>FUIF01023371.1_pt1 | contig 25393 bp, 37 predicted proteins | sample 1003461 | NCBI WGS metagenome assembly FUIF01 (sample SAMEA80401918, study PRJEB19352) | marine metagenome
GTCTGTTTCAGGATTCTTTCTAGACTCTGCTCCAATCAAAGCAATCTCAATATCTTTTTGTCTATCTTTTTCATTCTCAATCAGCTCTTGTTCTGTTTTTGCCTGCTCCATTTGCATTTGTTGTTGAGCTTGTTGCTGTTCAGCTTGCTGTTGAGCCTGTTCTAATTCTTCTTGTGCTTTTTCTGCAGCTTTTAATTTACCTTTTATCTGAGTAAAGCTTTCTGATTCTAACACTTCTGCAATTGTAGATCCTTTAGAACCATTCTGCATCATAGCTTGTGCAAGTTGTTTCATTTGATCTAACCTTTCAATGTCTTTACCTGAGTCAGATACAAAGATGCCATAGTTAGCTTCCATGTGTTGTAAGGTATCTATATCTAAAAAGTCTGTAGTACCGTCAGGCATGACAAACATTCCTTGTTTACCTGTAAGCCATGCTTCTTTAGAATAATCAACAAGTGCTTGTAAATCTCTTTGCTCTAGTCGACCAAACTTTCTAAATAAATCTTCTGTAATATGAGATGATTGTACAATAGCTTGCTGACTAGAAGCTTTACCTTCATATGCTCCAATAGTACCTTGTCTTTGTCTAGATACACCAGATAGCTTTTCCCATTCGTTCAATATAGATTCTAATAAAGTTACATATTGACCAATTGTTTTAATAGACATATCCAGTACGGATTGATGCTGTGGGTTGAGTTGTATTCCTTCTTTGTTGTAATCTACCCAAGCTATACCCGTACCTTCAACGTAATACATAAACTTGTCCATGTCCCACTTCTTAGGAATCATGTTAATATCAAACTGAGCAATAATATCTTTGCTCCTAGCAATAGCCAATTCTAATCTGTACTTATAAATATTGTAGTTTAACTGATAAGGTATACCTAATGACACTAAAGAAATATTATCAGCGTTTATATCAGAATACTTTCTACCATTTATAGGTAACTTACAAGTAGAAACATTATCTAAAGACAATCTTTGGTTAGCTACAGGATTAATGTTAACATACATTCTACCATCAATTCTAGTACCTTCCCATACCTCGTTAACCCAAAGATAAGTTACTTTGGCGCCTGTTTCTTTTAATTCTTTAGGCAATCTAAAGGTTTCATCAACCTCCATCTCTTCTACAGATCCTGTCTCTGGATCTACGTACTCTAAAAAGCCTACTCTTTTCCTAGACTTCCAATATACACTTACAACTTCTATTAATCTGTTTCTATAAGTATTTGAGTCTGCTCCTGCACGAGATTGTCTGTATAATAAATAAGATTCTGGATCAGACTGTCTAGGCTCTTCTAATTCTAAGACCTGCTCTTCAGTTAATGACTCATAAAAAGAATCTATTACTGTAGATGCATGTACATATTTTCTAACTAAAGCCCAATCACCATCTTCTACAAATTCTATGTCTGGATCTTTATCATAGTCTACATCAATAGGATTTAGAATATCATAAAAAGGCTCTTTACTTCTTACTCCTCTATGGGTGTATACTTCTCCTGATACTAGGAAATGAAACCATGCTTTTTGCAATTTATCATACACTTCTTCAGATTGCATAATGTATGTTAAAGCATGCTGTCCTTTAATAGCTCTGTTATCTACATAACTGTTTTCAAACTGATCTGCTATTTGTTTTGGGAGAGGTATATCCTCGGGCGTTTCTATCTGTTGTAATAATTCTGGGTTAGTTTGTTTAAGAGATTGTAAGAACTGCATCTGAACATTCTGGTAGATAGCTTCTTGCTTTGCTTGCTCTTTTTGACTAACTGCATCCCCATTTTGTACGGTAACGGTGTAATTAAGAGGTCTTTTAGACTTTTCACCCAAGAGGAGATCAATGATAGGCTTGATAATAGGATAGTTACGCATTTTAGAGGGGAAATTATTACGACTCTTGCCGTAAGGATGTGTAACGTAACGATAGTCATCCTCATAAATTACACCGTTATAGTAATCATATAAGCGTTTGAGGTCATCCTTTCTTTGGTTGACTCCTTGATTAGAAAGATCTATGTAAGCTTCTACACAGCTTTCTCTCCATGTCTTATTTTTCTTTGATAAAGGCAGCTTTTGCTGCGGTATTTTGTCTCCCCCTAAATACATATGTATGCAAAATTAAGTTTTTTTATCTGATTTTTTAGCATGTGTATAGTTTTTACATATTCCTTTACATATATAACACTAGCTGTAGTTTTTATCAAACCAATCGTTTGCAGAATTATCTTCTAGTATTTCTTTTACCTCTGCATTATAAAGTTCTCTCGTGTGATACATGCCTATCATAAGTGCCATTACGCGGTCAAAGTTACCCTTGTGATTAAACTTTATAAGCTCTTGAAGTAATGCCATATCATATATCTTGTGCAGATTAAGTGTAGTTTTACCATCCTCATCTACAGATCTAACTGAGTTTAGCCAATCTCGTATATATAACTCGCCTTGTCTTTTACGAGCTTCTGTTGTATGCATACCATACTGTCTCTTTACATTTTTAGAACGTAAATCTTTTTTATCCAGCATTTCAAACTCCTCTTGTAGTCTGTGCAACTTTCTGTGCTGTCTTGCGTATTGTATCACAGCTCCCCTATCATTCTCAAATCCTATCTTAGCATTATAATAGTCTGATAGCATAAACAAATTTCTATTATACTCATCTTGAGAATGTGGTCTACCTACGTAACTAGCTACTATCATATCATCAGGCTTAGATATGTTATTCATACGCTTTATTACATAAGCAGCTCCTAATGAGCTAGCATCTGCAGATTGATTCTGTCCATAGGGGTCATGACACAGTACATACATGTTATGAGGCGTCTGACTTTGTTGATTTTTAAAAGGCCCTTCATATACAACTACTGCTCCCTCTAAATTATCTTCTTTACGATGTGGATACCTTTGCACAGGTCTAGCATCACCATCAGGTTTAAACTTTATGTGATTACTTTCTCCATAATACAGCTTACCTGCCGTACCTATTGCATGTAGTTTATTAGCTTTTACTTTATTATACTGTTCCTGTAAAGATGATATATCAAACAGGTTACCGGCTACTTGTAGTGTGGCTTCAGCAGGACATGTAGGATGCTCAGCTATATACTGATCATATGCTTTTGGATCATTAGTCCCTTTCTTTTTATTTCTATTACCTTCTTCAAATTCTTTAGCTTCTTCTACTATAGAGTTACCATCATCATCTATAAACCCTTCTAAGTTTTCGTATATAGGAACAAAGTGTCCACATACAGATCCTAGCGCTCCATCATCCCATATGTTATCAAAAGCTAAGCAATCGTAGGACTCAGGATTATAAAATATCTCTTCCATCCCTGCAAAGTCCGCTCCTTGTGTACCACCTGTACCAAATGCTACCATTGTACCTAGAGTCTTACTACCTTGACGCATTGTAGGCATAGCAACCTCCCATGCTTTTAATAATCCTGGAAATGACCCTGCCTCCTCAAAGAATATAAGCTCACCTGCCTTACCCCTTACTTTATCTGGGTCATCTTTAAGAGATACTCCTATAATCTGTGACTTCATCCCCATTTCTACCAACGCTCCGTTAACATTCTTCTTATATCCAGACTGTTTGTGCATCTCCCTATCTCTAAGTCTAGGTTGTGTCCATGCGGTGTTGTCATCTACAAATGATAGAATATCCCAAGCCTTAGATAGTAAACCGTCCCCAATCAAGTATTCTTTCTGTCCTGCAAATACATAATTCTTACTATTACGTAAATGAAAATAGTTTCTAGCAAGCATTGCAGCAGCTTTGTAAGAATACCCCTTACGACGCGCTTTTAAAACTGTCATATGTTTATTCTGCTTTCTACAATTGTCTATTGAAGTAAAGTACTTCCAATCTCCATCGTAAAATGCTGGGAATGTTCGCTCTCTTCGAGCTATAATTGTACCATCTGGTAATTCCTGATCAACAGATCTGTCAATCGGACAATAGTTAAGATAGAAATAATGATTGCCTGTAATAGTTACACCGTTGTAGGTATATCCATAGAGGCATCTTTCTCTTTCTGTATCCCAGTACTCATAGTAAGGTTTTGTACCGGGTAGTGCGTTTGTATAGTAACCGTTTTTTATATACGAATTAGCTGCTGGAGCTAGTCCTTTTGTGTCTTTAAAAACTTGGTCTTTATGTTTACTAATTCCTGACATTTTTCGTATTCTTCTATTTCTGTAAAATGCTCTATAAGTAAATCTAAAGTTCCTTCATCTCTACCATCACTATCTAAAGGGTCAAAAGGTAAGTAGAAGCTTACTAGCTCTCCTTCACTTTCTGCTGCCTCAAATATATCATCGAGCGTTATTTTCTTAGTCACAAAATTATACGCGTTATCCATTGCACTATTGTAATCTTCTAAGTCTTCTAAAAAGTCCATGGTGCCTAATTTACGAACTATATTTGTTAACTACAACTCCTCCGCGAGTATTTGTATTAATTTGTTCTTGTTTTCTAACCTGTTCCTCTAGTTTTGAGAGCCCATCTACTACATCTCCCATCTTAGAAAGGTTAGCAACTAAGTCTTTTGCATGGAAGATTGGTCTGCCGTTATCATCCATTAGTGTTAAATCCACTGACTCAAAATACTTTTCTAGTTTAACTACAGATGACCTAGCAGACTTAAGCAGCTTAACTGCAGAAGTTTCTTTTAGCTCTCTATACTTATCACATGCTACAAGCACTTTATTACTAGCTTTCCATTTTGTTTTACCATGTAATCCTAGTACAACTTCGTCATGCCTTTGAGATATATCATATACAGCATAGGGAGATCTATGATCATGCATAAAAAATATATATGCAAGCTCTTTTGTGTCCAAATCCTTAAACTCTACAATCGTTAGTGTGTAAGGAGAAGGGACTGCTACATTATCAACTATCTCTAGTAACTCCATTTTTACTTATATTTTCTCTTCTTGATGGTTTTGAGTGAAACTTTCCAAAGTAGGGCAATCGCACTGCATCAAAAGTACCATCTGACATTATTTTTGCAACATACTTAAACTGACTTGTAATTATTGAGTCCACCTTTTCTAGAGGTAAATTATACTTAGTTGCTAGTATTTGTACTATCTCCTTCTTTGCCTTTGACATCTTGCGGTTTCCATTTATTTATTGGACATGTAGTAGTTTTCCATTTTGCTTTATGCTCTATCAGGCATCCGCACTTACCACATCTCATCTTATCTCTTATTATATGCTCACAACTATTGCAATCAGATAACCTTTCTATATAGTCTTGATTTGATACATTGGGTGCGCCTTCAGCCACATACTTAGCAAGATCTTTACTAAAACTTTTAGTCATGTCCCATATACTAGGTAGTTTCTTTTTACTCATTCCATTTAATATTTACTTCTACTTTCTTAGTACTTAAATCTAACAATCTGTTTAAAGTATACTTTCTATTGGTTATTCTTAAAGCTCCTTTGTCTTTAATCTTCTTAACATAATTGTTCAGAGTATTAAAATCTGCTTGCCCTACTAATCGAGCTGCTTGTTTCTTTACTTTTACTGCACAAATGTTTTCTTCTTCCAATGTAATAGCTGTATCTACTAATGCAGATAACACTCTAAGCTCTGTAGAAGTAAGATTAAATATCCCATTCCAAAGTTGCAAGTACTTGTGTGTAGAGTTTACGTTAATCGTTATTTTCTGTTCCATTTGGTTCTTGTTCTCCTTTTTCTTTTAGATACGCAGCCATAATAGCTTCATATTGTTGGATTTTTAGAGTTTGCTCTCGTAAGAGTTCATATACACGGTAGTCAACTTTTAATGTTCCACCATCTATATATATTCTTTTCTTATTTGGTCTCTTCGTCTGTCTCATCAGTTACTGTTATTATTATCGTGTATTCATGATCCCCTATTAGAACCTGCATATCATATGTACAATTTATGTTATCTTCTGTCCACATATCTAGCTTTGTTTCAAATTCATCATACAATATAAATAGCTCTTCCCAACTACTCGTCTGAAATTTCGTTCTTATCATCTGTAAATTCTATAGTAGCCCTTGATCCTTCTAATACTATCTTAGAAGTCGTAGCCTGCCTGTTAAATTCTTCTATATAAGTTGCTATATCTTCTCTGCTACATAGAAATGATAGAAATACAGACATTTCTTTTGCAGCTCTAGCTGTATTAGCTTTTAGATTACTAACTTTCTTAGTATGTTCTACTAATTCTAAGTAATCATCTAGATTTATAGTAACTGTACCAGGGATCTTCATTAAAACTTACCTAATACTTGAAACTCACTAACAAATAAGTACTGCACCTCATCAATATGGATAAGCATTGCCTCTGTATTTGGGTCTACCATAATCTTGTCACCAGCTTTACACTGATTAACTTGCGGTCCTACCGCTAATACTTCTACTATGTTTGTTTGTAATGCTTTTGCAGTTGCATCATCTAAGATAATTCCTGACTCTGTAGTTTTTGAGTCTGGACGTGGTACAACTATCCACGCTCCGAAGGGTTGAAATGTAAATTCCTTTGCCATTATTTCTATAATTTGGTTAATAATGCAAAGTTATAATAAAATTGTTTACAAATCCAAAGAAATAGTGAAAAAAGTTATGCCTCCTCCAGCTGTGTAGGCTATATCTGCCCATTCAAAGGTAGATTTAGGGTTTGAATCATACTTATCTACAAGTTCTTTAGTAACACCAAGAACTAAGCAAGCTACAAACGGACCATACTTAATAACCTTTTTGTTATCTGTATATTCAGGTAGAATATTAGTTGCAGCATGAGCAGAGATATAGCCCACGCCGAAATGCATAATCTTGTCTTTCTTAATTATAGGTTCCCAGGCTAGCATTACAGCTAGTGTAGTGATAAGTAAGTATTTCATGTAAGTAAATTGTTTTAAGATTTAAGGCTTAGATACAGGTTCCCCCTTTAGGACACCAATTTCAGTTGGAATTTTACCATTCTAGTAGTTCTTCCGGCACTACCGGAGACCCATGGACACTAAAACTAGTGTTAATTCACCACACCTACTTATGTGACATGTGTCCAACCTAGGGGCTATATCCTTCCTTTCCGAGACTATTGGAGAAAACTCTAATCCTTATTTAGGATCTACAATCCAACTTCTGACCCCATAACTACCTCTCGGCCCTCTGGGGTGATACGCAATATGCGTGTCTCTAATTGTGCAAAGTTACACAAAATTTTTTAACTGCCGCAATTCTCGCAGTCTGGGTTATCAATTGAGCAAGCTTCTGGCTGATCGCCATCTTCCATATCTTCAATCCAATCGTCAAATCCTATGTGACTTTTAGGTTGTCCACATTGACAATGCTCTGGGCATTGAGGACAAGTAGCTTCTCCTTTACAACATACGCAGTTTCTATCTCCGCAAGTTTGTGTTTTTTCATTTTCTGATACCATAGTGCAAAGCTAGAAAAAAAATCCCAAAAAAAAATTTTACTCTAGGAAATCTTTGAGAGCGTAGACCAACTATTGCAAAGACCCCACCTATGTTACGGAGTTTGAATGTCCCCCGCACAAAATATACATAAATTCAATGTATGTTCTATTGCACAGACATTCACTAGCTCTCGCGTTAAGTGTCACGAAGACACACACACGCATAACTTAATACAATTGTGATATGAATAAGCTAAGCACTTATCTTAAAGAGAACGGCTATATACAAGCCAAAGTAGTTAACGGACCTAACGGCGACTTCATTGTTGCAGCTAAAGAGGATAACTCTATTGCGACATTCCCTGTAGGTAAGAACTCTCAAGGAGAGAACGACATCTTCGCATTTAACTATGTGATAGGTACGCGTGACGGAATACAGCAAGTAATTGCTACTGTTAATCAATATAGTGAGACAGAGTTCCAAGCATTGTAAAGACTAGAGGCTTCGGCCTCTTTCTTTTTACTTTCTTCCTTTACGACTGCGTTACGCTTTATCTTATTTGTTCTATTGCAAAGACTTTGACTAGTTTACGAGCGTGGTTACTAGGTCGTATTCACCCCATTTCACCACTTTTACTAATCCAATAGGTTTATTCCTATTACATTATATAACATTATGTCTTATTTACACTACAGCAGACTTAACTTCTGCTACCAACTATTTGGATTCCTTTCAATGCTTGGAATGGGTGCGTTTGCAATCGCAGCAATTGATACATCTTCAGTATTATATGGCTGGGTTACTGCATTATTTGTACTACTATTCGTAGTCTCAATCAAAAGAGCTAGAATGTATCAGACTAAGATGGATAACTTTGATTACAAGCATTATCTAGATAAATAATCTCGTCGGGATTTCCCTAACCAACTGAATAAGCTTTACGCTAAAGGTTGGACGAGATATAAAATAGAAGATGAGTTCACCGCTCTTTGGTTTGGCCTGATATCCCTGTAATCATTGGTCCAAATGAAGTGAAGTACCTTCTTAAAGAGAGTTGGCTAGTGCACTAGTCACCAGGCACGCCCATTGACGGGTTTGGATTGCGCAAATACAGAGATACTACAAATGGGACTCTGTACTCTCTTTTATAATCAACAGAGGACACTGCTGAAAGTGTGTCAAGCTAACCACATTTATTAACCATTTTATACATTATTAACATGCTATACGTAGTTACTTACACAGCAAACAGTAATGATGAGCACTGGGCAGACCCTGTTTATCATACTAACAAATTTGAAAGACAGTTCGAGGATAAGATAGATGCCTTGCACTTTCTTGAGGAATGTACAAGTCCTCATAAAGACATTCGTACTATGGATGACTCAAGTGAAGAAACACTGAAGACATTTATAGACAACGAAGGAACAATTATCTATTATTACTAACATTATTAAACATTTTATCATGGCAAATTTATTGCACAGTGGAGACCTTAACACTCTAAAGCTAGGTCAAACTTTACTTACTAGATTCAGAAAGATTGAAGGTGGCTTTGTCCAAATGGAATTGGCAGAGGTTAAAGAAGGCTCGCGCGGCTTGTCCGCAGCATTCGTATTTAATCAATCTGATAATAGATTTTCAAGAAACTCTGCACGTAGAGCGTGGCAACCTGCTACACCTAACGACATAGAGAGTACATTAGGTATCTCAGTTGGAGATGCTGAAGGATGGGAGATGGATGACATGGGTAATGAAATACTTACTGTTAACATTCTTAATCCGGTTGCTTCTTTTGAAGGACAGGAGTTCCCACTACGAGTACAAATTGTAGAAACTACTGAACCAACTGAATGGCAAAGAGCTAATCTTAACACCTCTGCAAAGCGTAAAGGTAAAGACGGAGATTATATCTTGCACAATGGAGATTACATCTTCACTCGTTCATCTATAGTATTCAATAAGCCTTCAGATTTGTATTTGGAAGCTGATACAGCACCAGTTCAAACTTCTACTGTTGAGAAAGTAGATGTAGCTACTGGAGAAATCCTTAACTAAGTATAAATAAAATGGGTATATCATTTGTTTGGTATACTCATTTTTACTATATTTGTTAACAATTATAAAGAATAAGTTTACATAATTATCTAAATCATTGAAAATGAACACATTAATAAAAAGCGCAGGTAAAGTAGTAGCTACTATATCTGCATCACACAATGTAACTGTAACTGAAAGACAGATTACTATTGACCTATTTACCACGGCTAAGCCAAAAACCAAAAAGACTAAGAAACGTGGCAGACCTTCAGGGTCTAAAAACAAAACTACGAAGACTATAACTAAGTAGTAACAATTCACACAATTGTATTAACTGATGATGAAGGGGCCTTGTGCCCCTTTGTTGTCTACTAACATTTACACTATGGGAAAGATGAAAGAATTATATGCAGCAATGCAAGAAGGTTACATTGAAGACCTTAGACAAGCTTATGTAATAGCAGAGTCTGAAAACAGAGAGGTTATGAGATTTCAAGGACAGACTATTAGTCTAACTTATGCGAAATACTTATTACAATTTACAGACACATTTCTAAAAGACTTGACAGATGATAACATTCGTAACACAAACAACGAGTCTGAGCGACTCGTATAAACTAGGTACAATACAAGATGTTGTAGACTACTGTTCAACTAAGACAGTGCTTGGTGTAGACACAGAGACAGAAGGCTTTGACTTTACATGCAAGAAAATGATTATGTTTCAGATTGGTGACCAAGAGCAACAGTTTGTAATAGACACACGGTTTGTGAGTATAGAACCGCTAAGACATATACTCGAAAGTAAACAGATTACTAAGATATTTCACAACGCTAAATTTGACTACAAGTTTATTAAAAGGTGGGCAAACATAGAATGTGAAGGAATATATTGCTCGTTTTTGGTTGAACGAATACTATCATGCGGCCGTCACATAGGTTATGGACTGAAAGATTTGTGTAAGCGTTACTTAAATGTAGAGCTTAACAAAGAAGTAAGAAACCAATTTATAGGCTTATCAGGACAGGCCTATCGTGACGACCAGATAGTCTATGGTGCCAAAGATGTAGAGTATCTGTGTAAGATTAGAATACTACAGCTACCAAAGATTGAAGAGTTTAAACTGCAGAACGTGGTTAACTTGGAGAATCAGGCTGTGTTAGCATTTGCTGACATTGAATACAATGGTATTGATATTGATAAAGACAAGTGGGAAATTATAGCAAAAGCTAGTGAACAAGAAGCCTTGGCTATGCGTGATGATTTAGATAACTTGGTTATGGTTACCGTTAAGTTGTCTGATTTTGTGCTAGACTACCTCCAAGGTGACTTGTTTACTCCTACTGAAGATATACGTAAAGTTGGGGTCAAGTGGACTAGCCCTACTCAGGTATTGAAAGTATTTAAGAAACTAGTCCCTGAACTAGAGGATGTCAACGGTAAGAAGATGTACAAGTACAGACGCCAGCACAAGATTATTGATTTGTATGTTAAGTACAAAGAAAAGATGAAGTTGGCTACATCTTACGGCAGTGATTTCTTCAAATTTGTAGCAAGCGATGGTAAAATACATACACAGTTTAATCAAATACTTGACACAGGTCGAGTGGCCAGCAAAAGGCCAAACATGCAGCAGATACCTGCTGATAATAAGTTCCGTAATTGCTTTTTGGCTCCTGATGGGTGGTGCTTTGTATCTAGTGACTATTCTAGCCAAGAACTAAATGTTATTGCATTTGGTAGCAAAGACCCTGTATGGATAGACGCTCTTGAACAAGGACAAGACTTGCACAGTGTATGTGCTGACCTTGTGTATGGACAAGAGTGGATAGACACAGCTGAAGACAATTGCAGTTATATGAAGAATAAGAGTAAGTGTAAGTGTCCCAAACATGGTAAGCTACGTACGAACGTTAAGACTATTAACTTTGGACTAGCTTACGGTATGGGCCCACACAAGCTTGCTGACACTCTAGATATTAGTATCAAAGAGGCAGAGATATTGATTGAGAAATACTTTGAGGCGTTCCCATCTATTGGTGGGTTCCTAGATAAACTAGGTAGCTTTGGTAAAAAGTATGGATACATCAAGACCTTTCCGCCTTACAATAGACGTCGTTGGTTTCCTACATGGTATCCTCGCATCTACAAAGACAAGAGTCAAGCTTTTGAACTTGGTAGTATAGAGCGTGCTAGTAAGAATACACCTATACAAGGTGCGTCAGCTGACATGACTAAGAAAGCGATGATACTTATTAGAAACTACATCAAAGATAACAATGTACCTGTCAAGATAGTTATGACTGTCCATGACCAAGTAGACACTATATGCGAAAATAGTTATGCTGAAGAGTGGGTAACTAGACTAACAGAACTGATGGAGCAAGCTGCTCTTGAGGTAGTAACTAACGGTCTGCTAAAAGCGGACACAAATATTAGTAAATCATGGGAAAAGTAAAAATATATAAACTAGACCCTAGAATAGCTCGCATTATTGCGACTATATCTAGACTCACAGATGTTCCTATTAGTAAGATAAGAGGTAAACTTAAGACCAATGAAGTAGTAACAGCTCGTAGAGTAGCTATGGTTTTGATACATAGTTTAAATGACTACACTCTTACTACTATCGGTAGTGCTTTTAAGAAGGACCATGCTACTGTATATCATGCACTAAAGAAGCATAAAGATTTTATAGATACAGACCCTGGATACAGAGACTTTTATAATATTTGTGCAACAACTGTAGGTGTAGATAAAATATCAGACAGTAAGAATAAAGATGATATTATTGCAAAGCTTGCTCAGCGTGTTGACTATCTAGAACAAGAAAACGAGGAATATAAAAAAACATTAACTGACATAAAAGAAATGATATGAAACAAGAAAAACCAAAGTTTGATTACGACCTATTTGGAGCTTTTATAGGTTTTGTAGGCATCATTGTAATAATTACAGTGATGTTAATTACTAACGGATTAACAATTTAATTATGGAAATGAATATAGAATTAGATAATGGATGGCATGTAGCTGTTGATTATGAATACACCTCTCCTGAAAAAGCAGTATATTATACTGGTGGGGGAGATCCAGGACACCCAGGTACATCAGCTGAAGCTAGAGTATACAGTGTATGGGCTACCCTTTCAGAGAGAAACGGTAAGCTTGTACAAGTAGATGTACTTAAGTTTCTAGTAGACACGGATTTGATAGACATAGATGAAATAGAACAAGAAATTATAGAGAAGCATGCAACTAACTATGAATAAACTCATAAAAGTAAAAGATGAAGAACAAAAGAAAGCTATCAATGCTTGGGCTAAGCGTAAGTTTACAGGCAGTATAATTGCTGGGACTGGCTTTGGTAAGTCTCGTTGCGGCGTCATTGCTGCTGGTAAAACTCTGCATACTAGTGACACTGCTAAGGCTATTGTACTGGTCCCAACTACACAACTGCAAGCACAGTTTGAAGAAGAGTTTATTAAGTGGGGCTACGAGCATGTTTTAGATAGAGTAGAAATAATTTGTTATGCATCTGCATATAAGCTTAAGAACGAACACTACGATGTAGTAGTTTGTGATGAAGTGCACCTTGGCTTATCACCTGAGTATCGTAAGTTCTTTGAGAATAATACTTGGAATAAGCTATTGTGTATGACTGCCACACCTCCAGAAGAGATAGAGTACAAAGATATATTGTACAAGCTAGCACCCGTGTGCTATCGTATTGATTTGGATAAGTGTGTGGAACTTGGACTAGTATCTCCTTATGAGATTATGTGCAAGCCTATTGAGCTCACTGATGTAGAGAAACAGGAGTATGATAAAGCAAACAAAGCTTTTGTATACTCTAAGTATATACTTGGACAGTTTGATGCATTTGACAGAGCTAGACATATCATGGGACCAGGTAAGAATACAGCTAGTGGGCAAGATAAAGCAGCAGCTGTACAGTTTTACAGGGCTATTAGAGGTCGTAAGACTGTAGTAGATCATGCTGATGGTAAAGTTGCAGAGCTACAAAAACTAGTTATTAATAACATAGGCGAGAAGATGCTTGTCTTTGGTGGTAGTAACGAGTTTACTAATAAGCTAGCTGAAGCTACAGATACTTTCTCTGCTGTATACCACAGTGGTAAGACTAAAAAGCAGAAAGAGCAAGCCTTAAAAGACTTTAGGTCTGGTGAGAAACCTGTGCTGTGCTCTACTAAGGCTTTGAACCAAGGCTTTGATGTTGCAGATGCAACTATGGCTGTGATTTGCGGCTTAACTAGTAAGTCATTGACTATGATACAGCGTGTAGGTAGGATTGTCAGATACCAAGAAGGTAAGATAGGCAAGATATTTATACTGTATGTCAAGGATAGTCAAGAAGAGAAATGGTTAAAAAGTAGTGTTAAAAATCTAGATAATGTGACCTGGTTAACTTGATAATCAGGCGCATTTTTCGTAAATTTATACAGATATGCAAATAGAAATACACATAGATTTATTGATAGAAAATGACATGAGTGCAGATGATTATCTCGCACTTTATGCTGTGTACAGAAAAGGATTTAAGACTCTTGAGAATCTAAAGATATGTCCTAACTGGGAGAAACTACAAGAACAAGGATTTGTTAAACTTGGAGAGACTCCTGAACAGCATGTTATTAGACAAGAGTTTATTGACTTGTTTTCTAGTGACTTTGATCAGATGTTTGCTGAGCTTATCAGCACATATCCAATGAAAGTCAGAACCAAAAACGGTAGCTATAGAATACTACGGGGCTCTGACCCTGAGCTTAAGACTAATGCGAAAGCAAAAGCTAAGTATAGTAGGATTGTAGGTACAAAAAGATTTATGCATGAGAAGATTATGCGCTTACTGAATGTGCAACTGAAGGTAGAGCGAGGTAGGCTTGAGTATATGCAACAGTTAGAAGTATGGCTGAACAATCATACATGGGAAAAATACATTAATATAGACGAAAATGGAGGAGAAGAAACCAGAATCACACGTCGCCTCTGACGTATTCAAAGATAGAGGATTTCAGAAGATAGATAAAGCGGTTAATCAGTCCATTGCTATTGTTAAACAAGCTAAGCTTGGTAAACGTAATGTACTAGCTACATCTTGGAAGAGACTAAACAAGAATTTACTTGGTGGTCTGCAGAAAGGTAAGATGTATGTTATTGCAGGACGCCCCGGTGTAGGTAAGTCAGCATTCAGTAATCAACTAGTGTTTGACGTGTTGGATACAAACCCAACTAAGCCTATCATGGTATTGTATTGGACATTCGAGATGCCCGGTTACCAGCAGGTAATGCGTAGCGCATCAAAGGATGTAAAGAAGCAAATGTCAGATCTATTGTCAGTAGAGTCACCTCTATCAGACATGGACTTTAAGACATATGCATCTAAGGTACAAAAGTATGGGCACTATCCTATCTATTTCAATAATATACCTCGTACTATGGAGTATATTATGCAGACTAACGAAGAACTATTCTTGCAACACCCTAATCACACAGTTATCAACTTGTTTGACCACTCACGTTTGATCCGGGGTAACGAAGAGACAGAGCTCCGTAGACTGAACACAATATCTAAAGGTTGTATGTGGATGCAGTCAAAGCTAGGTGTAGTTAACATACTACTATCTCAGCTTAACCGTAACATAGAACAAGAACATCGTGCTAAGAATCAGTATCAGCCCTTACTAACAGACTTGTTTGGTGGTGACTCTATTGGTCAGGATGCACATGTTGTTATGATACTCAACAGACCTCATGATTTGTATGGTATTACAGACTCATACTGCGGCGAGAACCCACAAGGTTTGCTAGCATGTCATATGGAGAAGAACCGTGATGGTTTACTTGGTATGATAGGCTACGAGGCAGATATGTCTACATTTACTATTAAGGAGAGAACGTGATAACTGAAGTTACTAGAAAGACATTTACTATACGAGAGTCTGGTAGGTCTACAGATTTTATCACGCCTAGTTTTGGACACGGTTGTTTGTATGATTGTAGCTATTGCTACATGAAACGACACAAGCCCGACGGCCTGACTGTTGCAAAGAATGTAGGTGATATACTTACAGAGGTAAACAATCATGCATACTTTACACCAGTAGATAAGCCTAACCAAACACACCCGGAGTATACAACTTATGATATAAGCTGTAACGAAGATTTTGCATTGCATGCTAAGTACCATGATTGGGAGCGCATCTTTGAATTCTTTAGAACTCACCCGGTTGCTATGGCTAGCTTTGCTACCAAGTATGTTAATGATAAACTACTGACATTTGACCCGCAAGGTAAAGTGCGTATTAGATTTAGTCTAATGCCGCAAAAAATGTCAGACATACACGAGCCCAACACATCAAAGATACATGATAGGATAAATGCTATCAATAGATTTGTAGATGCAGGCTATGATGTACATGTCAACTTTAGTCCTGTCATAGTATATGACGGATGGCTAGATGACTACGCTCAACTATTCAAGGACCTAGATGATGTTGTGTTACATAAAGATAAAGTGCTAGCGGAAGTTATCTTCCTTACACATAACTTTAAGAAACACAAAGTCAACTTACAGAGGCACCCAAATGCTGAAGTAACGCTGTGGACACCGGATATACAAGAGATTAAGAAGTCACAATATGGTGGCGAGAACCTGAGATATAAACTTAAATTCAAGGGTAAGTTTATACAGCAGTTTAAAGAATTGCACGGGAGTATTATTCCTTGGAACACTATTAGATATATATTTTAATTATGGAACTACCAAAAACTGTGGTAAAGGCGAGCCGTAAATCGCCTAAGAACATGATAATCTATGGTCCACCTAAGATAGGTAAGACTACAGTATTATCACAATTGAAAGACTGTTTGATTATTGACTTGGAGGATGGCTCCGATATGGTTGACGCCCTAAAAGTTAAAGTTAACAGTTTGAAAGAACTTGGAGATGTTGGTAAAGCAATCATCAAAGAGGGAAGACCGTACAAATACATTGCTATTGACACTATCTCAAAGCTTGAGGAATGGTGTGAAGCTGATGCAAAGGTATTGTACATGCAGACTCCTATGGGTAAAAGCTTTGAGCAGAAGAACCCTGGCGCGTCAGTACTATCATTGCCTAACGGCGCTGGCTACTTATACTTACGTATAGCCTACAAGAAATGGATAGACAGACTGAACAAACTAGCGGATCACATAATCTTAGTTGGTCACCTAAAGGACAAGATGCTTGAGAAGAAAGGCAAAGAGGTTGCTGTAAAGGACCTTGACTTGACTGGTAAGATCAAGCAGATTACTTGTGCTAACGCTGATGCTGTTGGTTATATTTACAGAGAAGATGATACCACTATGGTTTCATTTAATTCTTTGGATGATATTACTGCCGGTTCACGTTGTCACCACTTAAAGGGAGAGACCATGCCCTTAGACTGGTCTAAAATATTTATTGATTAACCGCTTAATATTTAAACAAATGATTGAAGCACGCACAAACAACCCTGGCGAGGACACGCAGAAAAACCAAACACCAGAAACTATAACCGTGACTATGATTCTAGAAGATCTAGATAATGGTATTGATCGTAATGGTATCAAAGACAAGTATGGCTTACAGAGTTGGGAAGTAAAACAAATGTTTGAACACCCAACATTGAAAGGCAAGAAAGCAAGGAAGGTAAGAAAACTTTCTTTCAACTTTGTAGATGATACTACACCAGATCCTAACCAGACTAGTATTGATGTAGAAGCTCCAGATGTAGATGTACATACGGAAGCGTCTATGATTGTAGAGGCTACTCCTGAGCTAAGTCATCTTAATGACTTTGAACAAGAGGATGACACGGACAGTTTTGATTATTAATTATTAAATTTATTATTTATGGCTATTAAAAGCAATGACAGTAATGTCGAAGTAGCAGGTGGAGGAGTAAAACTATACTCTGGCCTTGCAAATTTTAATGTAATTGCAGTTAACCCTACTATGGCGGAACTGCATGAACTAGGAATCATGGTAAAACAAGATCCTAACTATTATGTAGAACTTAGCGGTATTGAATACTTTAAGCTTACATTCTGGATTAAGAATGATGACCTTACTACAAGGTTTGACATCTTGATGAATGGTAATGAGCGTGTATCTCAGTCTGGTAAGCACCAATGGCTAAATGCTGTGGGTCAGTCTACATGGTCAGAGGGTGAACCTGAGTACGATTGGTACAAGAAAGAAGGTTTACGTAAAGCCTTAGTTGGCGAAGAAACTCTTATCAACTTTGTTAAGCAGTGGGCTAACGTTGCTAATGGTGACGAAGTTTACTTTGATAGTATAGCAAAAATTGTTAAAGGCGATGTAGCTGAAGTTAAGGCTTTGGTTGGATTACTAGCAAGCAATCAAGTTAGACTATTGATCGGCGTTAAAGATGGTAAGTATCAAACTGTGTACACAAAAGTATTTGGCCGTGTAAAGCCACAGCGTGATGACATCTTTGCTAAGAATCTTAACGACGAGTACGGCTCGTTCAATGCTGAATTTGACACTACTTTAGGGTGGGGTTTATTTAGTCCTGAACTAGCAGTAGTAGCTCCAGATAAGGAAGATGCCACGGTATCAGAAGAAGACGACTGGGTGTAACCTTGTAGTCTTTTGGCCAAGTTAAATATGGGGAGTGTAAAAGCTCCCCATTTTTTATATAAATTAGCAAACTTATGATTAAGAGCAGAAACAGTGAAATTCACCTATCGAAAGAGATGGTGCTGAGCAGGATAACAGAGATAGATATATTCTCATATTACTGCAGTCCTTTCCAGGATCTTGGCGTACCGTTTTGTAGTGATCTGCGTGAAGACAATAGTCCATCTGTGTCTATGTACTTTGGAAAGGCAGGTTATTATACAAAGACTTTGGTCACCCTGAACATACCTTTGACTGTTTCTCATATGTATCTTGTAAGTATAATTGTAATTTCTTTGAAGCCTTGCGCATCATTGATAATGATTTTAGATTGGGACTAGCTCACATAAATAGTGCGGCAGAGTTTACAAAAGGTTATATGGCATTTAGATCTTCTAAAGTTGTAAAGCCTAAACCTGTTGTTATTATTAGAAAGAGAGCTAGGGCTTGGATGAGGAAAGACGCAGAGTTTTGGTCAAAGTATTTGATTAGTAAAAAAACTTTATGTACTTTTGGAGTTCGCCCTATCACACACTATTGGATTAACACTAATAGATTTAGTTGTGACTTAAGCTATGCTTATAAAATGGGAACTAAATTTAAAATCTATTCACCTTATGATGAAATTAAATGGATTAGTAACACTACTAAGCAACATATACAAGGATATAATCAATTACCTAAAGAAGGAGATCTCTGTATTATTACATCAAGTCTCAAAGATGTTATGTGCTTGTTCGAAATGGGTATCCCCGCAATCGCCTTGCAATCAGAAATGCAAATGCCCGAAGCCAAGACGATCAAAGAGCTCCAAGAAAGGTTCAAAAAAGTAGTACTATTCTATGATAATGATTTTACAAATCCTGGTAACCCTGGTCAGACTATGGCTGCTAAGATCTGTAAAAAGTATTATCCTATGAGTAATATATATTTACCAGAGGATTATGAATGTAAAGATTTATCAGACTACATAGCTAAATTTGGCAGAACAGAGGGATTGAAAACAATTATACAATTACAAATATGAGTAACAGAGAAGTAGGAAATTTTAGATATAAAACCAATAAAGAAGTTAGACGTAAGATAGATAGAATTCTACATGACACTGTAATTATGTTTGCCAACCTGGGTACTGGTACGCCATTAGACGTAGGTAGTAAAGAAGAGGCAAAGAGATTAGAAGTAGACATGCTAGATAAAATTAAAGATATTGACGAAGACTTTTACCACGACAGGCTTAAGATACAACGCAGTGAAGAGAAGAACGAAACAAACCAAGAACAAGAAAGTTAGGAACGCCGTTTCTAAAGTATATAAAGGAATCAAGTTTAGATCTAAGCTTGAGTTATTTACGTACAAGAAATTAGAAGAGGCAGGAATAAAATCTTTATATGAAAAGAAGAAGTATGTTCTTATGGAAGGGTTTCGCTTTGAACAAGAGAGTATCGAGCCAAGTAACAAGAAAGCTACAAAAGGAGAGTATATAAATAATGCTGACAAGGTCAGAGATATTACGTATACACCAGATTTTGTAGACCCTAATGGTAAATGGATTATAGAAGTCAAAGGCTTTGCTAACGACGTCTTTCCTTTAAAATGGAAACTGTTTAAAAATCACCTACAACAGACAGGCAACCCGCCTGTATTATACCTACCTAAGAATCAAGGTCAGGTAATCAAAACAATCGAACTAATTAAACAACTTTAATTTATGGAATACACAGAAGAATTGCTCCTCCGTCTGGATGGGCTTGGGATTACTATGTCTAGTGGTCCCGTAGACACTCTTCGTCAGCTAGATCAGCTGTACGAAAGTACAAGGTACAATACATTTGGATACCTTGAGGACTTGGAAAAGTTTGATAGAATCTTTGAGCCTGTATACGGCTTAGAGTTCTTTATACTAGTTAGAGATGTACGCAGGCAATTTAAAAGAGAGCTTGAGTTTTATGAGCTAGCAGTAGATTTAAGAGAAATACACGAACAAACTAAAATTAATAAACATGAGTATAAAAACGATTGACAAACAGATCAAGGGATCTGAAGGTCTAGCAAAGAAGATTAACAAAGGCGCAGAGAAGATGGTCTTTGACATCTTACAATCAACACAGTATTCTACACCTATCCCGTCTACCGTACGTGAGTTGGCTACCAATGGTGCAGATGCACAGCGTGAGAAGGAGATGGCTATAGAAATACTAACTGGTAAAGCTAATGTAGAAGACTATTATATTGAGCGCCACGGCGAACAGTACAGTGATAGTAACTTTGATATTAGCTATTACAACCTGGATCATTTAGATGCAGAGAACAACGACGTACTAATTACATACAAAGAGAACGAAGGAACGGGCTATTGTGATGTAGTTAGTATCACTGACCATGGTATTGGTATTGGTGAGCGTCGTCTTGAGGGTGTACTTGAGCTTGGTTATTCAACTAAGCGTAATACAGCTGAGAACTTTGGCGCATTTGGCCTTGGGGCTAAGGTTGCATTGTCTACCGGTGTAGATTTCTATACTATAGAGACTGTACATAATGGTAAGAGGTTCAAAATGAACTGTTACAATTACAAGACAGACTTTATTATACCTGCGTTTAACCCAGCAGCGGGCCAAGCTAATCCACATGTTGTACTTAGCGATGGAACGAAAGTGCACTATGTACCTACTGATGCTATGAATGGTACTACAGTATCATTTGGTGTAAAGAAGCATCACAGGCGTGACTACCGTGAGGCAGTTGAAGAGCAGTTGATGTATATGCCTAACATCAGGTTTATACGTATTGCAGAGGATGATTATAAAAGGGAAGAGAGCATTCACCCGAATGTGATGCACAACTCTGACAACTTAATTATCTCAGATACATATTTGTTTAGTAAACCGCACATTGTATTGACTAAGGATGTAGGCGCGCCAACCGGTGTTAACTATGGCTTTGTTGATTTCCGTGAGTTGGAGATGCAACAGATGTGGGGACCAATTGCTTTTAAATGTCCTGCAAGACAGGTAATCAATGACCCAGAAACTGGTGAAGAGATTGTATTGCAAGAGGGTGTAGATGTTACGCCGTCACGTGAGAAAGTGATATGGAATGAGAACACTAAAGCATACATCAAGTCTGTTATCATAGCAGCGGCTGACGAAGCTACTGATATTGTACAAGACGAGCTTAAGCAAACAGACTTTGTGGCCTGGCTACTAGCTTGCAAGCAAGTCTTAACTAAAGCTGATAGCGGCAGTGTACTAGGTAGACTATCTAACATCATTGATCAGGAGGCGCTCAAGCCTAAGTTTGGACCAGACCCAAGACTTAAGAATGAATCTGTAAAGAATCTATTCGCAGGTATGAAGGTTGAGGTTATAACTAAAGTTAGAGACTATAAAAACGGTGAAGATATTATTGATAGAAGTGCTATTGAGAACTACAGCCAATTGAGAGATAATAATATCTTTATAATGGGCGAAGAGAATCATAGCAAGTACAAAGATATGTATCTTATACACGAGTGTAATGGTCCTATTATTTGTATTAAGTCTGCAGAGTTTAGCTCTGGCCTTACCCTTGACTCTGCTGAGAACAAGAAAAGACATGCTAAGCGTATAGCTAAACGTGCTAGAGTTCTTGAGCTAATTACTGAGTCTACTCATAGTCGTAACTACGATGACATAGAGGTAGCTGAAGATTGGCTAGAAGAATACAAGGATGAGATTGCTAAAGCTAAGGAGATTGCACAGTTTGAGAACATTACACCAGCTGAACGTCGTAAGATAGAAGAGCGTATGGTTGCATACACTTTTAGATACAACGAAAAACACTGGCATAGTTCAGGTAGTGATAATCGCTATATCAGAGATAAGATTGAGCCAAAGGTAAAAGATCTTATGCAGACTCAGCGTACTACCTATTATGGTACTGCAGCTGATGATGAGAAACTGATGGTAGCTTGCGGCATGATACATCCTTTTGCTCCTAGAATTCGTCAAGTGTACAAAGATATGCCTGGGTGGAGAACTGAAGGTGAGGACGATAGAATGTTTTTCTTTGATACTCCAGCTGTTAGACTTGGTAGTGGTGAGTTTACAAAACCAACTACTACAACTAATGATAAAGGTGAGGTATATCACAATACTAATTTTGATTGGGATACGCCGCAGATTATCAGAGTATCACAGAGCAATGTTAAACATATTAGTATGAACTCTAATGTTAAGCACATTGATGAATTCTTTTTACAACTAACACCTAACGGAGGCTACACTATGGATGAACATGCAATTAAGTGGTACACTGCAGATAAAATGAAGAGTATCACAGGTAAGACGTATTTATATTGTCTTAAGGACATTAATCTAGACTTGTTTAAAAAGTATGAGGCTGTATACAATGCAGCTGATGTAGATGTAAGAACAAGTCAGTGGATGAAAGATACTGATATATTTCCTATGGTCGAAAAGATTGTGGAAATGCATAACTTCTGCAAAGATAACGATGACGCCGCTGCTATACAGCAGAAGAGTCGTGAATTATTTGTGATAGATGTACCAGAAGCTGTTGGTCAAGATCAAGAGTTGATGGATAAGTTTGATGAACTTCAAGAGTGGTCTGAGGGTGTGCATACACTATTGGATTGCATTGAAGAAATATCATTCTTTCCTAACAGAGATGAAAATTTAGATCAAGACCTTATCAAAGAAATCAAGATTTACCTAGACGCTAAAGGCAGGCTAGACTGGTGATAATCAACAAGTTACAGGGGTGAAATATCCCCTGTTTTACTTGTATAATAGAAATTTTTATAGTATTTTTAACCCTAATTAATTAATTAAATCATGATTACAATTAATGTTATTGAGAACCAAATATCTGGTTCGTACGGCGATACGCCGTTTAGTGTCAACTACTCCGAAGGCACTTATAGAAATATGATGGAGCTATCTAACAGACAACAATCTGTTACAACTATGGACGAGTACAATGCACTCATGGAAGAGTTTGCTAAGCTTACTGTCCAAGACTACAAAACAACTGTAGAAACTGAGTGCGAATGGATTCACGTTAACGAAGGCACCGGTGAGTTCTTCTTAAAGCACAATGGTGTAGTATCTAGTATACCTATGCCTCAAGCTTTGGTTGATCGTATCTTTGACTCACTAGATAAAGAGGTAGATTTTATGCCTCTTGTTAAGATGTGGGTAAGATTCTTACGTAATCCTATTCTTCGTCAGAAGATGCACGATTGTAACTGTGAGAGAGGTGAGAAGTTCACTGAAAAGTTCTTTAACTTTGTTAACTTACAGTATGTACATCCTAGACTCAAAGAAGAGTTGATAGAAGAGCACGGCTTAAGTGAAGAAGTTGCTGAGCGTAGGTCTACTATGTATCAGATGAAGATTACTCAAGAGGGCCTACTTAATGGCTACAAAGTATCTCAAGAGGTTCTGCATGCATATGACACAGAGACTGGCGAACAAGTTGATCGTTACAAGCGCACATTCAACCCTGATACAGGCGAGATTGAAGAAGGTGGATTACCTGAGCATGTAGAAGATAGATTGTTTGAACCAGCTATCATGGGTAATAGCGGTGATGCATTTTACTGTGAAGGTCCTAATGGTTATGCTAATCCAGGACACTTTATTAAAGTTGGTTGCACACACAGATTACCAGACTGGTCTTATGTAAATACAAACGACAATATGTCTTGTGTTAAGGGTTTACACTTTGGTGGTCTTAAGTACATTGCATACTACAGCGGTGAGATCCACAACATCTTTGTTGATCCTATGCATGTTGGTGCAGTGCCTGACGACGAGACTGGTGCAATCAGATGTTTGCAGTACTTTGTACATTCATCTCTAGCTGGTGTAAATGGTAGCATTTACCACAGTTCTACTTATGCAGCTAAGACTGATGCTGAGTGGGAAGAGATGCGCAAAGAAGCAGTCACATTCTACACAGAAACTATGGACAATTGTCAAGATGATATTACAGAGGTTAATTCTCTGTAATTGTTTGTGTATTTGTTTTCATGATGCGAGGAGGGGGACTAACGTTCCCCTTTTTGCGTCTTAACCTTATAAATTTATTAATATGAAAGTAGCACTTATAGATGCAGACAGCCTACTGTATTTTGAAATGGGTAAAGATACCCTAGAAGAGGCAATTGAAGGTTTAAACCAAAGAATACAACAAATACTAATAGAAACAGAAGCTGATAGCTACATAGGATACTTAACACGCGGCAAGTGTTTTAGGTATAACATTGCAAAATCTAAACCATACAAATACAATAGAAAACACGGAAGTAAACCACCAATATATTACGCACTTGATGCATACATTCAACAGAGTCCTTGGAATTTTAGATCCTTTAGTGGTCTAGAAGCTGATGATCTTGTAGGACTAGCACGGTCAGTAAATCCTAACAGTGTAATTTGCAGTCCTGATAAGGATGTACTATGTCAATTGCCTGGTAAACATTATAACTATCAAAAAGCACATTTTCATGAAACTACAGAAGAAGAGGCAACTGCTTTCCTATGGAAGCAAGTTCTTATGGGCGATAGCACTGACGGCATCCCTGGTATTCCTGGATTGGGCCCTAAAACTGCTGATGCAATTATTGATAATATGCCCAGCGTATTGTCATATCATCAAGTAGTACTAAGTCAATACTTGGCTAAGTTTAAACTAGATGAGGGTGTAGCCAGATTTGCTGAAACGTTTAAGCTAGTAAGAATGCATACTGACATAGACATAGCGGCTATGGAGGTAGGTGAACTACCTGAAACTCTTTTTATTGCAGAACCTTTTGAAATCCAGGAGGAAAGCGCATGGGAGTAAAGAGTAAAGAACAGTTTTTAATAGCAAAAGACTCTCGTAGTTTTACTATTGTAGGCAATGTGTCAGATACAGTTCCTGTAGTTCTAGGCGGCGAGATTATATGTCTGCAGCTTAAAGATAGAAATATCACACTGCATGAAAATGTTGAAGTAAACAAAAAGCCTTATAAAGTAAACAAGATACAGTCAGAGGTGGTGAATGGTAAGTTGTTGTATAATTGTAATACAGCTAGGCTTACCAAGTCATCTCTCTTTTTACTGCCTATGCTAGGTGGTACTAGAAGATTGTATATGTGGGATAAGCTATTTGTTAATGCATTTATTAACTCTGACCAGCATCAAGATTCTATTTGTCTTTTGTATAGGTTTTCAGGCGATACTATCTTTCTAAA
>FUIF01004676.1_pt1 | contig 25319 bp, 45 predicted proteins | sample 1003461 | NCBI WGS metagenome assembly FUIF01 (sample SAMEA80401918, study PRJEB19352) | marine metagenome
TTTTATTACCTATAATTTTTATATTCCGAATATAAGTTTTATATTTGTTGTACAAAACAAACAAAAACAAGGATAATGAAATTTAGAAGTTTAAAACACGTTGAAATCGTTGCTAAATTAGCAATAGAAAAGGAATACAAAATTATAGGTACAGATATGGTTGTTTCTCTTAAAGAAAAAGGTTTTGAATTTAAATGGGATAACAAGTCTATCAAAAGATTTGGAGTATTTAAACCTGTAGCCAGAGAAATAATGATTTCAAGAAAAATATGTGAGCAAAATCTTGATAACGGAGATATAATTTACAACACAATCCTACATGAAATTGCTCACGGATTGCATTTTTTTGGGTATAACGGACTTTCACATGATCAAACATGGGTCAGAATTGCTAAGAGTATTGGTTGTGATGGTAATAAATATTACAATTCTTCAAATATTGTTAAACCAAAAACAAAATACTCATTAGTTTGTCCTCATTGTGGGAAAGAAACTCCAATGCAACGTAAACCAAAAAGAACTTACAGTTGTGGGAAATGTTCTCCTGGAAAAGGGTTTGACAAAAGATTTATTTTAAAGCTAATTCAAAATTATTAACAATGCAAAAAATAAATAATATTCAAGATTTTTTGAATGCCATTAACCATCCTTACAGAAGCGGTGAATTTTTTACCAATGATGAAGGAAATATCTTTACTGTGCCAGATAATATGGACGAAGTCCAGGAACTTATTGATTCTAATGATGATTTAATTTACGGAGTGAATATCCAAGATGATTCACTGTATTCTGAAAACGGAAATAAAATACCACCTATTTATGAAAAGTAATAGAAAAAAAAACAAAATGGGACGCAATAGCTGCTGTTCCTAACATTCAGAAAGAAATTGCGTATAAAGAATTGGAAAAAGCTAGAAAACAGGAACAAGAACGCAAATTTATTTGGGTCGACCACCCAACAATACCTAAAACGAAAATCAAAAAATATTTAGACTGATGAATGAATTACTTAAAAAATTTGATTCTACTGAATTCCCTAATACTCATTTAGAATTTACTAAAAAGGGTGTTAAAATGACTGTCACAATTAATATACCAAGGGATTTAGTAAAGTATATGGCAAAAAATAAAGTACATTTTAAAGAAAAATTCTATGTATACTGGTGCTCTAAAGAGATTTCAAAAGTTAATAAATTTGAAATAAATAAAACATACAATTTCCTTATGAAAAATTTGATGATTAATGTAAGGAGGGCTAAAATAAAAATGATGGAGGATGAAGTAAAAAATATAAAAGATAGAGAATTTTTCTCAGTTTAATTTTGTTTTTGTTTTGTTTGTTTTGGATTATTTGCCTGATGGATACGAAAGTTGAAGTCAGGCATTTTTATTATAAATTTATTTTTATTACATATAATTTTTATATTTCAGATATAATTTTTATATTTGTCACATGATTTAAAATAAAACTATTTAATGTTATGAAATCTTATCAAGTAAATTCAGAAATTATCGGTAAAAAATGTGAATGTATTTTTACAGGAAAAATGGTTACCGGAAAAATTGTTGAAACCTCAGTTGATAAATATTCTGCAAATGTAAAAGTTAAATTCGACGAAGTTCAAACTTGGGGGAATAATGAATACCGTTCATGTTGGTCTTCAGCAAGGATAATAGATGAATTTGGGTCTTTAAAATATTTAAAACTATTATAATAATTCAAAACAATTCAAAATCATGTTAGAAAAAATTTCATTTGAAGCAGTAGAAACCCCAGTAATTTATGATTTTAACGGTGAAAAAATCACTTCTAAAACGCATAAAGTTATCATGAAAGATTCTGGGGAACAGTTATCAGTGATGAGTACAAAATACAACTTGATGAAAACTGAAGATTTTATGGAAACCACAGAAAAAATGTCGCAAATATCTGGGTTCAAAATCTCTGGGTATTCAGAAATCAATGACGGTCGTATAATTATCAGCCATCTAAAAAATGAAATCCAAGATTTAAACATAAATGGTCATAAAATTGACGATTATCTTGTAATTGGAACTTCTTTTGACGGTAGTCACCCTTTCTTCATTGGTACTTCTACAGTACTTTTACGGTGCCAAAATCAATTCTCTAAATTAGCTAAAGCTACAAAGATTAGGCATACAGAATCCTCTCCTCGTAAACGGGAAGAATTACTACAAGACTTAGAAAAGTATTTCATGAATAGAAAGCAGATGTATGAAAATTTCAATGAATTCATAAAAATTAAAGTTGACCCTAAAATACGTGAGATGGCAATCAATTACATCCTAAACGTAGATAAACAGGATATCCTCGATGAAAACGTTTCTACCCGTAAATTAAACCAGATGGAAAAATTACGTGAAGATATAATGATCGAATCAGCCGATATGGGTAATAACCTTTGGTCTCTGTTTAATGGTGTAACAAAATACACCACCCATTCAATTGCTTCTAAAGAAGAAAATTTTGGAAATTTATTTGGTACCAAAAACTATTTAAACAGTAAAGCTTACAAATTTGCTTCCGAATTGATTGATAATTAATTAATTTTTATTAAATTAGAGGGTTGGTTTATACCTCTCCCTCTAATTTTTATTAGTTATGAATAAAGAAAAATTAATAAATCAGATTTTCGACCTGTTTGATAATTCGTTATTTATTTCAACTGATTTAACAGAATTATGGGAAAAATTAAATTCTATTAATGATATAGAAGAATTGAAATCCATCAAACAGTCCTTTCTAAAATTAGAATCAATATTTAAAAAATAAACAATGTATTTACAACCATTTTTAGTTAAAGTGAATAAAGGGGTGTTATACTCTTTTAAAAATATCAATAAATTATTTTTATCTTCAGAAGATTATTTCGGTTCAACCGTAAATGAAGATATCCAATTTTACGATATCATTTTGGTTGATATTAAGGAGAAACCAGTTGAAGGAGACCTTATTTATTACTGCCATTCAAATCCTCCTATAATCGGTACATATCATTACGACAAAGAAAATAATACTTATGATATTATCACCGAAAGCCACCAAATTTATCCATTTTCTTCAAAAGAATACTTTTTTAAAGTAGTTGCATCAACTTCAAATTCACATAAAATTCAAAGAAAAATATTGAAAACAGGTGTGAATGGTGGTTTGAAAAAGATAATCGTAAAAAAAGAATTACCTAAGTTATCATTAAAATCTATTCAATATTTAATTGACTGTTATAATAAAACAAGTTCAATACCAGAATCAATTGAAGTAGAAGAAAATCAATCAACTGAAAAAGGTTGTGCATTTCCTGGGGTATATTTTAATTCTCTTTTTAAAAGTAAATTAAAGTTAAATAGACAAAGAGAAATCGATATAATTATTCCTAAAATTGAAGAAAATGAAAAAGTTTATACTGAAAAAGAAGTATTAGAAATGTTCAACCTTTTCATAAAAACTTTAGGTAAAGCATTTTCTGAGGATTTATTGGAAGAATCAAATTTTGAGATTTTTAGTATTAATTGGTTTAATCAAAATAAGAAAAAATAAAATCATGAAAAAATTAATTACACTTTTATTAATTGTGATAACCACCACAGCGGTTGCACAAAATTTCGAACATCTTTTTTATTTATTAGATTCTACTTCTTCAAATAATTTATTGAACCCTAAAACTTCAGATTATTTATTAGGATTATCAGATTCATCAGATTTATTTCTTGAAGATTTACAGCATTTGAATGATGGATATATAGATAAATATGAATATTTATTTAGAAATTACGAAGAAAGTATTGCAAAACTTAATCTTGGAATTAATAATACACCAACCAAATTTGAACAAAGAATTATTATTAATGGAGATTCCACAAGGGCAATATTACGATTTAGCGGAGATTCACTTCATTGGGAAGGTGATATGAGGATAACAGAATCGGCTAAAAAATTCATTGACTATTGTGATGATTATTTTTACACAAAAATTGATAGCCTCGAGGAGATAATTGAAACAATCAGAAAAACAATTAAATGATATGGAATTCACTAAAGAAAATTTATTAAAAAATATAAAAAAGGTGAATTCAGAGTTAAATATTCAAATATTAGTTTCTGATGAAATTTACCACTCCTATTCTTTAAATCGCAGAATAGTTTCAAGAACAAGAGAAAATTTCAATAAAAAATCAAAATCAACTATAATTGTTGGGAACTGTGTTAATTCAAAAATGGAATTTATTGATTCTATTTTACATGATTTAGGTAGTGTATTACATAGAAAATTAAGCTAAAATTGTAGGCTATATAAATTTAATAGATATGTAACTACAAATAATGCTGTCTCGAGACAAAATTAGGTACATTTTAGACACTTTATATCAAAATTAAATAAATTATATATCTTTACAGTCTCAAATCTTATATAGGTCTTAAAAAATCCAAGTAAAATGCCAAATATTTTAACTCAATCATCATGGTGGGTGATAAATAAAGCTATCACAAAAGAAGTAGGTATTGACGCTGCATTATTGTTAGCGGATTTAATTTCCAAACAGGAATATTTTGAAGACAGAGGAATGTTAGATGAGAATGGATATTTTTTTAATACAAGGGATAATATTCAAGAAGATACTACTCTAACTTTATATAGGCAGAATAATGCAATATCTATCTTAAAAAGAAGAAATTTATAAAGGTAAATAATAAAGGGATTCCACCAAAAACAAAATTTAAGGTAAATATGAAATTAGTGGGAGATGTCGTTCATTCACTACATAGGTGAGTAAAATCCCTAAATATTAAATTTAATAATTAGTAACTAATTGATAATGAGCACATATATAATTTCCTATATATTAAATTTTTAATATTTATATCTTAAATTTTTATGTCTATATTAATAATAATAAAGTTTAATAATAATAAAGTATATAATAAGAAGAAGAAGTTGGGAGCGAGCTCCCGAGAATTTTTTTGATTAGGAATTGAATTGAAATCTACCTCCTAATTAAAAATTTTTTAAAATATAATTTTTATATCCAAATATAATTTTTATATTTGTGTCATTAATTCAAAGTTTAATACTAATAATTCACTTAGTAAGATGAAAAAATTAACAGTTTTAGAATCAATCAAAATTTTAACAGGGGTTTGTGACGGTGCAGTAAAAAAAAGACGGTAAAGGGTTTAATGCCGCAGATACTTCATTAAGGAATTTTTCCTATTGTTCAGTCATGTCTATCAATCAGCAGAAATTAATTCGTCCAACTATTTATAAATACAAAAATCAATTAGGTATTGATTCTATTGAAGATATTGAAATAATTGATTATGGAATTAATAGTGTAAGGAAAATCGGTAAAATTCAAATTAAAGAAATCAATAAGGCTCAAATTGCTAAAATTACAAAGAATGCTCGTATTGATGGAAATTTTGTTGTAGTTAGTTTCGGGTACCACAGAAAATTGGTTGAAGAAGTTAAAAAGATTAAAGGTGTATCTTTTGATTGGCCAGAAAAAGAATGGAGCCTCCCACTAACTAAAAATAATTTAGAAGATATCGAAAATTTCCTTTCTACTTGGGGATTCCCTGAATTGAACACTTCTAATTTGGAAGTTAAAGAAGAATTACCTACTGAAAGAATTGAATACAAAGATGGTGTAATGGAATTCTTTTTTACTTATAACTATGAAACAGTCCAGGACGTAAAAACTATTCCAGGACGTAAATTTAATTATTCAACCAAAACTTGGAAAGCTGAATTGAATGAACGGTCAGTTGTTAAATTAATTGAATTCTTAGATAACCATAAAGAATTTTCAGTCCCTAAAGAAATTGATAAAGATATTGAAATTAATCTTTCTAAAATAGAACAGAAAGCTAAATTAATGGCACAGAATTCTATTAATTCCAGATCAATGTATAGCGAATTGGAAGTGGAAGGATTTAAGGGTGTTTTACGTCCTTTTCAAAAAGCTGGGGTGAAATATATAACTGACAATAAAAAAGTAATTGTCGGGGATGAAATGGGGCTTGGGAAGACAATTGAAGCTATTGCCTCTATTGAAAAACAGGTTTCATACCCTGCATTAATTGTTTGCCCAAATTCTTTGAAATATAATTGGCAAAGAGAGTTTAATAGGTTTGTAAACCGTAAAGTTCAAATTATTAATTCTGACACTGATTTTTCTTCTTTGGATGATGATATTGAAGTTTTCATCATTAATTACAATTCTTTAATTAAACATCTTGGAAACCTTGAATCATTGAATTTGAAATCTCTTGTTAGTGATGAAAGTCATTACCTTAAAAATGGTAAATCAAAAAGAACAAAAGCATTTACAAAATTAGCAAATAATAACCCTGAAATGGTTTTGTTGCTTTCTGGTACCGCTATTGTTAACAGGGTTTCAGAATTAATTTCACCTCTCCAAATACTTGGTAAATTAGATGAATTTGGTGGGTTTTGGAAATTTGCAACTCGTTATTGTGGGGCTCATAGAACGAGATTTGGTTTAGATATGAGTGGTTCACAAAATTTACCTGAATTACATGAAAAACTTCGTTCTATTTGTTATATCCGCAGAAATAAAGCTGATGTATTAACTGAACTACCTGAAAAATCAAGACAGATTATTGAGCTTGATATCACAAATAGACGTAAATATAATAAAGCAGAATCCGATTTAATTGATTATTTAAGGAATGAAATTTCTGTTAATAAGGAATTTGTTGAATCAATCAGTGGCTTATCTAAAGAAGAACAAGATAAGGCTAAGAAAGAATGGCATTTACAGAAGATTCAAAAAGCTGAGGCTGCTGAACACCTTGTTAGAATTAATGAATTGAAGAAATTAGTCGTTGAGGGGAAATTAGAAGAAACTAAATCTTGGATAAGTGATACAATTGAAAGTGGTGAAAAATTAGTTGTTTTTGCAAATCATGTTTCAGTTGTTAAAGAGCTTTCAGAATATTTTAAATGTAATAAAATAGATGGCTCAGTTAGTTCTGAAGACCGCGATAAATTTGTTCAAGATTTTCAGGAAAATGAGAATACTAAATTGATTGTTATTAATTTGGCTGCCGGAAAAGAGGGGTTAACATTAACAGCTGCTAGTAAATTAGCATTCGTTGAATTAGGATGGACTCCAGGAGAACATGATCAAGCCGAAGATAGAATTCACAGAATTGGTCAAAAAAATACAGCAAACATTTATTACCTGATTGGTAAGAATACAATTGATAATGAAATTTTTGATTTAATCTCTGCTAAAAGAGAAATTACTGATTCTGTGAATAAAGGTTTGAATTCAACTAATTCAGTTAGTATAATGTCTGAATTGATTTCAAAATTAATTTCTTAAAAATAAAATGATGAAACGAGTAAAAACAATTCCAACAATTATTGATGGTGTGCATTTAGAAGTAAAATCCATGATGTGTAATTCATGGGTTTTACTGACTCAGGTAGATAATAGACCTATTAGAGCGTCTTTTTTTGATAAATTAAAGATATGTTTACAGGTCTTAAAAGGTAACTCTATTTCCTTTAAATGTATCATAAAAAAGAGTAAAGGTAAATCTTTAGGTGGGTTCCTATTAAATTTAGATTGATATGATGAAATTAGAATTAATTCCATTTGAATTAGCGGTTAAGATTCAAAATAAAAGGTTTGAAAGGATTTCTTCATTAAAGTACCCTTACTACCTTGAAGTAGATTTTGGGGTAAGTAAAATCCATAAATTAATAAGGGATGGAGTGGACAAGAATTTATTTTACTATGATAATAATGTAAAGAATTCAGTGTACCGTGAATATGAAGCACCAGAAATAGATTTAGTTCTTAAATGGTTGAGAGAAAAATATAAATTGATAGTTCAAATCGATTATGGTGCTATGTCAAATAAATTTTGGTATTACATATTAGATATGAATAAAGATAGTTGTATTGAAAATGGTTGTTCTTCCGCTAAGAATTCTTATGAAGAAGCACAGTTAGCAGGTATCGAAGAAGCTTTGGAGTTAATTTAATACAAGGTGATGAAGATGATTAAACAGGTTTAAATAATGCAAAATTTTAATTAAAATGAAAGAACAGAGAGTTTCATTTAAAACGGCTAAATTAGCTAAAGAAAAAGGTTTTCCTCAAGATTTATTTAATTCACCTTGGTATAATGAATTAGGTAGTTATTGTGGTAGAACAGATTTAAATAAAAACGGAAAATCTTATTCAGAAGTTTATGGTACAACTGAGTTTAGTTTTACGCCGAAATGTAAAAAAGAAGAATTTTGGCTTGAATCATATTTAGCTCCAACACAATCTTTATTACAGAAATGGTTACGAGAAAAGCATGATATTTATGTAGACCCCTTATTTAATATTTGTTCTAAATTATTTGGTTGGGAGATATGGGATGATAAAAATGAAGAGAATTATGAATATAAACCTAATTCAGATGATTGGGATTTTAAAACTTATGAAGAAGCTCTTGAAATTGGTTTATTAGAAGCATTATCACTGGTAGACAGTAAAATATGAAAAATAAAGAAACTATAATTTGTTCCGCTATTTATATTGATGATAAAAAAGAACATGTTCATCAACCTATTAACATCAAAACAGGTTTTGTAGTGTGTGGTCATAGACATCACAACTGTTTTAGTATTTTGTCTTTAATTAAATTAGATTGTAAATCTATAAATGTGCAAGGATTTTTAACATCTAAAAATAGGTTTGTAGACAGAAAAGAAGCTATGTTGATAGCTATTAAGGCAGGTCAGGGTGGTAATTACGGTGAAATGAAAGAAGGTAAAATTCTGTTTAGTGAAGATTTATATTGATTAATCATGGAAAAAAGAGAAAAAATTAAATTAGTATTTCATACGGAAAAGTCTAAAATATTGTATATTGAATTCCCTTATGATAATTTTTTTAGGAAAGGATTTTACTGTTTGGGATAATTCTGCGGGATATGGTAAATCCTCTTTGACTGAAGCTTTAGAATACATAGAAGAAAAATATGGTAAATGCACTTTTAAGGGGATTAAAATTATTAATACTCAAACTATAGAATTAGGATAATGAAAAAGTTAGTTTTATTTTCTTTATTGTTTTCTTTCTTATATAGTATTGTTAATGGAGTTGGTGTCACCTATCCTGAAAAAATAAAAGGTGTATATAATTACCTTGATTTAAAAAATGAATACCTTGAATATTGTTCTAAATTTGACTTAGACACAATAATGGAAATTGGTGTTATTGATAAAAATGATACCGTTTGGGTGATTAATAACAGTTCCTATGATGGTAAATATTTCTATTTTAATATTTACATTAATGATGATGATTTTTCTTCGTATTACGATATTTTGTTTGATTTTGATTTAAAATTAATAAAAAGGAAAAAGATTTTTTACCATAAAATTAATGAAAAGAAGCTTGATTTTTGGGAATGGGTTGAAAAAATTAAATTTTGAAGATGAGAAATAAATTAGAAGTAATTGCATACACTGATGGTTCATGTTTTCATAAAACAAGAAAAGGTGGTTATGGTGTCTATATAATTTATTTAAACGGTCAAAAATTAGTGAATGAAATTTTTATGCATAATGGTTATTCGAATACCACTATTTCAAGGATGGAATTACTTGCAATAATCAAATGTTTAAAAAGAATAAGGGAAAAGAATATTAAAGTTACTATATATTCAGATTCACAATATGCAGTTAATTGTATTAATAAAAATTGGTTAGTGTCTTGGGAGAGAAATGGCTGGGTTGGTGTTAAAAATTCTGATTTATTAAGAGTTTACCTAAAGGAATATAGAAAGTTCTTAAAAAGACCTAAAATAACCCATATAAAGGGACATCAAAATAATAATGATATCCATTCTATTGGTAATAATATTGCTGATTTATTGGCTAATTATAAACAGTTTAAGAAACGTAAGAAAGATTTGAATAAATGAAACAACCAAAAATAGTTAGAAAACTAACAACACTATGTAACGGATGGATTATTGGCTCTGCTGCTATAGAAAGCAATGAAGACCCAAGAGATTATGATGTATTTATACCGATTGAATATTGGCAACAAGCCAGTAGTTATATAACTGATGATGCCAAAATAAATACATTTGGTGGCTTTAAAGTGATTAGCGATGGAAAAGAAGTAGATATATGGACAGGTAAAATGGAGGAGATTTTGGCTTCTAACTATTTTAAAGCTGCCTACCACCAGAAAACAGGTGTAAGAATAGTGAGGGTTTAAATGGCTTATAGGATAAGTATTCGAAATATTCTAGAAAGATGAAAGTAAAAAAACAAAAATCAGAAAATTGGGTTGTAGAATGGTATCTTAAATAATTAAAAATAAGTATTTTAACACTTATATTTTTTAAATATTAAAAATAATTTTTAAATTTATAACTTAAAATGAAAATTCAGAAATGGTATAATCGTTTACAGTACAGTAATGGAAAACATCAATTAGTTAGGGTTGATAATATCCCAGAAGTAAAGGAAATTCTTAATTCAGATGAATTTAAAATTTGGAAAAAAGCATTAGAAAAGAGAGTTGAATTATCTGTTATTTCAGGTACAAAAATTAAGGATGTTGAACCTTACACGGTAAGCATTGAAGAAGAAAAATTTTTATTAATTCAGAAGGAAATAAACCGTAAATTAAATATTGTTGAGAAATATGAATTTGGGGAATTTAATTTAGTATTTAATTCAAAGAATGCCCCAATAATAAAAATTAAGAGATTATGCTCGGAGAAAAAGACGGATTAATGACAAAAGATGAGATTTCAGCATTGTGGGATCTTGCTTCTGAAAATTTACCAATGCCTACTTTGGTTAAACCAATAGCTAACTTGGTTGTTCCAAGTTTTTTAGATGGTATTGATAATAAAATTGGTGAAAAGGTTCCAGAACCTTGGCAGAGCCATTTAGAAAATATGTCAACAATGGTTATCACTGCCGTTGAAGATAAGGAATTATCTGAAGAAGAAATAGAAGAAATTTTGAATTATTCTATGGAAATCATTGATGAAAAAATAGATGTTCCTTTGTTGGATGATGATACTGAAGCTATTGTATTTTTACAGATAACAAAATTACTTGCATCATTGATCTATGATGTTGTTAAAAGTAAAAGTACTTCTACTGGAGAAGTAAGCGCAGAAGACAGCGCAGAAGACAGCGCAGAAGACAGCGCAGAAGACAGCGCAGAAGAATAGTTTTATATCGGATTGAAGAATTTAAGGGAAGATTTTAATTTAGTCTTCCCTTATTTAATTTTTATTTTAATATGTACGATTATAATTTTGTTTATTCAAAGACACTTGAATATTTTAAAGGAGATGATTTAGCTGCTAAGAAATGGATTGAAAAATACTGTTTAAAAAATAAAAAGGGTGAATTACTTGAATCATCTCCTAAAGATATGCATTTACGGCTATCTGCTGAATTTTTTAGAATTGAATCTAATTACCCAAATCCAATAAGCCAAGAAAAAATATTCAATCTCTTAAATGAGTTTAAGTATATAATACCACAAGGTTCCCCTATGTATGGTATAGGAAATAATGAATCAATCACCTCATTATCTAATTGTTTTGTTATTGGTTCACATGATGATTCAGATAGTTATGGTTCAATAATGAAAACAGATGAAGAACAGATTCAATTGATGAAACGTCGTGGTGGTGTTGGACATGATTTATCCCACCTAAGACCAGCAGGTTCATTAGCTAATAATTCTGTTTTAGGTGGTAAGGCTGGTTCTACCTTGTATATGGGAAGATATTCAAATTCAACACGTGAGGTCGCCCAAGATGGTCGTCGCGGCGCGTTGATGTTGAGTGTTAGTGTTAAGCATCCTGACACTGAGAGATTTATAGATGTTAAATTAGAACAAGGTAAAGTTACAGGTGCCAATATTTCAGTGAAAATAGATGATGAATTTATGGAAGCTGTTAACAAAGATGAGGATTTTATTCAAACATTTCCTATTGATTTGAATATAAATACTCACACTCCTTTCATAGAAGAGTTATTAAATGGTAAAATAAAATATGGTGTATTATATCCTTTGGAACAAGAAGGAGATAATGGATTTAAAGGTTGTTATGCAAAGAGAATTAAAGCAAGGGATCTTTGGAATAAGATTATTAAAAATGCATGGCAATCAGCTGAGCCAGGAATTTTGTTTTGGGATAGAGTTGTAAGTGAATCTCCGGCAGATGTATACGCTGATTTAGGATTTAAAACAGTTTCCACGAATCCATGTTTTACAGGCGATACAATTATTGCTATTGCTGATGGTAGGAATGGTGTGTCAATAAAAGAATTGGCTGAAATTGGAAATAATTTTTTAGTTTATTCTGCAAGACCACGTCGTAAAGGGGGTTGGAAAACTGAAATAAAAGAAGCAAAGGCATTTAAAACTGGGGTTAAAAAGGTTATTAAAATTTATTTGTCTGATGGGTCTTCCTTTAAATGTACCCCTGATCATTTATTAGCGTTACCTAATAATGAATATATTGAAGCTAAAGATTCATTACAAAAGGAATTGTCTAAATTTTCAAATAAAAATATTGATTTATCTGGTAATGTAAAAGTTGTAAAAATAGAAGAATGTGGGATTGAAGATGTTTATGATTTGAATGTTGAAGATAACCATAATTTTTACATTATTACTAAAACAGATGATGAAAATTTCTTAAATAGTTCAGGTGTTTTAGTTCATAATTGCGGTGAAATTCCATTGTGTCCTTATGATAGTTGTAGGTTACTTGCTCTTAATCTTTATTCCTATGTCGAAAATCCGTTTACAGATAAAGCTAAATTTAATTTTGAATTGTTCAAAGAACATTCTCGTATAGCACAAAGGTTAATGGATGATTTAGTTGACCTTGAGATTGAAAAAATTGAAAAGATTTTAGATAAAATAAATTCTGACCCTGAACCTGATTATGTGAAAAAGGTTGAAAAAGAATTATGGGAAAAGATTAAAGAAAAATCTATTTATGGTAGAAGAACAGGATTAGGTATTACAGCCGAAGGAGATATGCTTGCTGCTATGGGTTTAAAATATGGCAGTAAAGAAGCTATTGAATTCTCTGTTAATGTTCATAAAACATTAGCTGTTGAAAGTTACAAAGAATCCATTGATTTAGCAAGAACAAGGGGTTCATTTCCTATTTGTGATTCTACTATGGAAAGTGTTGGTAATGGATCAGAATTTCTGAATCGTATTTACAATGAACTTCCTATTGGTTATCAATTAGATTGGGAAGTTTATGGTCGTCGTAATATTTCAAATCTAACTATTGCCCCAACAGGAACCACAAGTTTGATGTCACAGACCACAAGTGGTGTTGAACCTTTATTTTCACCTTTCTATAAAAGAAGAGCAAAGACAGATGATCCTAAACGAATAACATTTACAGATGAGGTTGGCGACACATGGGAAGAATTCTTTGTTATTCATCCTAAATTTGTGAAATGGTTTGAAGTTAATTATTGGGATAAAGTTGATGATCATTTAGGAGTTGATTCTCCGGGAGAATGGCTTTCAAAATGTAATGAATCTGTTTTACAGAAATATTTTGAGCTTTCCCCGTATTATGAAGCAACTGCAAATGATATTGATTGGGTTTCTTCAGTTAAGATGCAGGGAGAAATACAAAAGTGGGTTGACCATTCTATTTCTAAGACTGTAAACGTACCAAATAAGACATCAATAGATGTTGTCGGGGATATATACCTTTCTGCGTGGAAAAACGGGTGTAAAGGTGTTACAATTTACAGAGATGGGTCAAGGTCTGGTGTCTTGGTTAACACAGATAGTAAAAAAGAAAATAAATCTGAATTTAATTACACAGATGCATTCAAAAGACCGAAAGTTACAGATTGTGACATTTACCATAAAAGGGCATTGAAAAAGAATTGGATATTGATGATAGGAAAGGTAAATGGACATCCTTTTGAAATATTCAATTTGCAAGATTCTGAAGAAGGAATTCTACCTAAGAATTTAACTAAAGGTAAAATAACGAGAATAAAACGTAAAGTGTATAAATTTGAAGGTGTTTCTTCGGATGGTAAAAAATATGTAATAGATAACATTATTACATATATGAGCGAAGACGAAAGGGTTAGTACATTAAAATATTCTGCCTTGCTTCGTCATGGAATGCACCCGAAATTTATAATTAAAATGATTGACAAGTTTGCAACAATTATTAGTTTCGATAAAGTTGTTCAGTGGGGTTTACGCCATTATGTAACTGATTTACAGAAACCAGAATGTCCGAATTGCGGTTCTAATAATTACCATTCGCATGAAGGATGTTGGACTTGCCAAGATTGTGGGTTCTCTAAATGTGGTTAAAATTCAATTGTAAAATTTAAAATAAATTATTATGCCTAAAAGTAGAAAGAAAAGAGACAAAAGGAAAGCAATTCAAAACATTAATTGGCAATTTAAGATGGCAATTCGAAGAAAAAGAAATAAAATAAAACAGGATTTGTTGGAAAAAATTAGAAACGAAAAGGAAAAAGAAAAGGAAAACAAAAAAGAAGAGGTGGATGAAAAATAAAATAATAATTGTTGATTTAGATGGAACTGTAGCCGATTTAACGCATCGGCTACAGTTCATTAAAAAAGAAAAGAAAGATTGGGACGCATTCTACCATTTTTGTGATAAAGATAAACCAATTCGTAATGTTATTGAAGTAATAGAAAGATTAGCTAATTCTGAAGGATATAAAGTATGCTTTATAACAGGTAGGTCAAACTCAGTAATGTTGAAATCTGCTCAGTGGATACATGACAACATTAAAATAAATGGTAAATTTGATCTATTGATGAGGGAAGATAAAGATTATCGACCTGACTATATAGTAAAATCAGAATTATTTAAGAATTCAAAATATAAAAAAGAAGATGTATTAGTAGTTTTTGAAGATAGGTCTTCTGTTGTAAAAATGTGGCGGGATTTAGGTCTTACCGTATTCCAAGTCGCAGAAGGAGAGTTTTAAATAAAATACAATATGTTAACATTAATTCTATGGACGATATTCTTTTTTTGTGATGATACAAACCTCCCTAAAAAAGAAAAAAGAAGTTTATTCATCGTTAATATACTATTCACATTAATAACAATAGCAATAGATGTATTAGTATTATTCAAAATGATGAATTTTAGTGCTCAAGATTATCTGAATATATTTGATAGAATGAGTAATTACCTATATAGGGTGTAAGGCTAAGTGCTAACGAATATTCTTAAATGTGTTAAAAATGCCAGATAAAGAAGATAATAAAAAGAAAAGAGTAGTAGTTCTCCCAGATTATTTAGAAGGGCAAGAAGACCACGTAAAACATGCTTGGAGGGAATGGGAAGCCCTAACTCATAAGATTGATAACTATCCTGGACGGTTCCAAACTATTGTGAATCAAAAGACTGGTCAAACGAGAACAGTTGATTGTAAGACGTCTTGGGGGATAATGAAGAGAATTATTAAGAATTTCTCTGTGTCACCGGAGCAAGCAGCTGAGTTAGAGAGAGTTACGAAGGAAATTCAGGTATATAAGACGAAGAAGGGAGCTGCTAATGTAAAGTGGAGTAGATATGTGTTCGGAAAGAAGAGGGGTGACAAAAGTATTCTCGGTGTTCGTTCTGCAGAATTAATAGATATGTTCGGGCGGTACTATTCTGTAGAGGAGGTAACCAAATTCATTCGGAAGGAATGGGGGTTCTCAATTAAGCACGATACTGTAAAGGATTTCTTTGTAAAGAATAAAGACAAGATAGAACGAAAAAGAGCTGAATTCGTTCTGAAAGGGAAAGAAACACGGTTAGCAACAGATGCTGGTAGGTTGGAAGTATTAAGTAACCTTGCTTGGGAATTCGAACAGAAATTCAAGAAAACACAGTCTATTGAAGTAAGTAAAGAGCTTCGTAATATAATAGAACAGATAAGAAAAGAAATCAAGGGTGAAGAGATTAAACTTTCCGTCGATGGTAGAATAGATATAAATGCGACCATTCAGGCAAATAAAACATTAAACGAAGCACTTAGTAAGTTACCTATAAATATGATTGTTATTGGTCTTACTGCCGCTAAACAAAGGATAAATCCATCACAGTTGATAAGTTCATTAGCGAATAGTTACTATTCTCGGTTCAACGGGTTTAATGATTTAGGGGACAAAAATGAAATTGATCTTCCCGGAAAATTCATAAAACAATATGATTGGGGTGAAATAAAAAGGAAAACAGAAGAGAATAATGGTATTGAAGATGTTCAACATATAGATGAAGAGGAAGTAACTCCAGCGGAAAAAGCTGTTGTAGAAGATAAGAAGAAGAAATTACTTAGTTTATTAGAACAATATAAGAATAAAAAAGATGTATGACGAATTACTAATAACTATTCACATGAATAAAGGAATAATCTGTCAAACTGCATACACTATGCAAGGGGAAGTTGCAGGGGTATATGTCACAGATAATGATGGTAAGGTGTTATTCACTAAGGAAAATAAAAATAAAAAAGTGAAGTATAATTTTTATATTTAAAATATAACAGTTATATTTGTGCCATTAAATTAATATTAAAGATTATGAAAGCTGAAGAATTCTTAAATAACGGTTTTGGGAGTAATGTTGAATTAATCAATAGGAACCATGTCATTGAATTGATGGAAAATTTTGCAAAACAGTATCATTCTGAACAATGTAGTGAAAGAGAAAAAGAAAAGGAAAAAATATTAGAAGATTTTCGAGATTCTATTAATTTCTTTATAGACCACAAGGATAATGTATTTTGTACAAAATTTTGCGGCTATGTGAATAAGCTTCTTAATGTGAATTGTAGAGTGTTTTAAAAATTATAAGAACTGGTGTCTAATAATTATAAATTCACAGGGTAGGTTCAGATTTTTTAATTTGACCTACTCTGTTCATCAAAACAGAAAAAATACTGCATTACAAGGTGATGTAGTCTAGTAAAGTTTTATAAACTTAATATTTTGATTGATTTTGGATCCCTACCTAAATAAGGTAGGGATTCTTTTTTGTTTAGAATTGTAAAATTTTTACATATAATTTTTATATTCCGAATATAATTTTTATATTTGTTTCATCAATTCAAAATAACAAAAATGATTGACTGGAATAAAATAGAAACAATAGCAAGAGAAACAAGGGATAGTTTTGGAATGGAAGCTTTTGATATTAATTGCGGAGACTGTTCTACATTTGCAAAGAAAATGGCATCTAAACTTTCAGAAGAAGGAATTGAATATAAAATAGTAGCTACTGAAGCTTTTGAATTGATGGATGAATTAGAAGGTTACGAAGTTGAAACAACTGAATTTGGACATTGGGTTTCCCATTGTTATATAGTAGTTGAAGATTTCGCTTTTGATGCTTTTGACGTAGATGGGATTGAAGAAAGAGAAATGACATATTTAAACAAATTTTAAAAATGAAAAAGACAGTAGGAACTCTTTGTGTTGGTGAATATTTATTTGAACCAACCATTGATGAAATACATCAGCGTAAAATTGAGAAAATAGAAAAAACAAAAGAAGGTACTAAAGTTGATTTGGGTACCTATTATTTTAGTATTGATTATTGCGATAATTGTTCTGACGCATCATCGATAGTAACTTACAGAAATGGTCAAGCTGTTCAATATGTCCGGTATGAAGATGCATTGGAAGTGCAAAGAGTTCTTCAAAAAGAACATCTTAAGGGATTACAGAAAGAAGCAACTTTTGCTATGAACAAATTGAATGATTTTATTGATAAATATTTCAATTAAATGTTTAAGGTATGAAAAATGTTAAAGAGAGATTAAAGGGTGTCCTTGAATTTGAAGATTTTGTGAAAGGTCGAGCAATTGATTTGATTGAAGCAAAAGGTCTAAATAGAGATTATCATAAATATAGGTATGATTTTTATATAAGAGAAGTTACTTATGCAAGTGAGGGTGTTGAATGTGTATTTATAGAAGATACAACGTATGATACTCCAGAAACGTATTATACTCCAGATATAGGAGAGGTTAGGTTAAAGTTATCTGACTTAGAAATAAGTAATAAGGAATGGGAAGAAAAAATTCTTAAAATTAAGAATGATTTAGCTAAGGAAGAAATGACAGAAATTGAAAAAGAGAAGGAAAGAGAGAGAGAAGAAAAGGAAAAACAGTTTTTTAAATTAAAAAAAGGAACTTGGATATTAAAATTTAGTAAAGGTGATAGCAGTATTTACAAAAAGTCAAAAAGATTTTATAGAACTTAATCCAACCCCAATACATGAATTTAAAAGAATAAAAAATATTGATGATATAGTTGGGCTAAAGTTTTCAGGTGTTATTAGGATATTCAATTGGTATGATTGTGATAAGGGTATTTTGGATGCATACGAAGCTTTGAAGAGAAGGCAGCCTGAATTATTTGGAAATTTGAATTTTTAAAGATAGGTGGATAATGAATTACACGGAAGAAATATTGAAAATCCAAATAAACTGAATTTTTATTGTTAATTTAATTAAATGATCATGTTAGAAAAAAGAATAAAAGAATTAAAAAAAGATAGGGCAGCATGGAAAAAACACCTAAAAGAAGATACCTATCCAGAAGCTAAAAAAGAAATAGCTGAAAAAATCATTGAAATAAATGGAGCTATCAAAGAGTGCCAGCACTGGCAAAAGGATGAGCAAAGCCAAGAACAAGCATTAAATATAGCTGATGTTAGCGAACGTACTTTAGGTATTAATAGCTGTGCAAATCTTATTAAAACAATGCCGCTAGACCAAGCAATTCAGATAATGAAGTCGGACATAACAGGATTACCACAAACGCAAGTAATAGAAGGCGAACTAGTGGTTAAGTATGTTCGCTAACGGTTCGTGTATGTGCCGTGCAAACCACTAACGATTGAATTACGGCACTAATTTTCGCTGCATGGCATATATACTTTGTTGTGTGTATGTGGCGGTTTAAAACAACAAAAATGGATTTAAAATTAGGACAAAAAGTTTACCACAAAGATATTTATTGGGGTAAAGAACAAATGAAAGTGGTTGGTATTAGAGAAAAAGAAGTTGAACTCGAAGGCGATTACTCTGGAGGAACACATAACGTATGTCAAAAAGATTGGCAACCACTTGAAGGCGTACTATTGGAAAAGAACGAAACTCCTTATAGTGAACTTCGGTAGCCATTACGCACAACGGTGAATGTTTGTGTTGGCTGTTGTAGCAATTTACCGACTACTTAGAAACGAGAGTATAAATTTCAAAAACATAAGTAATGAGCGATATTAGAAAGATAATAGAATATATGATTAAGGTCAATAAAGTGAAGCATATGAAGAACCCTGTAATACTTATGAATGTTAATGACTTAAAATCTTTTGAAGAAAAATTGAAAGAAGAAATAATTGGATTTATACCAAATGATACACCGAAATACAGAGGAATACCAATTAAGATAAAAGATTTTATACAACGTAACCAGATTATAATCTATGATGATATTTTTTAAAAAAAACAATAGTAAAATGGAAAAATTTGAAATTCACATTGGTGAGATTTACGACTTAGAAAGTAAAAATTGGTAAATATACTTATAGAAAAGCAAGTGATCTTAAGAAAATAATGGATAAGGCACCACGAACAGAAAAAGAATTGAAAGTGCTTTGTTATTTGATTGGAATTTATAGTTGTAGATTTTTCGGTTTAGTGAGATATAGAACTAAATCTGGTTTTGACACAGATAAGATTCAAATTGGGAGAAAATTAAATGAATGTATGATATCAGATGTTGATGAATAAAGATACTAAAATAATATGGGAATAAAAGGAACAAGACCGAATAAAGTAACTAAAAAAAGAATCCGGTGCACCACCATCGCTTATACGTTTACGAAAGCAAATTAATAAAAATTTGCATAAAGAATTATGCGAGAAGGGAGGTAAGTGGCTTAAAAACCATACACAAAATATATTAGTTCCCAATTGTAGTATTGTAGCTGTTGAGCTATTCGCCCAAGTTGAATCAGAAATACCTGATGTCATTGGCTGGTGTAGCTGGTGTTCAGTAATGATTGAAGTAAAAGTGAGTAGGTCTGATTTTCTTAATGATTCCAAAAAACCTTTCAGACAAAACAGTTCTGATGGGGTTGGTCAATTAAGATTCTACCTATGCCCCGAAGGACTCATAAAAGAAGATGAAATTCCTGATAATTGGGGGTTGCTTTACAAAACAAAAAGGGCAATTAAGATTATAAGGAAGGCAGAAATGCAAAATACAAATTTGTTAGCTGAACGGAATATGCTAACAAGTTATATTAGGAATAGAATGTGATTTACAGTTTAATATTTGTGCAGGATGATTGAATTTGAATATAAAGGTTATAAAGTAGGACTTTGTTTTGATATAGAAGAATGGGCGAAGAAGTTCTATGATATGCCAGATGGTGCAATAATTGAGAATAGGAAGGAAATGGAAAGTGAATGTATGGGTTTCTCTGAAATATCTGAGAATAAACTTTGGATATTCCTCCCTAAAAAATATAAAGAATATGATTTTGAAAGCACAGTAGCGCATGAGGTTGGGCATTTGATAGAATTTAAGTATAAAGAGAATCCTCACACAGGAGAAGAAAATGACGATTTTCACGAGGAAAAGGCAAACCACTATGAAAGTTATTACATGATAGTGCGTGGGATCATTGACAAGTCTAATAGTATGGCAGGAGGAAGTTTTGTTGGTAATAAAGTGTCATTTAATATCAATAAAAGATTTTCTATTGATGAAATTAAAGAAGCTTATGAAACAGGTAGGAAACATGAAAGAAGTGGGGCAAATTACACATCAGAAGATATTGTAGAAATTTGGTCAAAAGCCGATGAATTATATTGGAGTATTGAATGGGAAAAATAAAAAATCATGGAAAAATCTGTATTAATTATTTTTGTTGTATTTTTTGTTATTGGTTTTTTAATTTCAATAGCAATGAATGTTGTCAATATTTTAAACAAGGGTAAAAAATCTGATGAAGAACCTCGTAAATGGTATTGGATAAAGGAAAAACATCCTGAAAATGGAAAGAAAGTAGAATTATTCCGTTATAACGGGGATGTAGAAGAAACTGTTTGGTATGATTCTATGTTCTATGAAAATAATTTTGAATTTATATATTTTTGGAGGGAAGTAAAGTAATGGCTTTAGAAAAATTGACTAAAGAGGATATAATACAATCTTTAGAAGAATTAAGAAGAGACGCTGAAAGGTTGAGTAGTGGTAATGTTGCTCATCAAAGAACACATATAATAGGTACTGCATAATGGTTAATTGATGAAATTAATGACGGCAATACTGTTTTTAGGGTAAATTTATTGGTGTACATAGTTTGGTTTTTAAATGCTTGATTGATACTGTTTTAAGGTTGACATCAAGCATTTTTTTGTAAAAAAAAATTACATATAATTTTTATATTCCGAATATAATTTTTATATTTGTTACATCAATTTAAAATTAAAGATTATGAAACGGTTTAATAAAACAATCACAGTAAAAGAAGTAAGAAATTCAAACATCACTAAAGAATCAGTTTTAGGTAAAGATTTTCAATGGGATGGGAAAAATGACAATTACTATTTAACAGTTGATGGTAAATTAGAGATACATAAAAGCACAACAGGGCTACAAGAGGAAATGCTTGTGTTCCCAAGAGTAACCAATGTTATTGATGTTAAATAGTGCGGTGGGAAATTCACTATAACGTTGAGTATAAACACAGTACGGAAATTACGCACAAATGCCCGAACGAAGCACTAAAAAAAGAAAAGCGAAGCGTGGGGAAAAGAAATTTATTAATAAACTAAATATTAGAATTATGATAACAATTATCATTTTAGCGATTATTGGAGCAATTATTGGCGTAATTGCAAGTTATGACGGTCTTGACTACTTAGAAGATATATTTTTATACCTTCTAAATGCAATATTAGGAGCTTTAATTGGTGGATTAATTGGTTTTTTTATTGCGTTGGCAATACCAAGTAAAACAGAAACAGTTATTGACACATACTTACTAGAAACACTACAAGATAATAATAGCGTAAGTGGTAGTTTCTTTTTAGGTAGCGGCTACATTAATGGAGAAATGAAATATGTATTTTACTATGAAACAGATGGTGGATACAGAATGAAGCAATTAAAATACTATAATGTTTTGATAAAATACACAAGCGAAACACCAAAAGTAGAGACATATAGAAAAGTGCAGACAGATGCTTTTATAAATAAATTTAGCGTATATATGGGTGATTGTGGTTGCAATAATAAAAATATTATTTACGTACCCAAAGGAACAATTAAGCAAAATTATAACTTAGATGCACAATAACCTAATTGCCTGATAAGGCAAAAGCGGGCGGGGCTTTTCTTTTTTTTTGTTTTCAATTACGTAGAAACTTTGATACGAGAACTGAACCCCGCTTGCTACTAACGGAAATTGTAAAAATCTGTACCGGAAATTACCGATAACCTGAATTAATTGCTGGTACTTCGCTGTTTTATTTTCTTTTTGGGGGGATTTTTAATGTTATCTCAATGTTAACAAATACGTTATTTCGTAATTATTTTACTCCGGCTATTGTTTTATATTACGATATACCGTATATTTACATAGTAATACAAAAGCAAAGCAAAATGACAACTACTAAAAAATACAACAGAAGCGAGATAATGAAAGAAGCCTGGAGGATTTGGAACGATTCAGTTTTAAGAATGGTTTATAAAACATGGTCAGCTTGTTTAAAGTTAGCTTGGGAAGTAGCAAAAGAAGCTATGAAAGAAAACGTTGTTAAAAGCTTGTTTAAATCTAAAGGGTTAGTAATTGATGCACGTTGCGGTAATAAAAGTACTTACGAAGTAAGCGACAAAGAAGGGTTCAATAATCTTTATACTAAACTTCAAGGTACTTTTGCTGCAAAAGTCATGATGACAATTGCAAGAAAACAAAACGGGGTAGCAACTGAACGTCAATTAGAAGTAATAGCAAATTCACTTTAAAATCAAATATCATGAGTTTTTACAAAATGCCACAGGAGCAATTCGAAGAAGTTGCAAAAAAAATGTTAAGAGACTATATCGACGAATGTAATTAAAGCCGAAGGACTTGAAAAAGAGTGGGAAAATGCAGACTGGGAGTTTATAACACAGAAAGAAGCTGGATTTAACCACCATGCCGACCGAATTGAAATGTCGATGGGTGGAGATACCCGCTTTTCTGTTTACAACGACCACAGCGAAGAATACATGTTAAAAGTTATAGACACATCCGCATGACTGAATTACGAAAGCAAATAGCCGCTTTCCGAAAAGAAGCGGCTATTTCTCAAAAGCAATTAGCCGAAAGTATAGGAGTTCGACCTGCAACTATTAGCGATTTTGAAAACGGCAAATCAAACCTGGGTTCTGATAAACTTAAAAAAATTATGCAGGTGCTAAATTTAACGCTTTCCAAACAGCCGGACACGGCTGAGGCGGGCGGGCAAAAAGAAAATAAAACCTGCACGGACGTTGATTAATTACTGAAACGTAGGTATTGTTTTTACATGTTGTTACCGTGCCAACGGGTACGTTTTTGCATAGATTCGGATTTTCCGAACTTGTAGAATATTCCTGCAAAAATGCACGCTAACGATAGTTATAAGATTAAGCGAAGCGACCCGTAGGGTTAATTTTATTGCGTGTTATGTATTGGCACGGTAAATACAGTACAAAGTTGATTAAAAGTACGAACGTAATAATTTTTAAAAATGTGGGATGGACAATATGCTTTTGAAAAAAGCAAAATAATACAAGGCGATTGCCTTAAAAAGATGAAACTGATACCTGATGGAAGTATTGATTTTGTTTGCTGTGATTTACCTTATGGTATGACAGCACCAAAATGGGATGAAATATTACCTGCCGACAAACTTTGGGAGCAATATAATAGGGTAATATCCCAAAATGGAACAATAGCCTTGTTTGCTTCTCAGCCATTTACAACCAAGTTAATAAGTAGTAATGAGAAAGATTATAGATATGTTTGGTATTGGGTAAAGAATCAAGCGACAAACTTTTTCCATGCAAAGCGAATGCCAACAAGAAAAGTTGAAGAGGTTGTAGTATTTAAGAAAGGTAAATACTATCCACAAATAACAGAAGGACATGAACCTACAAATAGTGCTAAAGGTTGTAGTAACGGTAAAGCATATCACGGAACGAATAAGAGAGACTATAAAGGGGGTAAAACAACAAGATACCCAACAAATCTACTTGAATTTAAGTGTGTAGATAATTATAGTAGAATACACTCTGCACAAAAACCAATAGAACTGATAGAATATCTTGTAAAAACCTATACTGATGTAGGTGATTTGGTACTTGATAATACAAGCGGAAGCGGAACACTTGCAGAAGCTTGTATAAATACGAACCGAGACTTTATAATTATTGAGAAAAACCCTATTGACTTTGAAAAAGGCAAAGAGAGGGTGGGGAAAATTTTTAAAAATTATGGACTTGACCTACAACCTTTATTAGATGAACGGATGTAGTGCTTGTACATAACGGTTTGAATAAATGCCGTTGAACACTGAATTTGAAATGAGAATTAAACTTAAATATTAACTACCTACTTTACACAACGAGCCGATACAATGGCATTTATTTGTTGTTAGACTTTCGTTTTGTGCGAGGGGGATAAAAACAGGATTATGATAACTGATAGAGAAAAATTTTTACTACGTAAAGAAATGGATTTTCACATACACAGATATTTAATGGCTAACAGTTGCCAGAGGCTAAATGGTGGTGAAAAAGCAGACCACCACATAGCCATTTCGCAAATATTAGTAGGGTTTATTACTTGTGACGAAGGAAAGCAAGAACGTTCGCCAGTATGGAAAGATGTTCACGATTATTTAGCTGATATACTAACAGATAGAATGGATGAAGTGATAGGATTTCCGATACACACCCCGCTGTATGGCGATATGTACACACCACTTGCGGATAAATTTTTCTCTGTTATTATTAAGCATTTGGTTGAAATAGAGCAGTTAGTTAATAGTGCGTTGGAAAATGAAGCCTAACGGATGGCAATATATGGTCGTTTTAATGCCATATATTGCGTGTTATGTACTGGCACGGTAAATACAGTACAAAGTTGATTAAATGTACTAACGTAATAATTTTCAAAAATGTGGGATGGAAAATATGCTTTT
>FUIF01010325.1_pt1 | contig 25311 bp, 35 predicted proteins | sample 1003461 | NCBI WGS metagenome assembly FUIF01 (sample SAMEA80401918, study PRJEB19352) | marine metagenome
TGGGTGACTGCAATTAATATGCATTAAATACATTAAAAAAACTTTCTATGACCACTTGTAATCTATGACAGGCGTGTTACTTATAATGTATAGAGAGAGGGAAAAGATATGTTGAAACTTAAAAGAGAATACGCTGGATGTTACTCAGTCGAAGGCCACAACCGCGATTATTTATTTTCATTGAGCGTTCATGTGACGTTCCAAATATGTGGCGCTGCGAAGGTCAATACTTTTGCAGCTTGTCAGAAGCTAAGGCTTCTATCTTTTCAGAACTTTTGGAGGAAGTGTAATGTCTATACGCAGAATGGAATACAAAAAGAATGGCTACGACATCCGTTGCCGCGTCGAGGGTTCTGGGGATTATGCAGAGGGTCTTATCCTCTGGAAGCGTTACGGCGATGATAAATACATCGTGATCGGTAAAATCTATAAGACCACAACAGCAGCTTGTGGCACAACACGCGATACCGCAACTTGGCATCACGTCAAAAGCGAAAGCCCAATCAACAAAAAATCTTGGCATGAAGCCGCCAAAGATCTCTATGCTGCCTTCCGAAAGGAGGCAGCGTAATGCGGTTCATACAACAAAAAAATATCGATGGTGGGATGTACTACTCTCCCGCAACTCAAGTCTCAATCACTGAGCAAGAACTCGAATGGCTGATCGAAGGTCTGGATGCACTCATACTTCCAGATCGGGCAAAGCGCATCAAGCGAGCCTTGAACCGGGCGCTGAATGAAATTGAGGAGGCAGCGTGATGACACTCGCTGCTTCGCACTGCCCAAATTGTGAAACCAAAATGAAAGCATATGATTCTAAACCGCACTTGCATTATGGCTTCCCAACAATTAGACGCAGGCGGAAATGTTTGACATGCGACTTTCGTATCAACACAGTCGAACTGCCCGAATCTCTAGCAGATGAAATATTCCAAGAGGATTAACAATGGAACAGATCGCAACACTCGAAACTCAAATCAAAGAGTTTAACAAAATGGTCGATAGATCACAGACATCAATCAACCACCTCACAACATTCTCCGCGATCTGCAAGTCGTACCCAATCACAAGCGCAGACCTCGCAATCAAAATGGATATTAAAAACTCAACCCTTAACAGATTGCTGCACTCGCTCGCTGAAAATAGCAGAGGCAAAACAGAAGCAGCAGACCTAATCGAAATCGAAATGGACGCAAAAGATAAGCGCCAAAGAAATATAAACCTAACAACCAAAGGCAAAAGCCTCATGGATAAAATGTTCGGAGAAAAAAATGATCTTTAAATCTTGGAAGTTTACAGGCTTCAAAGCAACCTTCCCAGATTGGGTTGCAGAAAATACATCAAAACGTGCAGGCTCTTCCCACCTCTGGGTTCACACACAATATGGTGAAGCGCCAGCAAGAGAAGGCGAATGGATCTCAATCAATCTGCGAGGCCACCTAGATATTCACAGCAAAAAACCAGAAGGATGGGCAAAAGAAATGATGGCAGGTGCAGCATTCGTAGTTCTAATGGCAGCAGTGTTTGTAATATTCCTTGCAATGTGATAGCAAAAATGTACTGCTCCGATAAGGCCCATGCCTGTGGCCTCATCCCAAACTGACCCCACCCGGCTAGGTTTCGCACTGCAACGGTGGGGTTTTTTTCTTGACCGTATAAAAAAATTATGATTAAAATATTTTAGTCGTAAAAAAGTAGATCTATTTTTTTATTGCCTCGTTTCGGATTTTTGGTCGATCCCGTTAGTTGAAGAGAAGCCCTCAGATTAAGTTCTGGGGGTTTCTTTTTTAAATGATCTATCTTACATTGCAGTAAAACTGGAAAGATCACCACATGGCAAAGAAAAAATCAAAGAACCCTGTCGGAAGGCCGAAGTTCGAGGTCACTGATGAAGTGCTGAATAATACCAGACGCTTCATGGCGCAGGGATTAACCAAAGAACAATGCGCTGCTTCGCTGGGAATATCACGCTCAAAATTCTTTGAAATTCAGGAACAAAATGTGGATTTCTTGGACGCTATAAAAAGCGGGGAGGCCGAAGGCATACAGCAAGTCACCAACGCGCTCTATGAAAAGGCCACGATTGATCGGGATAACACCGCGATGATCTTCTTTCTCAAGAACCGCGCAGGATGGGTGGACAAAAAAGAGGTCGCAACAACCATAGAACAAAAGCACGTCATAGATTTAACAAGGATAAGTGATGACCAACTCAGCGCAATTGCAGCAGCTTTTGAACAGTCTAACCTTGGAGCAAGTGCAAGCGGAGCGTTACCGCAGATCATTGAGGGAGTTTACGAAAGCAGCTTGGCCGACGATTGAACCGGGCGTTGAGTTTCAGAACAACTGGCACGTCGATGCAATCAGCGATCACCTCCAAGCCGTTGTCGAAGGCGACATCAAGCGTCTGATCATAAACGTGCCGCCACGCCACATGAAGTCAATCAGCGTGGCCGTTGCGCTGCCAGCTTGGACTTGGACCCACCAGCCGCATAAAAAGTTCTTGTACGCATCTTATGCCTCTTCCCTGTCAATCAGAGACAGCACAAAGTGTCGCCGCCTGATCGATAGCCCGTGGTACAAAGATCATTTCAGTGACAAGTTCGTATTAACTGGCGATCAAAACCAGAAGCAAAGGTTCGAGAATGATAAGACTGGATACCGCATAGCCACGTCCGTAGGCGGCGCTCTGACAGGTGACGGCGGTGACATCATCTGCATCGATGATCCACACAATGTGGTAGACAGCGACAGCTCTAAGGTGCGTGAAGGCGTTCTGGAGTGGTGGGACCAAGCCATGCAGACCCGGCTTAACGATCCCCGCACTGGCGCTTTCGTCATCATCATGCAGCGTGTGCATGAGCAAGACCTGACCGGGCATATCCTATCTAATCAGCTAGGCGATGAGTGGAACCACCTCTGTCTGCCTGCGCGATATGAAATAGGTCACCCAACGCCAAGCAAGTCTTGGATGGGATTTACAGACCCACGCACGAAAGAGGGAGAGTTGCTCTGGCCTGAACGCATCGATGACAGAACGCTGACAACTCTAGAGCGAAGCCTTGGATCTTATGCAGCCGCTGGGCAGCTACAGCAGCGCCCATCACCCAAAGGTGGCGGAATCCTAAAGGCAAGCTGGTGGGTTCCTTGGGAGAAAGAGGATCTGCCCGACATCGAATATGTCTTGCAGTCATACGATACAGCCTTCGAGGCCAAAGAAAGCTCTAGCTTCAGCGCCCGTACAACTTGGGGCGTCTTTCAGTATAAAGGCGCAATGTGCGCGATTGTGCTTGAGTGTTGGTACGATAAGGTCAGCTACCCCGATCTGAGGCGCATGGCGCAAGAGGCTTACGAAGAGTGGGAGCCAGACGCTGTGCTGATTGAGAAAAAGGCGTCAGGTCAATCTTTGCTGCAAGACTTACGCATGGCTGGTGTGCCAGTATTGGCTTATTCTCCAGACCGCGATAAAGAGGCTCGCGCCCATGCATCAAGCGCACTTTTGGAAGATGGCAGGATTTTCTTCCCTTCCAATCGGAAATGGGCTAAAGATTTAATAGATATATGCGCAGCCTTCCCTGCACATCCAAATGACGATGTTGTTGATACATGCACACAGGCATGGTTAAGGTTGCGAAAAGGATGGTTCGTTGGTCACTCAGAAGACCCAGATGACGATGAGCCGATAGAAAAACAAAGGATGACGCTCTATGGCTGAACCAGAAAACATTGTCCCATTTGCTGAAGGCGCTCCTGCCGATGACCTGATGATCGAAGAGCTGGCAGACGGTGACGTTCTGATCGGTGATCCAGAGCTGGATTTCATGGATGAGCTGGATGATGCAGAGTTTGATCAAAACCTTGCGGAAGTTATCGATGAGCGCGAACTTATGCGCAAAGCCAGCGAGCTGGTAGGATTTTACGAAAATGACCGTGCAGCTCGCGCTGAGTGGGAAGAACGCTACAAGCAAGGCTTGAAGACTCTAGATCCAGATGGTGGACTGGCCGAAGGCGAAGATGAGCGTTCAAGCCGTGGCCTGTCAGTTGTGGTTCACCCACTGATTGCTGAAGCTGCCACCCAGTTCAACGCCAAGGCAATCGCAGAGCTTTACCCATCAGGTGGGCCAGTTAAGTCTGTCATCATTGGCAACCCAGACGAAGAGCTAGAAGATCAGGCTCGCCGGGTTCGTGAGTTTATGAACTACCAGATCACACAGGAAATGCCCGAATACTTCCCTGATCTGGATCAAATGCTGTTTCACCTACCGCTGATCGGTCATACCTTCAAAAAGGTTTGGTGGGATGCCAACACGGATCGTCAGTGCAGTCAGTTCGTAAAGGCTGAAGACTTTGTGGTCGCACCAGAGAGCAAAGATCTCTACACATCTCCGCGCTACACGCATGTCATCCGAATGCCAAAGAATGACTTCAACCGCTACGTTCAAAATGGTTACTACCTTCAGACGAAGTATGGCGAAACAAATTCTATAGACCCATCAGGCGATACAATCGGTGAGATCGAAGGCGTTGATCAGTACGATGACAGCGATGATAACGTAATGACGTTGCTTGAAATGCACGTCTACGATCTGTTTGACGGCATCGATGGCCAAGAAATGGATGATGATGACGCTGATGATAACGCAGTTGCCATCCCATATGTGATCACAATCGACTATGAAAACCAGAATGTGGTTTCTGTGCGCCGTAACTGGAAGCAAGAAGATGAGCGCAAAAAGCGCCGCGATTGGTTTGTCAGCTACAAGTTCTTGCCCGGTTTGGGCTTTTATGGCTTTGGCCTGTACCACATGATCGGTGGCTTGGGCAAAGCAGCGACTGGATCGCTTCGCGCCCTTCTCGACAGTGCAGCTTTCTCGAACATGCAAGGTGGCTTTAAGCTGCGTGGCCGCGTCAATGGCGGCGACATGCAGATTAGCCCCGGCGAGTTTGTGGATCTCGACAGCACAGTCGATGACGTGAACAAGGCTATCATGCCCCTGCCGTTCAAAGAGCCAAGCGGTTCTTTGTTCAACTTGCTTGGATACATGGTGGATGCGGGTCAGCGTTTTGCCAGCACAGCCGATTTGAATGTCGGTGACGTGAATCCAAACGCACCAGTAGGATCGACAGTTGCCTTGATCGAACAAGGATCGAAGGCGTTTAGCGCAATCCATAAGCGGTTGCACTATGCGCAAGGCCAAGAGTTTAAACTTCTGGCTGATCTGAACGCAGAAAACTTACCAGATGAGTTTAGCTTTGCTCAATCTGGTTCGGCTGAAATCATTTATCGCACTGACTTTGATGATCGCATCGACATCGTCCCAGTGTCAGATCCTAACATCTTCTCGACAGCCCAGCGCATTGCGCAGGCACAGGCTGTTTTGGAAATGGCACGTTCAGCTCCGCAGCTCCATGATTTGTATGAGGCATACAAGCGGATGTACGAGGCGATCCGCATCCCAAATATCGATGAAATCTTGCAAAAGCCTGAAGAGGCGGTGCAGATGGACCCAATCGATGAGAACATGAGCGTTCTGTATGGCAAGCCAATCCGCGCCTTCCCAGAGCAAGACCATGAAGCTCACATCGCGGTTCACATGCAGTTCATGCAAGATCCATCACTGGGCGGCAATCCCGGCGCGAAACAAATGCAGCCCGTGTTGATAGCTCACATTGCAGAGCATATCGCGCTTCTGTACCGTCAGCGCATGGAAGCTGGCATCAATATGCAGATGCCGCCGATGCCAGACTTTAGAGATCCGAAGTTTAAGTTCAACGAAGTAGATCCAGCAACGGACATGCTAATCAGCCAACGTGCAGCTCAAGTTGTACAATCTGCGCCTCAGATGAAGCAGATCGAAGCCATTCGAGGATTGGGTGGACAGCAAGGTCAGCAAGGAAACCCATTGCAATATGCTCAAGAGTTAGCAAAGCTAGAGACAGAATCTTTGAAAGCTCGCACTCAGGCGCAAATACAAGCGGATCAGGCCAAGGCTAAGTCCAGCATTCAGATCAAGCAAGCCGAAGCGCGGCAAGACATGGAGATTGATGCAGCTAAAGCGCAAGCTGACATGCAGGCAAAGATTATGAAGCTAGAGGCAGAGTTGCAGCTTGAGAGAGAAAAGAATGCAGCCAAAATTCAGATGGAGGCCATGAAGAATGTACCCCCCGCAGTATAATTTGCCTCCTATCAATCCTGCTGCCTTCGGCGGTCTACCGCAGCAGGGTCCACGGGTTGGCCCTCCAATGTCCCCTCCCAACAATGTTGGAGGGCCACAGGCCCAACCACCTATGGATATGAATAAGTACCTGATTAACAAGGTCATGGAGATCAAGCGCCGCATGGGTAGTGGATCAACGGGTGCGCTGGGCGCAATCTCTGAAGTCATGACGCCACAGCCGGGACCACAACCACAACCACAACCTATGAGGGCGTGATGAATAATACTTTTATGGATCGTGTGAACGCGATTGTGCAGAAAAACCAACCTGCATCCATGCCAATGCAAGCTCCAGAATCTTATCCAGATCAAGGAATGGGTGCTTTGAGCAATGTTGTTTCTGGCGCTCCACGTCAAACTGAGATCATGGGCCAACCCCACATGCTGGCTTACATCAACCCACAAGAAGAACAGATGTTACGCAATGCGGGTGGCGCTGGTCTGCCGGGTCCAGATGGTGTTCCTGCTTACTGGTTTCACTCAAATTGGGGTGGTGGCAGCACTACTACTAGCAACAATAGTAGTAGCAATAATGACGGTCCAGCTCCTACTACTTTTTATAATGACTACAGTGATCCTGATAATCCAGTTCTTGATACGATGTCTGCTGTGGACGCACGAAGATCCAACAACAACAACAACAACAACAATAATAATAATAACAATAACAACGCAAGCAACAGCAGCAGTAGCAGCGGCAACAGCTTTACAGAAACGCTGGCAAACATTTTTACACCTAACGATGGAGCATCATATGTTGGTGGCCAGTTGGTGGATGATAGCACTGGCGCAAGAATATCTTCTGGCGGCACTACATCTACAGGTAACGTGATCTCTGGTATTGCAAACAGCGAAAGCAATGACATTCAAGGTCCGATGCCAGCAGGTACTGATTTTACAGGTTCTCAAATTGGTCAAAATGATGACGTTGCAGATCCATACGATAGCTCTGGAAATCTCACGACTTCATATGACACTAGCACTGGTAAATTTACAGAAACCCCAACTGTAAGTACCCCAACTGTAAGCATTCCAACTGTAAGCACTCCAAATGTAAGCACCTCAACTACTACAGCATTGCCAGATACGGTAACTATTCAACCTCCACCTTCTGGAACTGATCAAAATACGGGCGCACAGCCTGTATATTTGCAGCCGAATACTGCTGGCGCACTTCCACAAGAAACAACCCTTGCAGATGTTCAGCAAGAGCTAAACGCAGCAATATCTGAAGCTCAATTTGCTGCTGGCAGTAACGAGCCAGATGTTTATTGGAACGATGAAATTGCACAGTTGGCAGCTCAACGTGACAGGATTAGGGATAGCGGCACAGAATCTACAGGTTCGCTTTCGGACATCAAAGCCGACTTGACCTTAACTGGAAATGATTCTGGCGCTTTTAGTTTCTTGCCTGAAAGAAGCAATACTTTAGGGCAAACAATAATAAATGCTCTAACTCCTTTTGGATCAATGGAATATATAAACGGCGTTTTGGTAGATACAGATGCAGGCGATTTTACAAGCAATCCTTCAGCAGCAAACAACGCGAGCGGATATGTAAACGCAGCAGCAGGAGCTGGATCTGCACTTCTTGATTCTGCATACGCTAAAATAGCTGCTGGTAAGACCAGTGATCTAACGATGGCAGAACAAAGTGCATTATACGGCCAGAGAGGCACAGTTCCTAACGCGGCAGAGACAGTTGCATTGCAGGAAAATTATAAGGCCAGCGGGGCAAGAACAATGACCCAAGACATGCAGGACGAAATCGTCAGTGGCATGGTGGACAATGGCGCTACTCAAGCACAAATTGATGCTTATAAAGAGGGAAGCCCAGTCGGTTCTGATGCAAACCCATTCTATGATACATATGGAGAGCTGGGTGTGTTTGGTAAAATTGGCAAAGGGGTGGGTGATCTTCTTAACTATGCCGTCACAAATGCCACTTATGGTCTAATCAACCCACAAAAACTAAACGAAGCTGCTGCCGATGATTTTGTAAGGGCATATGAATCTGAAGGCTCGACAGGCGGTCAGTTCGATTGGAACGATCCAAACTATCTAGACATCAGCCCCGGTGCTTTGGGAGATGCCAATTTTGCTAAACTTGAAGCAATGAGTAGCTCAGAAACTGGCATTGAGCCATCACTTCAAGGTGTTGTTGGTGAAGATGGTGAGACAGTCCCCGGTGTAGTTGAAGTCAAAAACACTAAAGATGGGCCAGTGATTGTTACTGGTGGAGATGATGATGATACTACAACGATAACAGGTGGTGATGATAGCAGCGGAGTTACAACTGTAGATCCAGCTAAACTAAGCGCAATCTGGAAGCGTTACTACAAAGGCAGTGGCATGGAGTTTTTGCCGCCTTGGATGCGCAAGTGGGCATCTGGAGAGGAAATCGATTTAATTTTGACCAAAGTGGAAGTGGATGGTAAAGAGTATTATCAGACACCCGATGGTCAGTATATCGATCCTGCTGAATTAGTTGGTACAAAAGAAGAAGATATAAGTGAAGGTGGAACTGAAACATCCACTGAAACAGAAACAGAAGAATAGGAGGCTAACATGGCTGAACCCAACATGAACCCAAATTCACCAGAGCAAATGATGCTTGTGCAGAGCTTTGAGCAAATGGCTAATGCTGTTGGTGCTGAAATTCCTGTAAACCTCTCAAGCGAAATTGCTGCTGTAAAAGCTGGGAAGCGCATGTCTGGTGAGCTGCAACGGATGTTGGCCGAAGGTTCTATGAGCTTGATGAACCAGCTCAACCCAGAAATGATGCCAGAGACTGAAATGTCTTACGAAGTTGATGGACGCATGGAACGCATGTCTCCAGAGATGATGGATAACATGGTTACCTCTGGTCAGATCTCTCCAAATGAAATGTCAACTTACATGGTTGATGGTCGCATGGAGCGTATGGCTCCTTCTCAGATAGGTGGTGTTACTCCAATGCCTAGCCAAGATGGCATGACATATGGCCCATCCAGCGGTGTGACTATGGAACCCAACGTAATGAGCATGGAAGAAGCAGTTGACGCTGGCCTTGTAACGCCAACACGTCCACGCGCGCGCCCTTCTGCACCATTAACATCTATGCGCCCACAAGCGCGTCCAATGCGATAGGAGGCCAATATGGCTGAAGTAAATGTAGAACACATGGAAGAAAACGCGGTTCTTTTTGAAAAGCGAATGGGTTTTCCACATGACGCAGAAGGCTTGGATCTTACTGATGAGCAATTGGTAAACTTCTTGCTTCTCTGCCTTCGCCTTCACGGCATTGAAAATGATGGCCCTTATTACAAGGGCGTTGCCGAAGAAGACATGGATTACCATGACGATGGCCATCACGATGATGAATACGAAGAGTGCGATTGCGAACATGGCGGCGATTGCGAATGCGGTCACGACGAAATGATGATGCCTGAAGATCATGGCATGAAAGTCAAAGTGATGCGTGTCGGCGGTGGCAATGTCCATGAGTTAATGAACGAACTATTGGGCGGCTAAGATGCCTGTTCGCAAGGTCAAAGGCGGCTACCGCTGGGGCAGCAAGGGCAAGGTCTACAAGACCAAAGCCGAAGCTGAGAAACAAGGTCGTGCGATCAGGGCTTCTGGATATAAGGGCAAGAAGTAATGGGTATTTTTTCAGCTCTAAAAAAGATCAAGGAATTAGGCGTTGATGGAGCCGTAGATGTTGGCGGCGGTACATTTAAGTCTTATGAACAAATTATAGCTGAAGTTGGCGGCAATGTTGTTCAAGAAGGCTTGAGATACTCAGACGATCAAACGGCAAACACCATTATAAAAAACTACCTTCAAAATCAAAGTCGTGGCAGTGGTCTGACAAAGGGCGGATATGTTGAAGACACCCCGATAGGTAGGATGAAGGTCACAAGGGGTATGGTTCCTTTGGAAGAGATCGGTGCAGAAATTGATGTAACTACCAGAACGCAAACAGCCCCCACTCCTTTCAACTTCCAGCAAGCCATCGATGAAGGCGCTCAGTTCATGTCGATCAAGGGTGATCGGGCAAGTGGAACGGGGTCTATTGTTGGTGTGAATGATGTTCCTCTGATCAATCCAGTAGCGCGAGAGGGTGGCTACGAATATGCCACTGAAGGCCAAAACGTAGTGGATAATCGGTTTTGGGGAAGTGATCCATCAATCCTAAATAAGCAAATTAAAAAAGCCAAAGAGATTTCTGGTCAGGTAGAAGATCCCAAGACTGGTGAGATCTTGGAAGAAGGTGCGCCAGTTTATGGCGTTTACTTTAACGCGGCTGGGGACAATGTGAACTTCTCCACAATGGTTTCAGATGTTACATTAAACATGCTGCCAAATATGAAGATCACCAAAAAAGCAGCAAAGCAGTTTGACGAACGGTTAAGAGAAAGAATACCTGACTGGCCGGGTCTTAATAATCTAGAGGCTTCAGATATTGATGCCGTCAGAACTTACTTTCGTGGACCCAATCGTGGCGAAGCTCGCAAGGCGTTTTCTGAGGAAATGGCAAAGCCACGCAGCATGAAGTTAGGCTTCCCAGATCAGGCGTCTGTTCGAGCTGCTGTTTCCAAGTCAGATATGTTGGGCATGGGTTCTGGCGATGCAGCAGGCAGAATGATCGCTCAGATCGATTATAACGCGCCTGTAGACCCAGTATCAATGCACACAACATATCCAGCAGGCTTGAAGCGTGTTGAAGGTACGCCTGTCTACAGAATGGCAGATGAAAGTGGTAATTTTCGAGATGTGCCAACAGGTATGTTTTTTAATGATTTTTATAATGATCGGATCATTGATGGGGTTGTTCCTCCAGAGGCAACCACGATCCGATCTATGGAGCTGCGCCAAGCAACACAGCCTGCCACAAGAGAGTTATCAGACATCATAAACGAATATCTTTATCAAACTGATGACACAAGGCGTGGATACCCTTATAACAGATAAGTAAAGAGGGAAGTTATAATGCCAGCAAAAAAGCCCAAACGTGACGCATGTTATAAAAAAGTGAAGGCCCGTTATACACGCAATGGTGGAACGTGGCCTTCTGCTTATGGATCTGGGGCTTTGGTAAAGTGCCGAAAAGTAGGCGCAAAGAACTGGGGTAAGAAAAGTGCCAAAAAAAAGTAGCAGCAGCGACAGTCTCCGCAAGTGGTTTGGCCGTAATAAGGGCAAAGGCTGGGTTAATTGCAAAACAGGTGGCCCATGTGGTAGATCTGATCGTACTAAAGGTGCGTATCCTGCGTGTCGGCCAACTATGGCTCAATGCAAAAGTAAATCGGCTAAGTCTGCGGCCAAAAGTAAGACATCAGCCAAGCGCGTAAACTGGAAAGGGAAGAAAAGTGGTAAAAAAAGCAGTTGAAGCCCCCAAGGGATACCATTGGATGAAGTCTGGAAAAGGCTACAAACTTATGAAGGGCGATTATAAGCCCCACAAAGGCGCTGTTAAGAAGGCGTCATTTGACATTCAGAAGGCGCACAAAGCATGAAAAAACTAAGCCCAGCACAAAAGAAAATTGCCTCTAAAGCAAAGCCCAAGAACAAGATTACTGGCGCTGACTTTAAGAAGATGAAGAAAAAGAAGAAAAAGTAATGGCAGGTTTAGGTGCGTTAGATAATCTCTTATCTCTTGGCCGCGAGCTGTTCGGATCTGCTGCTAGAGGCAACCCCAAGATCTCTGAGCTTGCGGAACTATCTGGCGTGGCAATGGATAAACTTGAAGACGCATCTCCAGAAGATCTGGCGGCTGTTTTGGATAGAGCTGCACGTCAGAGATTGATAGATCCGCGCAGTGCCAATAGCATCAAGATACAGATCGCCAAGGATGCGCAGCCAGATCTGCCCCGTCTTCGGGTTGATAACCCCGGCGGTGACTGGTTGGCAGGCAAGCTAAGACGGGCATTAGAAAAACGTCAAAGCGCAGAGCCAAATACTTATGAATCCACTTTGGGTTCTGGCCAAGGAGTGACAGGATACTTCAAAGAGCCAATTCGACTTAATCCAAACATGCTTTCCAACATAGCAGGATCTGTCGGTGAAGAAACATACAGACCAGATCCAGCAAAAATGCGCAGATTGCGTGAATCTATTGCAGAGACAGGCTACGATGAATCGCCAATCTTGATCCAAGTGCGCGAAGACGGTGTGCCGTTTGTTGTCGAAGGCAATCACAGGATCATTGAGGGCGTTGAGAGTGGCAGGCCAACTATACCAGTCGAGATAAAATACCTCAGAGGCGCAGAGGATGTCGAAGGTCCACTTAGTCCAGCAGCTTTAGGAGTACCAAGATAATGGCAACGTACAAAGGTAAAACCGTAAAGCTGAACAATCCCCGGCGCATTGCCAAGGGCGAGACATCTTACGGCAAGAAGAAGTCTGTGGTCTTTGTTAAAGACGGCGACAAGGTAAAGCGCGTGACCTTTGGCGATCCGAATATGACTATCAAGAAAACGCAGAAGGGCCGCAGATCAAACTTCAGATCGCGCCATAATTGTGATAACCCCGGTCCTAAGACGAAAGCTAGGTACTGGTCATGTAAGGCGTGGTGATATGGTTGATAAAAGATTCCCAGAGGGTGCGATACGTCCAGACGGATTGCCCAACATCCCATCACAGGCTTATGCTGATTATTTAACTGATTATTACGATGCCAATCCTATGATACCTCGCGCAGATCCTGTGGGTTATGTTGCGCCTGCGCCAAAACGATCAGAAGCGCCACTTAGTAACTATGGGTTTGATGTGGCAGGCGATTACATCAGAGATGCAGGTCAATCTTTTAAGAACGCTGTCACAGGTCAAGGTGTGGCCACTGTACTTCCAAAAATGCGCTTCTATCCCGGCGGCCCTACTGGGGCTGAATATCTTTATGGCGGAATTGCAGATGCTGGGTTGGGTGCTATTAATACTTTGCTTGCTGGCGTGGGAGCTGGATCTGGTTTTGTAGCGGAACAAATTCCATTCCAAAGCGAAAGCCAAGAAGACAGGCTCTCTAGAGATCTCATGGCTGGTGTTGAGTTTGCAGAACAATATGTTGCTCCATCTTTGGGAGCTATTGGTATATTCAGCAAGTTGGGCAAGGCATCTAAGGCTATGTCGTTTGACAGAGCTGCTAATGCGCCTGTTGCGTCTGCTGCAACTACTGCGCCTGTTGCGCCTGTTGTCGGTCCACGAATTACAATATCTCCTAATTTGGGCAGTCTACCCATTGTAGATGCGGCAGCAGCGGCAAGAGCCGCAGAGAGTACAAACCGATTAAAAGAAATTATGTTCAGCCCATCCCTAAGAGCTGCTATGAATTTAAAGCAGAATAAAGGTCCGTATGAGCAGCTAAAAGCTACAATGATCAAGACAGGTGCAAAGCCAGATGAGCTTGAGTGGTCTGGTGCAGATGATTTCTTCAGTGGCAAGAACGTAACCAAAGAAGAAATTGTTGACTACCTTGAGCGAAACGATCCGCGCTTAGTTCCCAATGTGCGTCGAGCCAGTGGTGTTCTTGGAACAGAACGCGCCAGTATGGATATGCGTGAAGCTGTAGATCAAGTTATGGAAGATCAGCCTTTTTTAAGTGAAAGTAAGAATAATGAAATTGATGTTCTAGCAGATTACCTTCCAGATGGTGGCTATCGCAGGCCAGACGAACTTGACGATGAAGAGCTTGAAAAACTTGCTATTTTAAAGGGTACTACATTTGATGACCTTAGAGGCAAGGGAATGGGTATATATAGACGAAAATGGTGATGCTGAATTTTTCAAAATTCAGATGAAGCTGTCGCCCATCAACATGGCGGTGCTGATAGACTTGATGAGGAACTAAACATAACAATTAGAGAAAATCTTGAAGATGAATACGCACATGATCCGCCAAACTTTATGGCTCGTTATGCAATCGAAAATCCTGATTCTATAGATGCAGGAGACACTCAATTCGCTCAGTATTTCCCAGAGGGCGGTACGGATTACACAGAGAGCTTATTTCAATACACAGATCCTACTGGTCGTATTAAAATAGATACGTTGGCAGCAAGTAGCCACTTTGGCGAAGATAATGCTGGCACAATCTTCCACACACGCCATGCAGATTATGTAAACGAAGACGGCGACACAGTTCGTTACGTTGGCGAAATACAGTCAGATCCGCAGCAGCGTCTTACTGAAATAAATACGGTTACAGATTACGAAAGGTCTTTGCTAGAAGAAGAGATGACACAGCTAAGAACCGATATGAAATTAGTTGAAATCAGAGCTGTTGAAGATACAAAAATTAGCTTTTGAATCTGAATTGGATGAATTTCAACTAGCAAGGTTAGGGTATGAGACTTCAATTTATAATTTAAATAAAGATTTAAAAAACCCAAATTCTTACACCAGTCAACCTTTTGATACTTTAGCTTCAAAAATTGAAGGGGAAATCCCATCTTCTGGAGAATTAACTGATGCTCAAGAGGAGCTTGTAAACGCATATATTCAACAAAGAGGTAATCAATTCCGTGGTGGTCGGCGTTGGACTCGTCTTCAAGGCGCACAAGATATGGTTTATGAATACTTAGTCGGTAGCGAAGTAAGCTGGCTTCCTGAAGATACTAAGAAGAGAATATTTGATATTGCTGAAGATGCAGTAAATAAACGGCAAGATCTAAAGAAAGATTTAATAGAACTTGAAACTAAGGTTTACGATGGTGACGTTGCTCAAGGCAGTAAGATACTGAAACCCGGCGGTCCCTTCATGTCTTCTCAAAACAAATGGCTGGACGAAGGCTTGCGGCGGTCAATATATGATGCCGTCAAAGATCCAGACGTTGACTATCTGGCATTTCCAAATGATCCAGAGGCGATTGCCAAAGTTGGTGGTCAAACCGCAGGCACGGTCAAAGAAGGCACAGTAAACTATTATCAGCGTGATGTGCAAAACCGCTTGAAGAAGCTGCTAAAATCATTTTCTAAAGATCTTTCTGTCGATGAAATAAATCTACAGTCAGAAGATTTCGGTGCGTTCAGCAGCAAGGGCTTCAAGATTACGCCAGAGTTTAGAAAAGCAGTAATGGAAAAAGGCATCCCAACATATGTCGTGCCATTAGCAGTTGGCACTGGAATGGGTTACGGTGCATTAGATCAAGTAGGAGGTCAAAATGGCGAGAGCGGCAGTTAAAAAAGTAGCGCAGGCAGAAATACGCGCAGCCAAGAGCTTTCTAGAGCGGCGTGGTCTAAAGTCAGATGAAATATCGCCACGCAAGTTCGCAATTGCAGCTAAAGAACTGGACAAAGGCTTTTCAGACACCCTGAAGGTGCTGGCCCGTGAATTATCAGCGGGTAATGTTTGATGAATCGCGCAAGTTTTGGCGCATTAATGTCTAATGGAGGACAAAACATGAAGTATGGCAAAAAGAAAACTATGAAACCTGTCAAAAAGAAGGTAATGAAGAAAAAGGCAAAGCCTAAAAAGAAAGGGTACTAAATGTCAGAATCTAAAGATGTCGAAGTTCACGTTTCTGGTGTTTCAATGACGGGAGCTGTGAAAGATGACAACAAGCGATCTGCTTCAACAGATCAGAAAAAATCTGGAGAAAAGACGGCTTGAGATAGCCGAAGATATGGTTGATGGTCGGATGGCCGACATGAATGCCTATCACAAAAACGTAGGGATCTCAGAGGGATTAATGCAAGCCTCTGAGGTTATCCGCGAAACATTGAAGACTTTAAACGAAGAGGATGTATAACGTGTCTCATCAGCATGATAAAATATTTACGGATGAAGAAACCAACGCAACAATTGGATCTCATCAACTGCCAATCCCCTTAAATTGGAAAGTTTTAGTTCAGCCTAATCAGGTAAAAACAAAAACATCAGGCGGCATATTGCTGCCCGAATCCTCTAAAGACAACGAAGAATACCTGACAGCTCACGGCACAGTCTGCGCCTTGGGTGATTTAGCGTATCGTGACAGAGATACAGGCAAGCGATGGCGGTCTGAAATTTGTCCAAAGGTTGGAGATCGCGTGACCTATGGTAAATACGCTGGTCAAAAGATTGTTGTAAAAGGCGTTAAATTCCTTCTGTTGAACGATGATGAAATCACATCGATCTTGCCAGATGGCGTTGATGTCGCTGCATATGTAGGGTGATTGATATGGCAGAAAAAGAACAAATTCTGGAAGAAATCGAAGCCGAAATTCAAAAGGCTAAAGGTGAAACAGAAGAGTTTGAAATTGAATTGGTTGATGATCCCGTCCAAGAGGCGAAGGAAGAAGCCAAAGATGTTTCGGAAGAAAAAGAGGATGACTATGGACCTAAAGTTCAAAAGCGCATTCAAAAACTGGTCGGTCAGCGTCGAGAAGCTGAAATCCAAGCTAGGGAAATTCAAGAACAGAATGCCCAGCTTCAAAAACGACTTGAGCGTTTGGAGCAAGGATCTCAGCAATCTGCTGAACAGGCTTTTAATCAGCGTTACACTCAAACCAAAGCAGCTCTTCATAAAGCTGTGGAAGAGGGTGACACAGAGGCTCAAGTAACATTCCAAGAGCAAATGGCTGACATGAGAGCGGCCATGCGTATCGCTGAAATGCAAAAACAGCAAAGTCAACAACGTGCTGCTGCATCGCCTACAGTTGGCCGTGCGCAGCAAGCTGCACAAAACCCTGCACCAGAAAAAGCTATGGGTTGGTGGCAAAAAAACAACTGGTTCAACGCCGCAGGCTTTGAGCGTGAAACAGCAGCAGCGCGAGCTATTGATGTTCAGTTGGACTTGGAAGGTTTCGACAAAAATTCAGACGAATATTATGATCATCTGAACAACCGTTTACAAAAAGTATTTCCTGAGTTAGTGTCAGGATCAAGTCCAAGTAAACCAAGAACGAAAAGTAGACCACCAGTCGCCCCAACTACAGGCGGTTCTTCAAATTACAAGGGCAATAGAGTTAGGATGTCAGCAGAACAACTCAGAATGGCTAGAGAACTTGGAATCAATGATGAAAAAGGTCTTAAAAAATATGAAGCCGAAATTCGGCGTCAGCAAAGGAGCCAATAATGTCTGATAAACGTAATGTTCGTGCAAACGAAGCTCGCAATTCCGTGCGTGATGAGGAATCTCGCCCCATGACGGCATGGAAACCACCATCACTTTTGGACGCCCCCGAAGCACGTCCCGGCTATGTCCAAAGGTGGGTAGCTACCTCGATTCAGGGTAAGGAAAGCCCAGACAACGTATATAAACGTATGCGTGAAGGATGGGAACCGCGCCCTGCTGAATCTGTGAAAAGTAAGTTGTATCCAACTATCAATCACGGCCAGTGGGCAGGATCAATTGGAATTGAAGGCATGTTGCTTTGCGAAATGCCAGAAGAAATCGCGCTTCAAAAGCAAGATTACTACTCTGGTAAAAATGAAGAGCAAAATGAATCAATTGCAGGGGATCTTGATGCGTTAGGACGGCGTAGTGGACAACCGATCTATCAAGAACGGAAGTCTGAAACCAGTCGTGGCAGATCCTTATCTGCCGCAAGCGACTAATTAACGCTAAAAGGAGCGAAAAATGGCAAATGCAGATGCAGCCTTTGGGTTTGTCCCAGTTCGTCACATGAGCGGTAATGCACCTCGCACTAACCAATACACCATCACAAGTGGTCTTGCAGAAAACATCTTCACAGGTGATCTCTGCGTTCTCACAGCAGATGGAGTTGTTACGCCACACACGGCCACAGAAGCTAACAACATTGGTGTTTTTGCAGGGTGTTCTTACACAGCAAGTGACGGTTCTTACGTCTATAGTGAATACTGGCCATCAGGCACAGTAGCTACTGACATCATCGCATATGTATATGATTGTCCATATACTGTGTTTAAAATTCAGTCTGCGGGTTCCCCTGCTCAGACCAATATCGGCAACTGTGCTGATGTTGTTGCTGGCGCTGGTTCCACAACGACTGGTCAATCAGGCTTTGAATTGAATGGAACAATGGCGGCTGGCGCTGCTTCTTGTAAAATTCTTTCTTTGGTGGATTCACCAGAGAACGCATTCGGGGCTAACGCTGTCATGGAAGTGCTTATCAACGAGCATCTTCTTAAAGACAGTGCTGGTATCTAAGGAGGGTATGAACAATGGCTATGAATAGAGCAAGTTTTGCTAAAATGCTTGAGCCGGGTCTGAATACTCTTTTCGGACTCGAATATGACAGCTATCCAGCCGAATATGAGGCGGTATTTGAATCAAACACTTCGACAAAAAGCGTTTGAAGAAGATGTCCTCCTCGCAGGCTTTGGAAATGCTCCAACAAAATCAGAGGGTTCTGCGGTTTCGTATGACGCAGCCTCTCAGCAGTGGACTGCGCGTTATCAGCATGAAACAGTCGCTTTGGCTTTCTCAATCACTGAAGAAGCTGAAGAAGATGGCCAGTACGGCTCGATTGCTTCTCGCTATACAAAAGCGTTGGCTCGCTCAATGGCCTCTACTAAAGAGATCAAAGCAGCTAACATTTTGAATACCGCGACAACTGTGAATGGTGGTGACGGCGCTCCTCTTTTGAGTGCAACACACCCAACACAGGCTGGCAATCAGTCTAACATTCTGGCAACACCAGCCGATTTGTCTGAAGTGTCACTTGAAGCAATCCTTATTCAGATTGCTGACATGAAAGATGATCGCGGTCTTCGCGTTGCGGCACAGGGTACGCAGTTGGTTATCCCAACAGCTTATACTTTTGTTGCAGAGCGTCTGCTGGAATCACAACTGCGTACAGCAACTGCCGACAACGACATCAACGCGATTCGTCAAGGCGGGTATCTCCCACAGGGCTACCACATCATGCGCCGTCTAACAGACAGCGATCAGTGGTTTGTCCAAACGGATATCCCTGATGGACTGAAAATGTTCCAACGCTCGCCTATGAAAAAAGGCATGGAAGGTGACTTCGAGACTGGCAACGTGCGCTACAAAGTGCGTGAGCGTTACAGCTTCGGTGCTACCGATTGGCGCGGTATCTTCGGATCACAAGGCGCAGCATAACATTTCTCCAGAGTGTTATGATTAAGGGGCGGTCTTCGGATCGCCTCTTTCTTTTTGTTTAGATGTGATGTATGTTTTTGAAGAAGGGCATCATATTAGCTTTGTAGACAGGTTTCCGCCCTCCTGACGTTGCATAGACTACAAAGCGAATCCTTATGCAAAAGGGTACTAAAATGGCTAATACCACATTTACAGGTCCAGTGACTTCCACTAACGGATTTATTGGCGATATTATTGTTCCAACATATACAGTTGCAAACGCTCCATCAGCTTCTGATGCAGGCGCTGGTACGCTTGTATACGTTTCAAATGGCGCAGCAGGCGCAGCTATCTTGGCTTTCTCTGACGGGACAAACTGGAAGCGTTCTGACACAGGTGCTACAATCGCAGCAGCGTAAGGAGAGTTATCTAATGAGTAGATTTACACCTCCTTCCGAAGAAGAATTAGCGGCGCGAGGAATTGGAATTTCCAAGGTTCGCGCTCGAAACTCAGATGGTACGTTAAAAGCTGACGATCCTTCTACACCTGATGTAAATGAGGCGTGGGAAGAAAAACCTGTTAAGAAACGTGGCCGTCCTGCAAAGAAAAAGGACTAGCAAATGGCTGACATTGTATCAGTAAAAAAGCTAAGTGATAGCACCAGAGAGGCTGTATTCGCGTTTCAGTATCAATATGTTGATACAGGCGATGAAAGTGCTGTTTTGAAAATTGATGTGTCAACTCTTGCATCCAACGCAAATGGCGAGCCTTGTACTGCTGTTCGCATTATAGAAGGCTGGTGGGTCTGTAAAAGCATGACAGTACGCATACTGGCTGATGCTGACGTGGATATTATTATGATGAATATTGGAGATGATGACATTGGTTATCACGATTTTTCAAAATTCGGCGGTCTTCCATCAACAAAGTCATATGGCACAAACCCAACAGGTGATGTGAAGTTTACAACATCTGGAGCTGGTGCTGTTGGAGATTCTTATCAATTGGTCTTGAGGGTCATAAAAGAATACTAGGAGTTTTCGATGGCAACTTCAGGAACAGTAGCGTTTCAACCAAATGTTGAAGAGATTATATCTGAAGCATTTGAGCGTTGTGGGTTAGATCCACAAATTCAAACGGGTGATAGGGCTGTGTCTGCACGGCGCAGCCTCAACCTACTCTTCTCTGAGTGGGCGAACAGGGGTATTAACTACTGGGCAGTAGAGCAGCAGACCTTGACGCTTGTGAACGGCCAGACAGCGCCCTACACGCTGCCAGTTGGAACAATAGATATTATAAGCGCAGTTATCCGCGATAGTGCTGGGACTGATACAGCAGATCAGATTGTTAACCGTGTATCGATTGCCGATTACAATCAATTGCCCAACAAGACCTCTCCCGGCAAACCCAGCCAATATATGCTAGATAAGCAATATACACCTGTTGCGTATTTTTGGCAGATTCCTAATCGAGATACATATAGTATAGTGTATTGGGCAATTCGACAGCTTGAAGATGTAACTGCATCAAACCAAGATGCAGATATTCCGTATCGTTGGAATGAATGCATCTGCGCAGGTCTGGCAAGTAAGCTATCTCTGAAATATGCAAACGAAAAGTTTCAGATCTTAAACGAAATGTATGAACGTGCCTTCGCGTTTGCGGCGGCATCTGACAATGATGGTGTAAGTTTGAGGATTCAGCCAACTGCGCTGAACTTATCTTAATGGCTAAATACGCAAGCGGAAAAAAATCCCAAGCGATAAGCGACAGAAGTGGTCTAAAGGTTCCATACACTGACCTGAAGACCACTTGGGATGGCTTGCGTGTTTCACCAGAAGATTGGGAGCCAAAGCAACCGCAACTCACGCCTGCTAAGAATGTTGTCGATGCGACAGCACTATTTAATCCACGTCCAGATACAGACCCTGAAAATGCAGAAGTATTTATAGGGTATAATTTTGATCCGTTTATAGACCCTAGACAACGTCCCGGCGTAGGTGTTCACGGTCAAGGTGCAATTGGATTTGTTAGTGAAGTTCACTTTGATCGTGTTTTTGATGTAACTGGCGTGTCTGGCACGGGTGCTATAGGCACAGCGATTGTATCTGATAATGAAGATGTATCTGTTACTGGTCTAGCTGGCACAGGATCTATAGGAACTGAAACATTTGCCCTTGATGCAGTTTCAGCAGGCGTTGCTGGCGCTGGTGCTATTGGAATAACATCAGAAATCACCAATGAGCCACACGCTACAGGTGTTGCTGGTACGGGCGCTCTTGGCGCACTTACATTCTTTATTACAACAGACGCTCCAGTAACATCCGTTATTGGTACAGGCGCAATAGGAAGCGAAATTATTGAGATAGATGTTCCTGACCTAAGTGTTGTAGGTACAGGCACTATAGGATCAGAAACATTTGAGACATTTTTAACTCCAACCGCTGCGGTTGGTACGAGCGCAATAGGTAGTGAAGTTCCAGAAGTAGAACTAAGCGAGACAGGTGTGGCTGGTACGGGTGCAGTGGCAGGGTTCGGCATATCTGGTGATGGCAACATTCAATTGCTTGTGACGGGTATTTCAGGTATAGGTGCAACGGGCGCTATTGGCGAAGAAGTTTCAGCGTCTGAGGCTATTGAGACAGGAGTTAATGGCACAGGAGCCATAGGCACGGTCGGCATCCTAACTGAATTGGGCTGGGGTATTGGTGAATGGGGCCAAGGAGCTTGGCAGGCTGATGTTATTCCTCGCCCAGCTTCGGCAGTTGGCACAGGGTCTATTGGATCAGTTAGCATATTCGTCACGACATCTTGGGGTCAAGATGGATGGGGCGAAGGTGTTTGGCAAGGAGATTAAGTAAGTGAACTATACACAGCTAGTTGCAAATATTCAGAACTTCTTGGAAGATGACAGCACAGAGCTGCAAGCCTCTATTGACCAAATCATAGAGCAAGCTGAAACGATGATATTTCAACGTATGCCTAATTTGCCTTGTTTTAGAAAAACTACTACTGGAAGTATGGCTGCTGGGACTGCTGACTACACAGTTCCGTCTGCGCGAATGATACGACAAGTTTCTATCATATCTTCAAATGTTTCATCTTATCTGAACCATAGAGTTGACTCATATATACGCGATTACTCTCCAAACGCGACAACGCAAGGCACTCCAATCATGTACAGCACAAAAAGTGCTGGTACGGCAGGAACCGTAGTAACTCTTGCGCCTACTCCAAACTCTACTGATACCTATCAAGTGGATTTTGTAGCCCCCGAAACGGGACTAAGTTCAAGCAACACAAATAATTGGATCGGTGATAATCTTGAAAATGTGTTGCTTGCCGCTTGTCTTTATGAAGCGTCAGCATTTCTCAAAGCAGGAGAAACATTGTCTCTTTACAAGACACAATTTGACGAAGCAGTGCAACTTGCAGTACAAGAGATGCAACGCGATTACGCAGCAGAATATAACGGAGGTCTATAATGGCTATTACTCAAGCAATGTGTACAAGTTTCAAACAAGACTTGTTCAACAAAGAACAGGATCTTGATACTGACACAATCAAGATTGCGCTGTATACTTCTTCAGCGACACTAGGTGCAGCAACAACTGCATATACCACAACCAATGAAATAAGTGGAACTGGCTACACCGCTGGTGGCGAAGCTCTTGCGAACTCAACTGTAGCTACGAGTGGCACAACAGCATATGTTGACTTTGATAACCCAGAGTGGACAGGTGCTTCTTTTACAGCTCGCGGTGCGTTGATTTATAACGACACAACGGCAGGCGATAATGCAATAGCTGTTTTGGATTTTGGCGGAGACTTTACAGTTTCTTCAGGTACATTCCGCATCGTATTTCCAGCCCCCGGCGCAACTGCTATTATTCGCATCGACTAATAAAAGGATAAATAAACATGGCTTCAACCTATGTAAATGACCTTCGCCTCAATGAGATGGCAACTGGCGATCAGTCAGGCTCATGGGGAACAGTCACGAACCTTAACCTCGAATTGATCGGTGAAGCGTTTAGCTATGGCACAGAAGCCATAACAACCAACGCTGATACTCACACAACAACGATTGCTGATGGCGCATCAGACGCTGGTCGGTCAATGTTCTTGAAGTATACAGGAACTTTAGACAGTGCCTGTACAATTACTATTGGCCCAAACACTGTTAGCAAGATGTGGTTTATTGAGAACGCTACTAGCGGATCTCAAAACATTATCATTTCTCAAGGTTCTGGTGCTAATGTAACTATTCCAGCGGGTCAAACCAAAGCTGTATATAGTGATGGTGCTGGATCAGGCGCTGCATTTGTGGATGCTTTTAATTCTTTAAGTGTTCCTTCTAATTTTGCACCTATTGCAAGTCCTACCTTCACGGGTACAGTTACGATGGGTGGGGTTACTTACCCCACATCGGATGGCACAAGCGGCCAAGCATTAGTTACTAACGGAAGTGGTACTGTCTCTTTTGGCAGTGCTGGTATATCAACAGGTAAAGCCATAGCTATGGCAATCGTGTTTGGCTAAAGGAGAAAACAAATGGCTGCACCGAATATTGTAAATGTAAGTACGATCATAGGCAAATCCGCCACCGTCGCGCTTACTTCAACATCCGCAACGACACTGGTTAGCAACGCTGCCTCGTCTAGCAAGGTCTTTAAGATCAACATGATTCAGATTGCCAATGTCGATGGCACAAACGCCTGTGACGTGACGGTAGACGTACACTCGCAAGACGATGGCGGTGGTACAGCTTATTCTCTTGTAAGCACAATCTCTGTCCCTGCGGATGCTTCGCTTGTTGTTGTTGACAAGGGTACGGCTTTGTATCTCGAAGAAGACCGTTCCATCACGGCAACGGCTGGCACTGCGAATGATCTGGAAGTGATCGTTAGCTACGAGGAAATTAGCTGATAGGAGCCTCTGATGGCTAAACGTACAGGCGGCTTCATAGGCCAAGACGGGATAAATGCACCTGACCCTGCTACGGGTGTCACGGGTACGGCGGGTGACGGGCAGGTAACTGTTAGCTGGACTGCGCCGAGCGACGTTGGTGGCGCGGCTATTACTGGGTATAGTGTGCAGTCTGCGGATGGCAGTGGTGTGGGCCCCGGCCCTTACGACATTGCAAACGCATCGTATGACTCAAAAAGCTTTGGTTTTTCTGGTCAAGACGCGAATATGTCTGATGTTATATTTAATGACGATGGCACAAGAATGTGGATGGTAGGGGGAGCAAACGATTCCGTTTTTGCGTACAGCTTATCTACCGCTTACGATGTTTCTACGGCGTCTTATGACTCCGTAAGTTTTAGTGTTGCCTCTCAAGAAACCGCGCCTCAGTCCGTTGCATTTAACGACGACGGTACAAAAATGTACGTTACTGGTTTTTCAACGGATGCTGTTTATCAGTACAGCCTATCTACTGCTTACAATGTTTCTACGGCGTCTTATGACTCCGTAAGTCTTGATGTATCAAGTCAAGATACCGCGCCTCAAAAGATATTGTGGAATCCTGACGGCACTAAACTTTATATGCTTGGGTATGCCTCAGATAAAATATCTCAGTATAACCTTTCAAGCGCATATAATTTATCGACAGCGTCTTTCAGCGTCAGTAGTGCTTCTTTTAGTAGCGAGACCACAGTTCCTACAGGGATGACTTTTACACCAGACGGCACAAAGCTGTTTGTAGGCGGGTTTACTCCAGCCACAGTATTTCAATACAGTTTAAGTACGGCATATGATTTAACCACTATTTCTTACGACAACATAAGTTTTTCGTATACCGAAGAATCAGACAACCGAGTTGTCATGTTTAACAATGATGGCACATATCTATATGTGGCAGGTCCAAATAGTGATAAAATCTATCAATATACTTCAGGTATAGCAGGATACCCCACTGCTTCCCCTGTTACCATCACGGGCCTCACCAACGGCACAAGCTACACGTTCAACGTATGGGCGATCAATCCGTTTGGGTGGTCTAGTCCTAGTGATGCGAGTGGGAGTTTAACACCCGAAGGCGCGAGGGGGCTTTTCGCAGGTACGGTGGGTAATGGAAGCACTCAAGCCGATACAATTGAATATA
>FUIF01001103.1_pt1 | contig 25276 bp, 29 predicted proteins | sample 1003461 | NCBI WGS metagenome assembly FUIF01 (sample SAMEA80401918, study PRJEB19352) | marine metagenome
GTCTAACATCGTTATCCGCTACATCGCAAACGCTAAGAAGAAAGCAGAAAACTATAAAGTTGATGCTCTTCGTTATCGTGGTGTAGTTTACAAGCAACTGGTTAAGTAAGCTTACAGGGAGGTGCAAGTCCTCCCGCCAGTCTTGGCGTTGGCCTTCTACGGAAGATACCCTTCGCCGTCTAGACGGTGGGAATAGACCACAAAAATTTTTTCAAACGTTTGAAGTCTGTTTAATACTTTTAACCTTAAATTAAAATGGCTTTTCAATCTTCTGCTATGGCCGCGAGTCTGACTCGTCCAGGTCAAGCTAACTCTACGGGTGATGCCCGTGCTCTCTATCTGAAGCTTTTCAGTGGAGAAATGTTCAAAGGGTTCCAGCATAATGCTATTGCTCGGGATCTGGTTATGCGTCGTACGCTGACCAACGGTAAGTCTCTCCAGTTCATCTACACTGGTCACACCAAGGCTGAATACCATACTCCTGGTAACAGCATCCTGGGTGATTCCAACGGTGCACCCCCGGTGGCCGAGAAGACCATCACGGTTGATGATCTGCTGATCAGCTCTGCTTTCCTGTATGATCTTGATGAGACCCTTTCTCATTATGACATGCGTTCTGAGATTAGCCGTAAGATCGGCTATGCTCTGGCTCAAAAGTATGACCGTCTGATCTTCCGTGCTATCACTCGTGGTGCACGTGCTGCTTCTCCGATCACCAAGACCAACTATGTTGAGCCTGGTGGTACTCAGATCCGTGTTGGTACTACGACCAACGCTTCTGATGCTTACTCTTCCTCTGCACTGGTGTCTGCATTCTATGACGCTGCTGCCGCTCTGGATGAGAAGGGTGTGTCTCAAGATGGTCGTGTGGGTGTTCTGAACCCCCGTCAGTACTATGAACTGATCCAAGCTGTTGGATCCAACGGTCTTGTGAACCGTGATGCTCAAGGTGACGCGCTGCAAGGCGGTAACGGAATCATTGAGATTGCTGGTATCAAGATCTTCAAGTCCATGAACATTCCGTTCTTCTCTCAGTACGGTACCAAGTATGGTACTGGCTCTGCCACTAACCCTGGCGTTACTGATCCTGGTAACACCGGTTCGTTCGTGTCTGAGGCTGTTGAAGATGCTGCTGCTGATGTCACCGGTATCAACAATGAGTACGGTGAAGAGACCGAATTTGCTAACAGCTGCGGTCTGATCTTCCAGCGTGAAGCTGCTGGTTGTGTGGAAGCTATCGCTCCTCAGGTGCAAGTCACCAGTGGCGACGTGTCCACCATCTACCAGGGTGACGTGATTCTGGGTCGTCTCGCCATGGGCGCTGACTACCTGAACCCCGCTGCTGCTGTGGAACTGTTTGCAGGTACTGCTACCAAGCCTTCTGCATTCTGATTTTTCTTATACGGGAGTCTCTTCGGAGGCTCCTTTTTTTTAATTCTTTATTGAGAATAATACTCATTATCAATTATGCCTTACCTATCTACTGGCTCCACTGAGCTTAAAGCTGTTAATCAGATCCTGGCGTCAGTTGGTCAGGCTCCTGTTACTACGTTGACAACTGAAGAAACTCTCATTATTAGTGAGGTATCTAGATTTACCGGTTCTATTTCTGGTACTACACTTACCACTCAAGTTGCTAACATTCCTGTTGGTACTTATATTGGCGGTACTGGTGTTACTGATGGTACGTCTATTGCAGTAGCTGGTGTAGAAAACACACCTGCAACAGATCCTGTTACATATAACTACACTGTGAATATTTCACAGACCGTAGCAAGTGGCACTTTGACTCGTAATGAGGTTACAACTAGAGTTGAAACCCAAACCAACCCGGACGTTGCGATTGCACTCAACACCCTAAGGGAAGTGTCACGTGAGGTACAGAGCGAAGGCTGGACTTTCAATAAAGAATTTGATTATGAGTTGACACCTGACTCTAACAAAAACATTCTTATAACCGACAACATGCTGCAGGTGGATTTAAATATCTCATCAAAAAGGTCTGATAACCGGCAGTTTGATAGTGTTAATCGTAATGGTAAGCTTTATGATCGTATTAAACATACTGACAAATGGGATGATAATGTATATGTAGATATACTTTGGTATTTTGAGTGGGAGTCGATCCCTGATCCCATCCAAGCATTTATTGTAGCACGTGCTTCTACTATTTTTTCTAGCCGTATTATTGGCGACGCAAACCAATACCAAATGCTTCAACAAAAAGAAGCCTTTGCTAGGTCCATGGCTATGGAGTATGAGTGTAATCAAGGTGATTATTCTTTCTTCGGTGAACCACAAGGGGAAAACTTCTACAATAGCTATAAACCGTTCCATACTTTGATTCGATAATGCCTGCAGTAACACAACAGATTCCTAATTTTCTTGGTGGTGTATCTCGCCAAGCCGACGACAAAAAGTTAATAAACCAGCTGACTGATTGTGTTAACGGTTACCCTGATCCTACGTTTGGTCTACTAAAACGTGGCGGTATGAAGCACACTAATGTGCTAAAAAAGGCCGATGGCACTGCATTTACTAAAGCTGAGTTGGCGGGTGCGTCTTGGTTTTTTATTGATCGAGATGACGCTGGTTCGTATGTTGGGTGTATCAAGGGAAGTAATATCTATATATGGACAAAAGATGATGGTACTTTCTGTACAGTAACTAACAACGGTTCTGGTTATCTTACCGGTACACAACAATCAGATTACCATTTTTGTAGTGTTCAAGACGTTACAATTATTACTAACAAAACTGTGAATACAGCTATGAACGCTGTACCGGATGATCAAGAGAAATATATCGGCACCGTAAAGCTTAACTCTTTAACTGATGGTCTTTCATATTCTGTTAGAATTCAAGGTCATACTTCAACAGTAACTGCACAAAGTAGTACAACTTTTGATCAAATGTTGAAATATGACTCTTCTAGTGTTAATACTAATCATCATTTAGTTGATAAAATTAGACAGGATATTTTAGATAAACAAGCAGCAAATGATTCTGACTTTGACGGAAAATGGTATATCCAATCTTTTGATAACAGTCTGATTATTAGAAGAACTTCAGCAACTCCTAATGGTGTCTTTATGAACACATTTCCGGGAGCTGGTGAGTGGCAAAGTTTTCTAGCATTTGACATTGAAGCTTTTGGAGGTTTAGGTAATACAGGTATTTCAGCCTTTCTAGATGAAGTTACCAGTACTACAGAACTGACTGAAAAAGATAAAACTAATCATTTTGTTAAAGTACTGAATTCTAGTTCTGCTGAGGATGATTATTATCTAAAATTTAAAGCCTTTAATAGTAAAAGTAAGGGTGCAGGTTTGTGGGAAGAAACAGTATCTAAGGACGTTTCTCTTGGTTTTAATGCAAGCACTATGCCACACCAGTTGGAAAATACTGGGGCGACAACATTTGCATTTAACCCTATTAGTTGGACAAACCGGCAGGCAGGAGACCTTAATAGTAACCCGGATCCTTCTTTTGTCGGTACTAAAATTAATGCCACTTTTTTCTATAATAATAGATTAGGTGTTTTGTCACAAGACAATGTATTTTTTGGTGTTGCTAATGATTCGTTTAACTTTTTTGTTAAATCGGCGTTGACTCAAGTTGATTCTGATCCTATTGATTTGAATGTAGCTAGTGTACGTCCTGTTGTTCTTACGGATGTCTTACCTTCTCCACAAGGTTTGTTAGTGTTTAGCCCTAAACAGCAGTTCCAAGTATATAATACTAATACTTCAACACTAACACCATCTTCAACGTTTATCCGTACCATCTCTAATTATGAGATGCAGCCTAACCTTTCGCCTGTTGATGTTGGTACCAGTGTAGTTTTTGTTAATACGCTTCCTGGGTATTCTAAAATGTTTACCCTAAGCCTACGTGATATTGAGCAACCACCAATTGTGGTAGACATCAGTAAAACAGTGCTAGAGTGGATACCTGACACTGTTGATAGACTTAGCGTAAGTCCTCAAAACTCTGCTATTTTACTTACAGATAGAGATAGCTCTTATATATACATTTATAGGTTCTACAATAATGGTAAAGAAGATCTTTTCCAAGCCTGGACAAAGTGGGAAATCCCGTCTACTTTCCAAACTGCTGAAATAATCGATGATGATATTGTTATTGTTAGTCAACATGAAGATGAATATACTTTAGGTACCATTTCTCTCGATGAAATCCCTACTGGAGATGTATATTCTACAACAAACTCCTTTACAGGTACCCCATGTCTAGACTTGGCTACACGGCCTGTATCACCTGGTGGTGGTGTTAATTCAGTTGTGTATGACTCTACAAATAACATTACAAAAATCTATGTACCTTATACACCTATTACCGGTAAAGATGGTACAATGGTTTTGACGACACCTAATGCAGATAAAGGTACAGATAATGAAATTGATTCTGATGCTGGTCTATATTTAACAGCTATAAAACGTATAGAACCTGTTACAAACTATAACTATTTTGAAGTAAAGGGTGACTTTACAAATTACTCTGACGGCATTGTTGTAGGTTACGGTTACGAATATGAGGTAACATTGCCTAGATTTTACTACCGCCCTGAAAATAATAAAACAGATTTCAGTAGTGTTTTGACAATTTCAAGAGTTAAGTTTTCTATTGGTAGGACTGGGTCAGTTGAGTTTAAATCAAAAGCTGACGGTTCGTCTGAATGGAAACCTGTAGCAAGTACTGTAGATGCTGACAGATATGACGCTGATACTAACCCTATAGAACAGGAAAGAATATTTACTGTTCCTATCCACCAACGTAATACTAATTTTGAACTTAAAGTGACGAGCGATTTTCCATACCCTGTATCGTTGGTTTCAATGATGTGGGAAGGCACATATTCACCACGATTCTATAGGAGGGCTTAAATATGGCAGCAACTATTATTGCTGGTGTTAATGCTGCAGCTAGCATTGTTGGAGGCATCTTTGGTGCTAAACAAAAGAGCAAGGAAAACAAAGCTAATAAAAAGGCTTACAAAAAGCAGAAAAAATTTAATAAAAAAAATTGCCAAAAAAACTAACAAACAGAATGAAAAGTTAGATGCGGCTAAAAAGGCTAATTATTATGCAATGCAGAATTATAGCTATGATTCTAGCATTCAAAATTGGCAAACTGGTATTAAAATTCAAGACTTTAAATACCTACAAGCACTTAAACAGTACCAAAAAAGTATTTCTATTGGTAGCCAACAACTAGGTTTAAATGCTGAGGCTATGGCTCAGGGTGTTCAGGCGGAACAAGACGCCTTGGATGAAGCTTTTATACAATACAATTTTGAGCAGCAAAATAATCTATCTGCTTTAAAACAAACGTATGTTGAAGGAAGTATTCAAAAACAAGAGGAAGGTGTTAAATTAGTTGGTATTAAAAATAACAAAACACTTGGACAATTAAGCATACAAAATACTGTTGATCAGTTGTTGTCTCAAAATGCTTTAAAGCAAGAAACAGAAATGGTTAACAACTTAGTTTCGGAAGGTCAAATCCAACTGAGACAATCTGGTAAATCATCCGCTAGAGCCCAACAATCTAATAAAGCAGCTCTGCATCGTAGCCTTATGGCATTGGAATCAGAGCTATCTGGTAAGAAAAAACAAGCTGCTATTCAACTTGCACAGCTTAACGTTGACACAACATTGTCTGAAATTGGTGTTGGTATTAATTTTGCAAAAATTGATAATGCAATTAAAGATGCTGAAGAAACTGCAGAAACTAATTTAAAAGTTTTAGATGCTAATTTAGAAAGCCAAACAAAAACAACTTTTAATAACATCAAACAAATTGGATTAGAAAAACAGTTTGCTGATGTAAACACTACTGCAAACATCATGCTGATGCCAGATCAACTACCATATGATCCTGTTCCGGTTGTACCTCCTGAACAAATCTTTGTTGATTCAATGAAGGCTGAGCCTGGGTTTGTACCACCGCCGGTGATGCAAAGCGTTTGGGCACCTGTAATCAGTGGTATTGGTGGTGCAGCTCAAGCGGCAATGGGGGCTGTTGATCCCCAGTCCGGAAAATTCTATTCATAATTAACCAATGGCACGTATCCGATATAACCCTACTGCACGTAGTAGAGGATTTAGACCACAACAACTAAGTACAGCTGGCATTGACCGGATGCGTGAAGATAGCAACCGGCTAATCCAAGGCATGGAAAGGCACCGCCGTGCTGAAAAAGCTGAAAGAGATAAAGTCCTCCAAAGCAATGGGGGAAAACTTTAAAAATGAAGAAGAGCAGATTCTTAAAAACAATCAGATTGAACTTGAAAATCTAACAAACCAAGCTAGTCAAAAGCTTGCTAACATCCAAAGTGAGATTAAACAGTCTCAACAGGATACAGAAGACATGCAGACTATTTTGGGTGCTGTCTCATCTTTCAGCGACACTGCAGCTAAAGTTGCTGCACAACGCACTGCTGATATGATTAGGGACCAGAATGCTGAAGGTCTGAGTGCTCCGATTCAAAGTATTCCACTAAAAGATGTTGAAGATCGTATTGCTGCTGAGGCTGCTCAGGTTAATGGTGCCATCCAGCTTGATACAGTAATTCAAGCTGGTGGTGTTTTAAATAATGAACCACCTGCCCAAACTTTTAAAGGTTATGTAGCTAACCATGGTTTTAAGGGTTATGCAGCTAAGGCAAATGATAACAAAGTAGCTGAGGATGTATATAACAGGCTTTTAGCCAGCCGCCTTAAAAATTCAGAAGAGGTTTATACTGCTGCTGATGGTCGGGAGTTTACCGGCATGGAGGCTTTAGCTGATGGCGAATTGATGCGTGAGCTACAGCAGCAGACTCTTAAGGCTGTAGATAATTTCATGGGATTTACAGATCCCTTGTATCTTGCTGCTGCTAGAAAATCTATTTCTGAAAGCAATGCCGTTCAGGTTGCCCAAGCTGATAAAGCTTCTATTGATAGAAGTAAAGCTGTTATGCGTCAGCAGGCTAATGATTCTGCCGGTGATGGTACAATAACGGGTGTTACTATGGGCTTTGCTCGTATGAGACGGGTTGATGGAAATGCTGCTGCCCATGACTGGTATGTAAAAAATGTAATTGGCAATCCTAATATTTCAGAAGAAGTGGCTGATAAGCTTGACCCTTTAAATACGGGTAAACCTTATAGTCAAGAGTGGCCCACTCGTTATGCTGAAGGCATTAAAATTCGCAACGCTGCAATTGTTAAAAAACAAAACGCTGATGATGCTCTTAAAGAAGCTATAGAGAGGCAATGGGATGATGCTAATCTTGATGCGATTCGACAGGGTTACGATGAAAATCCTGAACAAATGGCTTTGCTAATCCGCCAACGTAAGCATGGAAAAGGGTTAACACTATCTCCTGTTATTTTAGGTATTGAACGTGAGGCTATTAAGAAAAAGAAGGACATCGTAGAAACCCTAGTTGCTCAAAAAACTAAATTCGGTAACCTTGACCTTACCTTTGTTAACAGTATTGCTGATCCTGCGTTGAAAAAGCAAGCTCGTACAGCCTTTGAGCAGCAAGAACTCACTAAATATGGAGACGAAGCGTTAGGTATTAAAAAGGGTTTTAAAGCTACGGCTAGAGCCCTCACTAAGATTAACCCTAACGAAGAACAAGGTAGTGCTCAGACATTTTTGGTGCAGGCGCGTCTTGAGAGTGAATATCTTAAACAACTTAAACTAACTAATGACCCACTCAAAGCACTTGAAAACGTCAACAAAATGGTTGACGCTGGCGCCGCTGGTGATAAGTCCAGTCCTTTTTACATGGACCCCGGTCTAGGCGATAACAACCGTCCAGTGTTTCCTAACATCGAATCTTCTGATAGAGAAGTGACGGAAATGAACAACTACATTGATAAACAGATTATTAAATCTGGTGTAGCTGTTGTCGACAAACCGTTTGCTTTGGCTAGTACTGATCAAATGGATGCTACTTACACATCTGCTATTGCAGGTGTTGCCAAATACCCTGATGGTATTCTTAGAGTTGCTAATCAATTTAATCTTAAGCCAAGTGAAGTTTACAATGCACATCGTATTGCAAACAACGCCGCGACTGGGGCTAACAAACCGCTACTTACACCATCTCCAGCATCCGTACTAATTGACGAATCATCACCAAAAATGCGTAAGTTGTTTTTGTCTGATGTACCTGAACTGATTAACCGTGGTAGTGCTATGGTTACTGGCAACCTTCCAATGCGTTCTAATATGCGGCAAGGTTCTGAGTTTGAAAATATGTTCCTTGGAATTGGTGTGAATGAAGGTACACGAACAACTGATGGTGGTTTTAATGATGCCTATTATGGTCACATTGATCCAGGTGATGGCGCTAAAAACCGTGGAACCATTAGTGCGCGTAGTGGTACACCAGAAGAAGCCGATAGAAACTGGACAGGTATTCTTAAAAACACACAATCTCAATATGATAGTGTTTTAGAAGATTTAGGTGCAGTTGCTGGTAGCCCTGAGCACAAAGCTTGATGTTCAACATTTTAGATCTCAGAGTTCAAGCACCAGCAGCGGTAGAAAGTTTTGTTTCTCAAATTCCACAAATACTTGAAGCTGGTATTTCAGCAGAAAGTTTAGGCAGAGCAAGGCATAATGCCTTTATCAATCCAAATACAGGGCGTTTAGATACTACATTCCCGAAAGAAACTGACAGTACCTCATCAAAACTTTTGCAAGATCAAATGGATCGAGCAATGACTTTGTTTACTGGTCAGAGGGGTGGCTCAATTTAACAAAATTAATTAATTAACAATGAAAGATCCCTCAGAATACTCTAACCTAGGTGAGGATTTTGTGTTGGATGAGCAAGAGCGCCAAGCCGAACTCTCTAATGAACAAATTAAAGAAATTCAACAGAGACTAGAAGCTCCTCAAGAGGAGACTACGGCGCTTGAGCAACAAGCCACACAAGCTGTTACGGCAGCACAACCTACACCACAGGTCAAGACTTCTGCACCTTCTACGGAAGGACCTATCGAGATGCAGAAGGTAATGTCAATTTAGAACAGATCAGGAAAGAAGGTGGTGAACTAGACACAGCTGTTATTACTGGTCTTGCTGATTTTGCAGCTGATGCTGTTAATATTTTTCTGCCCGATGGTATCCCCCAGGTACCCAAAGCCACTAAATATGAAAACAAAGTAGCTTCAGCTGTTCGGAGCATTTCTTCTGTTCTTTTTCCTACCATGTTCGCTCAAGGACTTGGTATGGGTTTAGCATCAAAAGCACAAGCTGCTTCTATTAGCAGGTTAGGTGCTGCAAATAAAATTAACCAGCTAGGTAATACAGCTTTTATGAAGTTTGTTGGCTCTCGTGGTGTTGAAGCCGGTGCTTCAGTAGCTGTGGGTGCTATATCTTCTGAATATGAAGAGGACAACCTGGCTGGTCAACTTAAGCAAAGTTTCCCTGAAACGTTTGACTTTATCCCTGACAACTGGGCTACTCTTGCCGGAGATAGTCCTGACATTAAGAGGCAAAAAAGTATTAACGAAGATCTGGGCATGGGATTCATGATTCCTATGGTTGCTTTGCCGGTAAATTTGTAAATGCTATTAGTGAAGTAAAAGACGTTTTTAAACGGGCACCTGTTATTGTTGGTGAAAGTGATCAGGCTGTAAAGTATCTTGCTGCTAACAAACCTAAACCTACCAGTGATGTACCTGAAGAGGCTTTGCTTGAATACCAAGCTAAGCAGGATGAGGCATTGGATGAACTCGGTTATTACAACGCAAGTAAAACAACTGATCCTAATATTCCTATTAAAGGTGTTCATGACTTGTATGAATTCCGTGAGACAGGCGTACGCACTGTAGATGACTTTGGTATTGTTGGGGCTAGTATTGACGCCGCACGTATTCAAGGTAACAAAGGTACTGTTTATGGTCGTCTTGGTAACTTTATCAGTGGCCCTGCTCTTAAGTATGGTGCAGAAACTTCTGGTGGTGTAGAGGAAATTACTATTGGTCTTACAAAACAACTCAAAGAAGCTGACCGTGTTGGCATGATTGCTGATGACTTTACTGTAACTGCAGATGAAGTAGCAACAGCTGGTGATAACCTTGTTCTAGAGTTGTTTGACCCGTCTGCAACTGTAGACGACATGCGTCGAATGCTTGATCCTCAGATTGTTAAAAACGAGGCTGGTGTTGAGGTACTGACTCCAAGTGGTTACACTGATGCACTTAGCTCTATTAATACTCTAGTAAAAGAGTTCCGAGGCATGGATGTTGCTCGCGCTCAGGCTTATACTGCAACGTCTATGGCTGGTCAAATTGCTGACCTTGCTGAAGGTATGCGATTGAGTCGTGGTTCTATTTCTACTGAACAGGCTCAAGATCAAATCCTTAATAAGATTAACTTTTTGCAACAACTAGTTGGTTCTACTAGATATTTTACTACTCAAAAAAAAGGACTTGCTGCTCTAGGTGAGCGTGCTAAGAATTTGTTTAAAACACCTGAACAAATTGCTAACGAAATTAAAGAGGGTTATCCTGTTGCACTGCGTCAAATTCAAACTGACAGTGAGAAATTTACTGAAAGTTGGATGTATTTGCAAGAAAACCGTCCTGACATTTTGGACTCATTCCTTGAGTTGTATGAACTAAGTGATGGTCGTATTAACACCATCGCTAAGATGAATGAAGATATTCTTAATAGCTTTACTAACTTCCGTCCTATTTACGATCCTAATCCTGAGCAACCTAACATTATTGCACAAGCTGTAAGGTCTAATTATTTTAACAGTCTTTTGTCTGCACCAGGTACAGCTGCTAGAGCACTTTACGGTAACCTCAGTGGTCTTGTAGCAGAGCCTGTTACATACTTTGGGGGTGCACTACTTCGCAAGGATATGAAGGCATTGCAGCGGGGCTGGATGGCTTACAGTGCAATCTTTGACACACAGAAGAAAGCACTGCCTTATGCTGGTCAGATGTTTATGAAAGCATCTCAAAACCCTAATGCTATTAAAGGTCAATCTCGTTTGGACCTTGTTATTAAACAAGAAACAAAGTTAGATCAATATCGTTATATTGCTGAACAAGAGGCTGAACGTGGTAGGCACGGTTTTAAGTTCCTTGTTAAACAATACGAGGAGATGCAAGCTATGGCTGCTGATCCTGTGTTCCGTCTTGTGCCTAACTTGTTCACTGGTTTTGATGCTTGGACTGGCGCTACCTTGGCTAACGCTCAAGCACGTTTCCGTGCTATGGATGAGCTAGAACGTCTTGGTGAAGCTGCTACACCTGCTAGAATCAAAGAACTTGCTACAGCTGAATACAACAGCATGTTTGATGCAAGCGGTATCATTCAAGATAAAGCTGTTAAATATAGTAATGCTGATATTGCACTTAACCTTGACACTGGCCTTAGTAAGCAAGTTGATGGTCTTTTGCAAACTCTACCTGGATTGACACCATTCCTCACGTTCCCGACAACGATGATGAATATGGTCAGAGTAGCGGATGATTATATTCCTGCACCTCTTAGGTCTTTTCAACAGGATGTTAATGATCTAGCATACACTTCTGTACAAACCTTTATGCAAAATCCTGAATCTATGGAGCGTATTTTAAGTGCTCGTGGATTTAAGATTGACCAAATGGATGAAATCGCCAAGATAAATGCTTTGGCTGATTTAAAGAATCGTACCTTGGGTCGTAAGGCTATTGGTACTTTCTTTACTTCTATGGTTATTGGTACAGTTGTTAAAGATAAACTGTTTGGTGATGGTTTGTTTAGTGTAACTGGTGATGGTTCTATTGACCGTCAACTTGACACAGCACGGCGTAAAAACAGTAACTTTAAACCACGTTCAGTTATCGGTCCTGATGGTACTCGGTTTGAGTATAATGAACTGCTCGGTCCTGGTCTGAGTAACTGGGTTGCAGCTGTCGCTAATGTGGCTGATAACTTTGACATGCTTGGTGAAGCAGCTACTGAAAATGCATTTGAAAAACTTAGCTTTATTCTTGGCGCTGCTCTAACTGATGCGGCTGGTATTTCTGCACTTCGTCCTCTAGTTGAGGTTATGAGTGGTAATGAGTATGCTGCTAATCGTTGGGCTGCTGGTCAGATTAACTCTATTGGTCCTCTTGCTGGAATGCGTAATGAATTTGGTAGGATTCTTGACGGTGGTTTGAAAGATTTTAATAATAATATTATTGAGCAGCTGGCAAACCGCAACCAAATGATTGGCCTTATCGATCAGACCAACCGTTTGCCTACTGTCATTAGCTCTGTTACTGGTGAAGCCCCTAATAAATACAGCATGCTACAACGTGTCTACAACGCATATTCTCCTTTGAAAATCCATCCATCTATGACAAAGGAAGAGAAATTCTTGTATGATATTGAGTATGATGTATCTTCTGCATTTAAAAAACGTCAAGGCGTTGACTTGATGGCAGACGAACGTAATGCGTTGAATGCTGAGATGGGTACGATGGGTTTCTTTAGAAAAGAGATTAATCGTATTGCTAGAACAGCTGAAGCCCGTAATACTATTAAAGAGCTGAAGACTATGCGTCGTCAGTTTGTTGGTTCTGATGAAGTACCTATCGGTAAATACGATCAGATTCATATGATGCTGCGTCAAGCACAAAAGACCGCAGAAGAACTGGCGTTTAATAATCTTTCACCTGAAATGCGTAACGCTATTGAACAGCGTATTATGCTGAAAAAAATTAATGATCGAAGGGCTGAACAAGGTATAGTCCCAATTCCAACTAATCGTTACTAATTAATCATGTCATCAGTATGCTCTGCCGTACAAACAATTAAATCTGGAAACGGATCTCAAACACAATTTTCGTTTGATTTTCCGTATGTTTTTAAAACTGAAATTCACGTTTATTTTTGGAACGCTACAACTAAAGAATACGAAGAAATCCTAGCAGACGGTAAGCTATCTGATGATAGTTACTATGGCGGAGGTTCTACAGCTTATCCTTGGGAAATTCCATCCGCAAACCCTACACTTGTAGCATTTACAGGGGCTGCACCGCCAGCTCCTCCTGCAACTGATACTACTGCTAACGTTAAGATCAGACGGATTACAAACATTGATGATATTCAAGCGTTGTTTAATCCAGGATCAGCTATTAGATCTAATGATTTGAATAGTAATTTTGAACAACTTCGATTTGCTATTCAAGAATCACTTTGCCCGGATCTAACTGAAGCTCAGCTTATTCAGTATCTACAAACGTATTATTGGAATAATTTTGAAGATACTGTTTATTCAACTGATAGTTGGACTAGCAGTGATACAAAGATTGCAACTACTGCTGCAATGGATGCTCGTTTCCAAGACGAAGCTGCTGAAACTATTACTAGCGCTGAAACTTGGACAAGTAGTGATAATCATATTGCTACTACTGCAGCCCTTGACGCACGTTTTCAAGATGAAGTAAATGATACACTTACTAAGTCTGAATTAGCTGCTGCTAACAACATAATGCCTGACAATGATGATGCAGTACCCACTACAGGCGTTGTTAAAGATTATGTTGATCACGTTGTTGAAACTGACATCCTAGTTGACAGCACTGGTCTTAATAAAACCGCTTCTTCCGGAGTGTTAACTCTTGGTATTTCTGCTGATTCTGTTGACCTTGATCGAATTAAAAATGCTGATCAAGCTAAAACAGCTGATTATGCTAGCACCTGGCTAATGATGACACTAAAATCGCCACTTTAGGTTCTCTTTCTGCACGGCATGATGTTGTCGTTAACACAAGTACAACCCCTCCTAGTACCAATCAAACTGGTAAGCAGTGGCTTAGCACTGCCCCTGGCAACCAAGTCCATAAGATTTATGATGGTACTGGCTGGCGTACTGTTGCTGTTGGTCAACCTTATAGCCCTGCAACTACAACTATTGTCCGTTATGTTGACACTACTAACGGTAGTGATGCTTCTGATGTAACTGGTTTTCTGCCTCAGGCACCATTGCAATCCATTGCCAGGGCTCTTGAGCTTATTAACGCATCTAGTAGTGGTGATGGTACTTTAATTAAGGTTGCACCTGGTGTGTATCAAGAGACATTACCACTGCGTATTAAGAAAAATAATATCTCTATTGTTGGTGAGTCCATGCGTAGTTGTTTTATACATCCTACGGTTGCGACTGAAAACAATGACATGTTTGAAGTTGATAGTGGCAGCTACATTGCCAACTTCACAATGTGCGGTCTAAAAGTTCCGACAGCAAATCAAGGTTCACGTAATAATAGCCTTGATAATGATGCAACGTATGGCTTGCCTAGCAACCAACCGTTTGCTGTCAGGTTCCGTACTGACACTGCTCCTGTCATTCTAAAGAGTCCTTACGTCCAAAACTGCTCACACTTTAGTGATGCACATTTTGACAACGCTAACTTTGATCCTAATACCTTCCCGTCTACTGATAGCCAAACCTATAGTGCAGTAGCAGGTGACCAAAGTTCTGCACCTTGTGGCGGTGGTTTGCTGGTTGACGGCTCTGCTGTTAGTACTAGCAGCCCGATCCGAAGCATGGTCGTGGATGCATTTACTCAGATTACCCTTGATGGTCCTGGTATCCTTGTCACCAACAATGGTTATGCACAGCTAGTGTCGTTCTTCGGCACGTTTGCTCACTACCACGCTAAGGCTAAAAACGGTGGTCAGATTAACCTGTCTAACTGCGTTAGTGACTTTGGTCGTTATGGTTTGATTGCTGATGGTAAGAGTCCGTCTGCTATTGCTACTGCTACGGCAAATGACGCTAACGCTGGTGCTACTACGATTACTATTGGTGCTATTACGACTGATAGTGGCTTTCACGGTACCGTAGCCCGTCCTTTGGATCACATGATGGTGACCATTGATGGTGTTGATTACGGTGTTGTAAGTAGCAATACTAACGGTTCTGGTTGGGATATTGTTTTGACTTCTGGTCTAACTTCTAACATTACTAACAACACTGTAAGCTTTGCGTTGCGTTCTTACATTAGTACTGGTGGACACACCTTCGAGTTTGTTGGTGTTGGTACTGACTACAGCAATCACCCTGATTTTGGTGGTGTGCCTATTGAAGCTAACCAAGTTGTTCAACTTAACGGCGGTAAGGTCTGGCAATCAAGTACTGATCACGTCGGTAAATTTAAAGCAGGTGATGTCCTTGTCGTTGATCAGGTAGCCGAAACTGTAGACCTTAAAACTACAAATATAGGTGATGATTTTAAAATTAATTTTGGCGACAACTCTGATTTACAAATTTCTCACAAATCAAATTTCTCTTCTCAATTAGATAATGCGGGGAACACAATCACAGCCAACTCTGCAAGTTTAATTGAAGATTCTGGTGGTGGTCCACTGGTATTTAGGTCAAATTCTGGAACTGGATCTGGAGCATTCCAATTCTTTGATCAGGATTGGAACCCAATGTTAAAAATCCGTTCGGCGGGCAAAGTAGAACTTTTTTATGGTGATCAAGGGGTAAAACTAGAAACCTTAACTGGTGGTGTCAAAGTCACAGGAAACATTACTCTTACTGGTACTGTTGAAGGACGGCAGGTCGCAACTGACGGTGCAAAATTAGACGGCATTGAAGCAGGAGCTACTGCCGATCAAACTGCTGCAGAAATCAGAACGCTTGTCGAATCTGCAACTGACAGCAACGTCTTTACTGATGCTGATCACACAAAACTCAATGGTATTGAGACCGGAGCTACTGCTGATCAAACGGCTGCTGAAATTAGGACACTTGTAGAATCTGCAAGTGACTCAAACGTCTTTACAGATGCCGACCATACCAAGCTAAACGGTATTGAAACTGGTGCTGAAGTAGGTGATGCTGATCTGGATACTACTCAAACCTTTACAAAAGCACAACGTGGTTCAGTTGGTACACTAACTGATGGTGCAACAATTACTGCTGATTTTGCAGGGAACAATAACTTTACTGTAACCCTTGGTGGTAACCGTACACTTGCTAACCCTTCTAACCTTACAGCAGGTCAAAGCGGTGTAATTGTCATTAATCAAGACGGTACCGGTAATAGAACATTGAGCTATGGAACGTATTGGAAATTTGCTGGTGGAACAGATCCAACGCTTTCTACTGGTGCAAATGACATGGACGTTTTAAGTTATTATGTTGTTTCAAGTACTGTGATTGTTGCTTCTTTAGGAGCTGATTTCTCATGAGTGTTCTTAGTAATGGTTTTGTGCTTGCCCTTGGTACTACTGCAACCGGTGGTGGTGGTAGTAGTACCTTTACTGTTACCTACGCAGGCTTCGGCGGCGGCGGCGGAGCCACTGGCGGCAGTTTTGGTAGCAATGGTGGTGGTGGCGGCGGCAGTGTACTTCAATCTAGCCGTTCAGTTACCACTGGTGATTACTGGGTAATTACTGTTGGAGCAGGTGGAGCTGGTACTAATTCCGGTAGTAGTAATAATGGTACTTTTTCACGGCTAAACTATGTTAACGCTTCCACGATTCAGACTCTTGATGGAGGGGACGCAGCTTCTAATACCACCGGTGGAGATTCCGGTTCAGGTAATTCTGGCGGCACCGGCAGCATTGTCTCTGGTGGCGGTGGCGGTGGTGATAGTGCTGCTGGTGTTTCTGAAAGCGGCAATAACGCTGGTAACGGCGGTGCTGGCACTTCAGTCACATTGCTAGGACTGCCATGTGGTGCAGGTGGCGGTGGCGGCAATTATTTTGGTAATGGCTCTACCGATTCTACCCGTCAAGGCGAAGGTGGTGATGCATCTGCGGGTAATGGCGCTGAAGCTTCTCTTAGCCAAGCTGCAACCTCTGCTCCAGCCAATCGTGGCGGTGGTGGTGGCGGCGGAACTAGTGGCTACATAGGTGGCTCAGGTGGATCTGGTCGCGTCATTCTTCGTTACCCTGACTCAAATCCTGCTGCTTCTTCAACTACTGGAAGCCCAACTATCACTGTAAGTGGTGGTTACCGAACCTATGATTTTACAGGCTCTGGGAGTATTACATTCTAATGGCACATTTTGCACGCATTGAAAATAACATAGTAACTGAAGTTATTACTGTACATAATAATGTACTGTTAGACGAAAACGGTAATGAGCAAGAATCTTTAGGAATTGATTTTTGCCAAACTCTGTATGGGGACGATACTAATTGGCGGCAAACATCTTATAACGGCAATTTCCGTAAAAATTTTGCGGCGATAGGTTATAAATACGATACGGCTCGCCATGCATTTATCGCCCCTAAACCTTTTGATAGTTGGGTTTTAAACGACACTACGTGTTGTTGGGATCCTCCTACACCATACCCAGGAGATGAAGATACCCACTATAGATGGATGAATCTACAACTTCCTGGGTTCAAATAAACTAACTACAATTTTACATAATTATGTTTGTTATTATCCGTCCAATTCTTTTTCAATTTATTCAATCTGAAAAAGTCAAACGTATGATTGTTGACCTTCTTCGTGCTTTGGCAGAAAAAAGTGACAACACTGTTGATGACCAAGCCGTTGATTTCATTGAGCGTGGTTTATTTGGTGACACCTAATGGACTTTCCGGAGTTTCCAGAGTTGCCAGAGTTTCCATCTCTAATGCTTCCAGATGCTCCTGTATTACCTAAACCGGTACTGGAGGTACCAAGAGGACAAGTACCTAGTTACAAACCCCTTGTAGTACCTCCTAGCGACCTTAGAGCACCTCCTGGTGTTAAAGGTGAAACTGGTAATGAAGATCCAAAGCCAGAACCTAAGATACCGCAAATAAAACTACCCTCTGATATACGACAAGTAGAGATACCTTTTACTGATGTAGAAGTACCTTTACCGTCAAACGAAATACTTGTAACGGCTGGCACTACTGCGGTCGTTTCTGTTGCAGCCACTCTTTCAGCAACAGCAGTCTTTAAATGGACTGTAACTGCAATGAAACCCATACTGAAAACAGCATGGAACAAATTGACAAAAAAGAAGGAACAAAAGGTTTCTTAGATAAAGTAAAAGAAAATACTGAGGATGAATTACAAATTCTTGGTACCTTTGTCCGCCTAGGTGTCGTTATTTGGAGTGGTTTTATTATCACCCTTAATTACGTCGATCTTCCTATGATTAAAAAGGGGCAAAGTGGTGGTGATATAACCTTCGTTGCTAGCGTCTTTACAGGCGCTCTGGCTACGTTTGGTTTAACCACATCAAATAATAAAACTAATCCTAAATCTCCTGATCCTAAAAAGAAAGAAGAATGAACCGACTACTGATTTTGTTGTTTTTTGCTACACCAGCGGCTGCACAAATTGAACCTAATTTTACACAAGGTTCGATGCAACAAACAATCAACACTACCCAAACCATTAATGAACAGGTAGTTACCGAAATTTACGGAGGTGATTACTCATACTATTCTGGAAGCAACGTCACTCCAAGTGGCAACATCACAGATCCAAACACAACGTTTTCAGTGACCAACGCGGGTCAACAATTTCACGTCGAACAGGTGACTCGTGCAGCCGGTTTGATCGAGGCAACAACCATCGACCGCGACATCGTCACAACTTCTACTACTACATCCTTGTCGGTCTTCTCTCAGTAAACCCAGCGTTTGCTGAAAGTGAAGCACCTGAAGTACAAAACCAAAGTAATCCAGTTGCAGCAGCAACAGGTAATGTTGTTAATCAAAATGTAAACATGCAAAATTCTGGCGCACCTTCGCGTCAGTTTTTTGCTGCTAACAGTAACTGCAACGGAGCTACTGCACAAGTAACACCTTTCTACATGGGAAACGATACTGTCCCTATGGAGTCACAGGGTTACGTGCGTAATAACAACTGGGGGATGCAAGTAAGTCTAAGTATTCCATTAGATGGAAGCATGGTAGAGCTTTGTAAAAGCATAGCTCGTAAACACGAACAAAAAATAAGGCTTGATTATGAGCTTGTCCGTGCACTTAAATGCACTGAAATTATGAAAGCTGGGTTTACATTTAGACCCGGCTCACGTGTTGAAATACTCTGCCACGATATTGTACCTATTGTATCTTTAACTAATGATCGAAGCTCTAGTCAGCATATCGTTAGCGGCGATAGCGGGGGAGCAGCACTAAACAATAGACTGCACAACCGAATAAATAGTGTTCATGAACGTATTAGTGCATTAGACCGACGACTTGATAACATAGAGCTGACTGTTGCTTCTGATTATGTTAAAAAAAAGGAACTATCTGAGTTACTTAGTCGTATGGAAGATCACATGGTGCGTATTGAAAACAAATTAGACCAAATTGTACTAAAATATGGCTAAGAAAAAAGCTACAGAAGATCAGTTTAACGAGCTGCATAACTTAGTCACTAAAGAGTTCCTTGCCCGTATTAAATCGGGTGAGGCTACTACTCAAGATCTAAAGGCAGCTTGTGACTGGCTCAAAACAAATGACATCAGTGGTGTCGCCTTGGAAGGTAACCCGCTGTCTAAATTGGCAGCGGTTATGCCGCAGGTAGACCCTGAGCTTGTACAACGGAGGCTGCATGGCTCGAACGTCTAAATATAGTGGTGCTAAATACGCTAACGGTAACTATAAGTCGTATCAAAAAAAGTACGACGCATCTAAACTGCAGATTAAGAAACGATCTGCATTAAATAAAGAAAACAGAAAACGGGGAACTTATGGTAATGGTGACGGTAAAGATGTATCACACAGAAAGAGTGGTAAAACATTCCTTGAAAAAGCATCTAAAAACCGAGCACGTAAAGGCCGAGCATGACCCCGTTACTTCCTACTCCTGACGACTACCTTTTTAACTTAATAGCTATGACCTCACCAGAAGCCAAGCGCCTGTGGAGGCGCTCTATTAAGGAACATTTTGACCATACATGTATTTATTGCGGAAAAACTTATGACCTTAGTCAGTTATCTATCGATCATGTTCATCCTAGGTCTCGCGGTGGGCAGGATGTCGCAACGAATGTCGTATGTGCCTGTACCCGTTGTAATCAGGAGAAAGGAAGTACCAACGTCCTTGAATGGATGAGGTATAAATTTGGAGTCAATAGGCTCCGTGAAAAAGTTTTATTGGAGCATATTGCTTAATGGAAGAAGACAATCCACTAGGTTTAGGTTATACACCTACGTTTGGTGATGCAATTCAAGGGGCTGTAGATTATGCTGGAGGCGTTGTACGTTTTTATCAAAAAGCAGTTCCTGAATTTTTTACTAATGTTCGACGTGGTATTAAAGAAGAAGCGGAAACCCCAGTACCCGTAACAGATACTATAAACCACTTAAACTCGGTGAAGAGTTAGTACAAGGGGTTTCGCGGATAGAATCACAAGTGCTAGAACCTGTTGCTCAATTTGCAGAGAAATTAGGTGCACCTGAAGCTTTAGCTGGTGGTATTGCGTTTGGCGTAGGTATGGTTTTACCTGGTCCCGATATTAACCGTGGAGCTGCCTCGTACCAACGTCTTATTAAACGTAGTCAAGAGGTAGAAAAACTTAGTACTAAAATTCAAGAATATAGGGCAATTGGAAAAACTTCTAGAGTAGCTAAAAACGAGGCTAAACTGAGTAGTGCTCAATCAAATGTATTACCATTTACTCCAGAAAATCCTAAAGCTTACCCGCCTAATACAGCAGCTGCTTATCAAATGGTGCAGGCTGAAAAAATTAAACGTGGTACAACAGATATGCTACATTTGCACCATAAACTTCCTAAAGGCATGAGTGCAGCATTTTTTGACAGAATGGATCAATTTATTAGTCGTGGTGAAGCGGTTAATGATGATTTACTAGAAATGGCTGAAGAAGCTACTAAAATTGGTCTTAGCACTGGTGATGTTAAGTCTAATATGCTGGCTATCGCTGATAAACCTCACAGCACATTGCATACAGAAATGAGAGCAATGGATAGTGGAATGTTTGGACGCATGGAGCTTGGTAAAAAAGAATTGATGGCAGCTATGCGTGAAGCAAAAGATCCGACAAGTTTAAAGGCACTTTGGAAAGCTTGGATTAACGATGATGCTAAATATCTTGTTGAAACTGCTGAAGTCTGGGAACCTCTTGATAAGCTACTTGACGAAATTCGTAAAGGACGTTAAAAGCCCTTTCCACCCCTTCCACGTTAGATTGTACCTATGACCCACCCAATCTTTGTTACAGGCCCTCAGAGAGCAGGCTCACGGCTTGCTAGCCATATTGTAGCCAAGCAAACAGGAAGACAGTTTATTGATGAGCTTGAGTACAACATTGACATACCTATGAACAGTGTTATTCAAGCTCCTTTTCTTTTAAAAGCTGTTATTGAACTATCTTTTGTATTTCCAACAGCTCAATTTGCTTTTATGTATCGCAACAAAGAAGATATAATTAAAAGCATGGAACGTGTTGAGTGGTACAAAGATTATAGTGACCACCCTGATTTTTACAGTACATTTATTGATCATTGCTATACATATATTGAGCAACTCAAGAATGAGTTACCTCAAGAGCGTTGGTTTGATATACAATACGAATCACTTATACACGACCCATTGTTTGTTAAGGATCGGTCTAATTTTACAGTAAAACAACACTTACCAAATAAACCTAATGGACCTAAAACCTGGAGAAACGATGGATACATTAGAACTCTTGAAAAATGATTTTAAGCTCTTCCTGCAGGCTCTGTGGGCGGAGCTTGATCTACCCAATCCTACACGTGCACAATATGCCATCGCAGACTATCTTCAACATGGACCTAAGCGTCTTCAGATACAAGCTTTCCGTGGTGTTGGAAAATCCTGGATCACTGGAGCATTCGTTCTTTGGACGCTTTTCAATAACGCTGAAAAGAAAATAATGATTATCTCGGCATCTAAAGAACGTGCCGATAATATGTCAATCTTTCTACAGAAACTTATCATTGAAACACCGTGGTTGGTGCATATGCGCCCTAAATCTGATGACTCCCGTTGGTCCCGCGTATCATTTGATATTAATTGCAGTCCACACCAAGCTCCGTCTGTTAAATCAGTGGGAATCACTGGTCAACTTACTGGTAGCCGTGCTGACTTAATGATCCTTGATGACATTGAGGTTCCTGGTAACTCGATGACAGAAATGATGCGTGAAAAACTCTTACAACTATGTACAGAAGCTGAATCTATCCTTACACCAAAGGAAGACTCTCGTATCATGTACTTAGGTACACCCCAGACTACCTTTACGGTCTATAAGAGGCTTGCAGAACGGTCATACAAGCCGTTTGTTTGGCCTGCACGTTACCCACGTAAGGCTTCTAACTACGAAGGGCTTTTAGCACCTCAGTTGACTGAAGACATCGAAAATGGTGCTGAAAAATGGGACGTTACAGATGACCGTTTTGATAATGAAGATCTAATTGAACGTGAAGCGTCAATGGGTCGTAGCAACTTTATGTTGCAGTTCATGTTAGACACGAGTTTATCTGATGCTGACAAATTCCCGCTTAAATGTGCAGACCTTATCGTTACCTCTGTTAACCCTAAGTCTGCTCCTGAGTCTGCCATCTGGTGCTCAGACCCGCAAAACGTTATCAAAGACCTACCAACTGTCGGACTACCTGGAGATTATTTCTACAGTCCAATGCAACTCCAGGGGGAATGGGATTCTTACACTGAAACAATCTGCTCAGTTGACCCGTCGGGTCGTGGATCGGATGAAACAACAGCAGCTTATCTCTCCCAACGCAACGGTATCCTGTACTTGCACGAAATGCGTGCTTACCGAGATGGATACTCAGACAACACATTATTGGACATTCTAAAAGGTTGTAAAAAGTATGAAGTATCTAAGCTTGTCATTGAAACTAACTTTGGCGACGGTATTGTTAGTGAGCTTTTCCGTAAGCATCTTCAACAGACAAATCAAAGAGTGGATGTTGAGGAAGTCCGCGCAACAGTTAGAAAAGAAGATCGAATCATTGACTCCCTTGAACCCGTCCTCAATCAACACCGACTTGTTATCGACAGATCAGTTATTGAATGGGACTTCAAATCTAATCCCAATGAACCCCCTGAAAAACGACTGATGTACATGCTATTCTACCAAATGAGTAGAATGTGTCGTGAAAAAGGTGCAGTTAAACATGACGACAGAATTGATTGTCTAGCTCAAGGTGTCCAATATTTTACAGATGCAATGGGTATTAGTGCCCAGGAAGCTATCAAAGAACGTAAACGTATGGAGTGGAATCAAATGCTAGAAGAGTTCATTGACGACCCCCAATCCTCTGCAAATCATATGGTTTTGGGTATGAATTATGAACAAAGACAGCAAGCTAAAGGCGACACAAAAACTTCAGTCCCTAACTGGGTTTAGAACGGTCCCACACTTATACAGGAGAAGGGAAGGGTGGACCCGACTTCTGCGAAGGAAGGAACTCGGCGGTTGTCTTAACGACAACCTTCCTCCTTCCTTCTTTTATCCGATGATTCGTTTCCGTACTCATCAATTAAATACTACCACTCAACTACTCTAACCACCTCTTACATGTATCATACAGTATCATTAGTACATACCACCCCAGATGCTGAACAACTTATAGCCTATATGGTAGAGTATCTAACCCCGCTAATCAGGATAACCCCGAATCAGAACGTTTGATTAGGTATTTGATTAAACATAAACATTGGTCACCCTTTGAAATGGTTAATATGTGTGTGAAGATTGAGACAACCCGAAGTGTTGCTGCTCAAATCTTACGACATCGTAGCTTCTCTTTCCAAGAGTTTAGTCAAAGATACGCTCAAGTGGCGGAACCTGCCGTTATCCCCCAACTGCGTAGACAAGATACTAAGAATAGACAGAATAGTATTGATAATTTAGATCCAGTTACAGTAGATGAGTTCAATATTAAGATTAATAGCTTGTTTGAACTTAGTGAGAACCTATATAATGAGATGTTGTTGGCTGGTGTAGCTAAAGAGTGTGCTAGAGACGTTTTACCCCTCTCAACACCTACTAAAATGTACATGAACGGTACCCTGCGCTCCTGGATACACTATATTGACCTTCGTACTGCTAATGGTACTCAACATGAGCATAAATTAGTCGCTCAAGGCGCTAAACAGATCTTTAAAGAGCAGTTTCCACTGATTTCTAAAGCAATATGGAGTCTCTAATCTTGTTTTTAAAGGTTTGTACTGCCAATCCTACTAGTTTTTACAGCTGTATACGGGTTTGGGAGTACTTACCTGCTTATATAGATGATTATATCGAGTTTAAGACGCGTGAACCGTATTGGCGGGAGAAAGAGGCGTTAAAAAATGACAAAAATTTGTCAAGCCTATTAACGCGTATACACGGCGGCAACTGACCCTCATACCCCCCTCGCGTCCAGAAAAATCGGTCTGGACGGGACTGGACAGGCCTAGATCCCAGTCATAGCAAGGGTTTTAGGGCCTTGCGTACCTGCTGTAGATGCAGATACGCTGGACTGGACGGCACGATATGGGGTCTTATATGTAACGCGTGCGTTCTATATATCCAGCGTGATCTGTCGCGCCACAAACCACCTGAGAAATTGGCACAATGAACCCTGGCTCTTTGCCAGGTGTAGGGGACGATGATGGCTCCATCGGCGGAACACACCAACTCACCGACCGATCACAGCACCATGACCAACACCACGTACAGCTTTCAACAGCTCAACAACGCCTTAACCAACTGCACGTCTTTTTTCCTTCGTAAGGGCAAAGACGAAGACGGCGAGACCACGTATCACCTGCTAGACGCTGCGGTGATCAAGACGGCGACCCCTTCACTGACCTGTACGACGTCCAGGCCTACATCACCAACGATCAGGACGTCTTCAACTACCTGGCGAGGTACAACAAGTGAAAGCCTTGACTGCTCTACCCTGTCCATCATCCAATAAAATTTTTCCTCCGACTTGAACATCATCAATCAAACCCTCGTATGTAACGGAGAATTTTTCTTGTGTACCGAGAACTTCTTCCATTGAAATTGTTACTGTATTTCCTTCAATCAGTTCGATGTCATCATTTTCCATATTATGAGTATCGAATTTCGGGTACCTTTCGTAAAATGTATATATAGGATAATTCTAGTTTGTCAACTAGGTTTGAAAAATATTTAATTTCTATTGGATAGTATGTTTTTTCCTGTCTGTCCCATTTCAACAATTTATATTTGCCGTTATTCATATCAGAAACAATTGAACATGTCACGCCAATAATTGCTGGATCACCAGATAGTAATAAATAATCTTCTGAATGAAAAA
>FUIF01002143.1_pt1 | contig 25131 bp, 25 predicted proteins | sample 1003461 | NCBI WGS metagenome assembly FUIF01 (sample SAMEA80401918, study PRJEB19352) | marine metagenome
TGCAGAGCTGGGGGTAGGCGGGGTTGACTCCTACGACCTTGACGCCACCGTCGACGGACGGGGGTCGAAAGGAGCGCTACACCTGTACAACAAGTTTCACATGGAGCATCCATCAAACATGTTTGTGCTGGAGTATGCGTCCCGTCCGCCTTTGGCTAAGATTTTTTACGAGGACTGTCTGATGGCTGCCTTTTTCTACGGTTACCCACTGTTGATTGAGAACAACAAGTACGGCATTGCAAGATACTTTGAATCAAGAGGTTACGATGGCTACCTAATGGATAGGCCATCTCATTTGTCATCTGGTTCCTCCAGCATAAAGGTCAAGACCAAGGGCATCCCATCAAACTCTCAGGATGTAATTCAATCTCACGCCCATGCGATTGAGGCATACGTGCATGACCATGTTGGAATTAACAGAGAAACTGGTGATTACGGCAACATGTACTTTAATCGAACCCTGGAGGATTGGATTGGTTTCCAGATAGACAACAGGACCAAGTTTGACCTTACAATCTCTTCTGGGTTGGCCCTTCTCGCTGCACAAAAATCCAAATCAAAGCCAAAGAAAGACTTCTCGGAAGCCAAATTCTTTAGGCGTTATAAGCCCATAGGATGATTTGTTATATTTGCACTATAATCGGGATAAATGTACAGCAACTCTAAGGCCAACAAATCTTTCCCTGATCCTCTACTTCCTGCTGAGAAAAAAGCGGATAAGAGGTATGGGATGAAATACGCGAAGGCGATCGAGGCCCAGTGGAGGGGATCATCCGATAAGAACTCGCTTCAAAAGCGGAGAAGAAAGGTATTTCAGAGAAATAGGAAGTACTCGCTCGGTATTCAGGATACCTCTATCTATAAGAGGTTGTTGAACAATGTCGACCCCAACTCAGGGGACGGCAGCTTGATGAATCTGGACTATACCCCAGTACCGATTCTCCCCAAATTTGTTCGCATCGTAGTGAACAAGATTCTTTCAAAGAATCCATATCCCAATCTGGAGGCTATTGATCCGTTCTCTTCGTCGGAAAAGAACAACGAGAAGCGCAGAATCAAAAATCAGGTAGAGCTTAGAGATGAGCTCAAGAAGCTGAAGGAAACTACAGGCGGGCTCATTTTGGGCGACGATCCAGATAAGTTGCCTGAGACTATGGAGGAGGCTGAAATCTACCTTGACAGCAACGTTAAGACTGACGGAGAGATCTCTGCGCAGATCGCAACCAACCTTACGCTTTCCTGGAACAATTTCAATGACGGTATATTTAGACGCTGCGTTAATGACATGGTTGCCCTTGGTATGTCTGTCGTTAAGAGATCTAATGATCCAAACATAGGCATTCGTGTTGAGTATGTAGATCCAGAGAAGTTTGTGCATAGCTACACGGAGGATCCTTCGTTTGACGATCTCGTATACGCTGGCCACATCAAGACGATTACAATCTCTGAGCTTAAGCGTATGGCTGGGGATCAGTTGTCTGAGGAGGATTACCAGAAGATTTCCCAGAAATCAAAGGGTACTGGAGTAAGCGGTAATGCTACGCAGTACGATGACCTTGGCGACAGAACGATGTACGAATATGACGAGTACACGATCGACATCCTTGAGTTTGAGTTTCTGAGCGTTGATACCATGTTCTTCGAGGAGAAGGAGAATAAGTTTGGAAATAGCAACTTCTACTATCAGGGCTTCTCCCAAAAGGGCGGTAAGGACAGTGTGTTTGAGGCCTCTCCAGAGAAGCTTCAGATTGAGTGCATTTACGGTGGCATCTATATCATGGGGACTGATCACTTGATCAACTATGGTAAGCAGAACAACATGCCGAGAAACATCCATGATCTGTCTAGGGCAAAGCTTTCATATTCTGTGGTGTCTACGAACATCAACAGAATGATGCCTAAGTCGATGGTTGATAGCTGTGTTGGTTTTGCTGATATGCTTCAGCTTACGCACCTCAAGATTCAGCAAGCTATCGCTAAGGCAAAGCCTGATGGGTTGATCATTGACATTGAGGGTCTGGAGAACGTACAGCTCGGAAAGGGTGGAGAACTTCAGCCTCTGGACCTTCACGATATTTACGAGCAGACTGGCGTATTTTACTACAGAAGCAAGAATCCAGATGGTACTGGCCAAGCACCCCCTATCAGGGAGATTGGCAATGCTATCAGAAATATCAACGAGCTTATTGCTCTCTACAACCACTACCTGAGGCTTATCAGAGATACCACGGGTATCAATGAGGCCATGGATGCGTCCTCACCAAAAGGTGATGCGCTGGTTGGTGTTAGACAGCAGGCTATCGCCGCAGGAAATAATGCTATCTACGACATTACGAATGCGTCGATGATTCTTTACAAAAAGGTGTGCAGCGATATCGTTAAGTGCCTTCAGATTATCCCCGAAGGGTCTGTTATCTCCAAGGCCTATGAGAACGCTATCGGAAAGGAGAACATGACAGCCTTGACGTCTTTCAAGGATCTGCCAATGTTCAATTTCGGTGTTCAGGTAGTGAAGGAGATGGAGACAGAGGATAAGCAGTACCTGGAGCAAAGCATTCAGGTCGCGCTCGGACAGAAAGAGATTGACCTTGAGGACGCCCTGATTGTGAGGAACATGAAGGATGTGAACCAGGCGGAGAGACTTCTCATGGTGAAGCGTAAGAACCGACAGAAGCAGCAGGCTCAGATGGCTCAGCAAAATTCTCAGCAGCAAGCTCAGGTAGCTCAACAGGCAGCTCAGACTGCAGCACAGGCTAAGCAGCAGGAGCTGCAGACAGAGGCTCAGCTTGAGATGCAAAAGATTCAGGCTAAGACTCAGGCAGAGATGGAACTTGAGAAGCTTAAGCATGAGCACAGAAGAGAGATCGAGATGATTAGAGCACAAGCCACTCTTGGCTTTAGGACTGAGGATCAAGAGTTTAGAGAGAAGCTTGAGACCATGAAGGAGGAAGGAAGGCATCTCGTGTTGATCAGCAGGCCTCTCTTACCAGCAAGCTCATCGCTCAGCGTCAGGGACAGGGTGGCCAGTTCGACGAAATGGACGAAAACATTGAAAACAATCTGTAATGAGCCAGGTGAATTTTGACGTAGCTCAAGAGCTCGACATTACTACCGTAAAAGGAGATACGTTCTCTTTAGATCTAACCCTAAAGGATTCCTCTGGAACCGCCATCGACATCACCAACTATGTTTTTTACACTCAGGTGTTTGATGGTTCAAGACTTCTTATTTCCACAACTGACGCAAAGGACAGTGGACTCCAAAAAGTTTCTGATGGAAACCTCGTTGTGACCAAAGATTCTGATCAAACAGCAAACACGGGAAAATTCAACATCTCAATAACCTCCGCAGTAATGTCAAGCATTGAGGCAAAGGGATACAGATACGAGGTTCAGATGAGCACCACAGGTGATTCTTCTGGTGTTGACACCACGATTCTCAGGGGAGCCTTTATTGTTATTCAGGATCTGGCACAACCGACTAGATAATGTCTGTCGTTCACATCACAGAGCCTACCACCTACCAAATTACGGTGTCCACACCTTCACTATATTTGTTGACGGAAACAAGTCCAACGACATACGTGATAACTAGGCCGTAATGCAACTCGTCAAAGAAAACAAGAAGGGAAGAAAGGGCAAGATGCCCAAGAAGTTTTCTGTTAAAAGCGGAGACAAGTCTCCGTCTGGCGGCTTGACGGCAAAAGGTGTTAGAAGGTATAGGGCTGCAAACCCTGGCAGCAAGCTTAAGACCGCTGTTACTGGTAAGGTCAAAAAAGGCAGCAAGGCAGCCAAGAGACGCAAGTCTTTCTGCTCACGCATGTGCGGTATGAAAAAGAGACTGACCAGCGCTAAGACAGCAAGAAACCCGAACTCACGCATCAACAAGGCGTTGCGTAAGTGGAAATGCCGCTGCTGATGAAAACGGTAAAAGGTAAAAAGAAAGCAAACTTCGTGGTCACTAACAAGACCAAGGATATTGATCCGCCATCTGGATTTCATTGGATGGAGGAGGGTGGTAGATACTACCTAATGAAAGGCGATTATAAACCGCATCCTGGAGCTGTGCCCAAGGCTAAGTTCAAGATGGCAGATCATGCAAAATCATGAAGGTTTACAAGAAAGGCGGTAAGTCTAAGAAGAAGGGAAAGAGAGACGCCTGCTACCACAAGGTGAGATCTAGATACAGTGTGTGGCCATCGGCCTACGCCTCTGGCGCTCTTGTGCGCTGTAGAAAGGTGGGGGCTGCAAACTGGGGCAACAAGTCCAAGAAGAAATAATGGCCAAGGAGGGTGCTCAGAAAATGGTTTGGCAGAAACCAAGGTAGAGGCTGGGCTGACTGCAAGGCGTCAAAGCGTGCGGGCAAGTTTGTGCCATGCGGTAGAAAGAAGGCGAGCAAAAGCAGAGGCACTGGATATCCCGCGTGTAGACCCACTGTGCTCAGTGCAATAGCGCCGCATCTAAGAAGACAAGCTCTAAGCGCATCTCATGGAAGGGCAAGAAAAAAGCCTCCTGCGGTATGCGATTAGTGAAGTCCAAATAATACCTATATTTGCACAAACTAACAAATCAAAATGGCTACAACTACTGTAACTCTTAGCGTTACCAGCGGTGATTTGACTGGCGACGCGCTTGCGCTCTCGTCCACGACCAACATCAACAAGGCTGGAACAACCACTGGTCTCGACCAAACGACTGGTGTCGCTCGTAAATTCTTTGCATCTACTCAGAGCAACACTGCTTTGATCGCTGCTGCAGATTACACGGACGACAAGGCTCACAAGGTGTACATCAAGAACATCTCTACTACCGCTTCTGAATTTGTAACAATCAAGATTGGTGCAACGGAGGTCGGTCGTCTTTATGCTGGTGACTTCCTGTTCATCCCCTGGAGCGCTGACACAACATCTACGGCTGCAGACATCGACATTGATACGTCTGCCGTTAACATGACCGTCGAGTACCTCGTTATTTACGAAGCGTAATGGCGTTGGTTAGAGTCAGCTTGGCTTTGTCCAGCTCGGACGTGCTTTCGTCTCCACTTAGCTTGGGGGTGGATGCAGGCCTTGTCGTTGACTCTGGTAACCTAATCAGAGCCAAGGTCAAGGGTACCGCAGCTGATACAAACGATTTGGCGATCTATATCGCAAATCAATGTACAGAAAGAGCTTACCTGTACATCAAGAACATGGAGCGTGAGCTTGAGAACTACATCTACATTCACAACGACACTGACACTGGTCTCGTAGCCAAGATCGGTGGTGGTGAGTTTGCATTCATCCAGTATCACCCGACAAAAAGTACGAGGTGTATGGGACGAAGGTAAACAGCTTGATTGAGTATGGTGTATTCGGTAACGATGATTCAGATAACCCATACGGAGGTTCATAACAACTAAGACATGGCAACACTAGCAAATCAAGGGATGTCCTCTCAAATGGCCTTCGGTCAACATGGAAGTGCATACATAGACACTGCTACGGCAGTAACCCCTCCAACTGGAAAGGTGATTGTTGCGATCCAGTTTCTTGCCGACAACACCCCTACGGGGCTTGTCGCAGAGGATCCCAAGACGATATTTAATACTGCGGAAGCGGCTCATAACGAGTCTACAGCAACTTCGGTAGAGGGCACTGGGGGGCTTGTTCTCGCTTCACAGGTTTTCCCAAAGGGGTTGACAATCTACGGCAGATGGACATCATTTACTCCGTCCGCCGCTGGTTGCATCGTCTACTTTGGTCCAGCCAAGTAATCAATAAAAATAATTCAATACAATGGAAGAGCAGGGAAACACAACTGCAGGCTTCGAGGTGTTTGACACACCAGAGGCCATGATGGAGGCTGAGGCCCCACAACAACAAGAAGAACAATCATTTGACCAAGCACCAGCTCCAATGGAGGAGTCGCAAGGTCAACAACAACCGTTTCAGGAGTCATCGTATGTTGATCCTGAGGCACCATCACAGCCTGAAATCAGTGATGCTCAGCTGGATGATATGACCCTTATGTACCTGAGCGAAAAGCTCGGTAGACAGGTGTCGTCATTCGATGAGTTTAATCAGGTTCAGGAACAGCAGCAGGTTCTCGATGAAAGAGTCGATGCGATCTCTCGGTTTGTACAGGAGACAGGGCGTTCTCCTCAAGATTGGTTTGCGTATCAGTCGCTCGATCCACAGAATATGGACGACTCTACGGCTGTTCGCGTCAAGCTTGCTACCGATTACCCAGATCTCTCGTCTCAGGAAGTGAACATGCTGATGAAGAGCAAGTATGGTGTTGATAACGACCTCGCAACAGAGGAAGAGATCAATATCGCACGGCTCAATCTTAAAATCGCGGCACAGCAGGCCCGCCAAGACATTTCTGCCATCAGGGAGGAGTACTTGGCCCCCGATGTGTCTCAAGGCCAGGAGTCATTTGTCAATGACGATTGGATTAACAACATGTCCCAGGAGGTGGATGCACTGCAGGCTCTAGAGTTTGATGTCGCAGATGGCAAGACCTTCCAGTTCGCGTTGGATCAATCCTATCTCTCAGAGCTGAAGGACAAGCAGGCCAACCTCGATTCCTTTTTCGATCGCTTCGTTGATAACGATGGGAATTGGGATTATGATGAGCTTTCGTCAATGTTCGCTGTGCGTGACAACATTGATCGTATCGTATCCTCGGCGTATCGTCAGGGTATGAGCGATGGTCAGCGCAACGTCGTGTCGCAAGCCGCAAACATTTCAACCGCATCCCCTAATACACAGGGTATGCCACAACAAGAGAATCCTCTCGGCGCACAGGTCAAAAACATCCTGCGCGGTGGAGGCGGTTTCTCGTTTGGTAACATCTAATACTAAGAAAAAATGGCTGATCTCGGATCAACTCCCAGTACTTACAGCACTACTTCAGTAGGCGATAAGACTGTGAAAAATACTTTGCTGTCTAGAGGCTTTAAAATTACGCCCGACAGCTACACTACTATCGACGAGCTTATCAAGGCGACCCGTGAGGACGTCATGCCCGAGCTCGTTCAAATCTACGGTGACCAAGGATTGACGGGCTTCTTGAAGCTTACTGGCGCCGTAAACAGCGGTGGCTCTTCTGACCAGATTGACTGGTGGGAGGCTGGCCGTCGTCACAGAGCATACGATTACACCACGTCTTCAGACATCTCTGGATCAGGTGCGTCTATCACTGTTTCAAACGCTACGTTTATCGCTAACGTTCAGAAGAATGATGTTGTTATGGATGCCGAGACTGGCACCCGCTTCATCGTTCAGGCTGGCGGCGCTGGAACAGGCACTGCCTCAAATGTGACGTTGGTGAAGATGGATAACAACAACAACATCGCTTCAGCACGCACTACAATGCGACCAGCGGTAAGTTCTTGGTTATCGGTAACATCTACGCACAGGGCACAAACCAGCCTACTGGCTTCACTGACCCTGGAATCAAGCGTTACACTAACCCATACATGATCGTCAAGGATCGCTACGAGGTCAACGGATCTCAGGCTACCAACGTCGGTTACGTAAACTTGGGTGGTGGTGATTACCGCTGGTTCATGTACGGTGAGAAAGAGGCTCGTGCTCGTTTCGAGGACAAGCGTGAATTGATGATGCTCTTCGGAGAGAAGAGATCTGAATCAGGAGCAACCGCATTGGATAATGCAATGGCTGGATCTGAGGGTTACTTCTCAGCTATCGAGGACAGAGGTATCGTCGTTCAGAACGCATCTTCTAACCCACTCGACAGCTTCTCTGAGTTCGACGACATCATCTTGGAGTTGGATAAGCAAGGCGCTCCTTCTGAGTACGCAATGTACGTAAACAGAAAGCAGGACCTCGCTATCGACGACATGTTGGCTGCAGGTATCGCTACTGGTGTGACCGCTGGTCTCCCAGGTCAGTTCGGTGCCTTCCAGAACAACGCAGATATGGCTGTCCAGCTCGGATTTAAGAGCTTTACTCGCGGTGGCTACACCTTCCACAAGCACGACTGGAGATTGTTGAACGATCCAACGATGTTGGGTGCTGGTACAACAAACTTCATCCAGGGTGCTATGGTTCCATTGAGAACGGTCAATGACGCAAGAAGCGGTGCTTCTGTGCCAGCCCTCTCTATGTACTACAAGGAGGCTAATGGCTACTCTCGTGAGATGGAGCACTGGGTGTCTGGCGGTGGCGTGTTGGGTCACACCAACAACGGTGACGCTGGTACGGACCAGGCTGTATTCCACTACAGATCAGAAATTGCTCTCTGCGTTCGCGCTGCAAACCAGCACGTAATGATCAAGGGGTAATAGTCCATTGTTTAACTATTAAAACCTAGATCATTATGGCAAAGTACAAGCACAAAGAATCTGGCTCTCTTGTCGTATCAAGAAAGATCAGAATTTCTGAAGCGTTCGCAAACGGCGAAACCACAAATTTTGAAATTGAACAACCAAAAGACACTGTTATTGAGAGCGTTATTGTTCGCACGGTTGGAACTGTGACCATGGCGAGTGCCGTGGACATTACGTTTAGCCTTGGAACAAACTCTAACTTTGACGGCGAGGAGGTTGTTGCTGACGTTCTTTATCTTGATGGTTCTGCTAACGTAAGCGTTTTGGCTGGAACTGCAAAAACATGTACGATTGTTGATGGCGTCAACACTGACGCTATGAACTCGTATGGAAATGCAGCATCTATTGTAACTGACGAAAGAACTCTTTACGGTAAGTTTGTTGTTGGCGCTGCCAACGTAAGCGGAGGTAACGAGGTTGAAGTTCACGTTGCTTTTAGACACTTCTAATGCGAATGGGGCTTCGGCCCCCTTTGCTTTCTCTTTTTAACAAACACGAAAACAAAAATTATTATGGGACATTTTGATGAATTGCTGGTATCCAAGGTGGAGGCTGGTAATGTTGTCTACGGCCACGAGGTTGTCGACACAGACGCCGCTGCGTGCAGCGTGACCACCCCCATCACTATTTTTAACCACGATGGTGACGAGGGTGTGACTTTGGCTGATGGCGTAGCTGTTGGTCAAATTAAGATTTTCATTTCTAGTACTGCAAATACTGTGACTTTGACTCCAGCAACTACTGCTGTGCTTACGCTACGATTGCAACTACTAACATCGGAGAATCTTTCACATGCGTGTGGACCACTGACGGCTGGGCTGTCATTAGCAGAGCATCTGGCGCTACCGCAGCAGCAGGCGCTGTTGCTGGATACCCAGTATTGGCTTAATAGCTATTTACGGATTGAGAAAGGCCCTTCGGGGCCTTTTTCTTTTTCCCTATATTTGCGGTACTTTAGTACAATGAACAAGTATTTCATTTTCCGTAGAGAGGAGGTTACTGAGGCCAGTATCACATCCTCGGATACAGGTGTCGGGATGAGCGTCTTTGCTGTCCCAGCAGAGAGCGTATCGTACATGTCTGCGGAGAAGGGGAAGGTGTTCATTGTATTCAACAACGCCACTCTGTACGAGGAGGCAAATCTCCGAGACGGGGAGTCCATCAAGAAGTCAGCTGTAACGATTGGTTGTCCAGTGGGTGAGGAGACTCAGTTCATTGAGGACATAGCTGCGTTTATTACTGGTGAGACCCAGAGAAACATCATGAGGTTTGACGTGCTGTCTAGTAAGTCTACGTTTAAGCTTGCTGACACCAAGGATGCAGATAGCATTACGCCTGTTATAAGCACCCGCCCCATAAACATGCAGACTGGAAACATCAGCGGTATACAGTTAGGCAGACAGAGGGTAGCAACAGTGTGATTGCTGGCATTGACTTCGGAGCCAACCAGCCCATCGTAGATTACAACCACACAGCCCTGGCATCTTATTCTGACGGAACTGAAATCGCAGATTCTGGTAACGGGTGGGCCAATGGCGGATCTGGTGGAGCCACGTATGACATCAGCACAAACGTAGGAGCGCCCGTCGTTAGAGACCCAGCGTCAAATGATAGAGGTCTTTCTGAGAAAGGTATTCAGTTCGGAGAAGGCGACCACCTCATTGTACCGACCGTATCTGTTGGACTTGACTACACGCTGTACGTCGTCTTCAGCACACAATATACCGCCTCCCTCTACACTCCCTACTTTAGTGTTTTGTACGGCGACGCTGCGGGGGAGACCCTGGGACCAGGGGTAGGTTCAGAGACAGTGGCCCAGCGACCAAGACAGCGCTAGATACAAATAGATTTTCGTTCAGGCACTCTGGTCAGACTGGTCCAGTGGCAGAGGCTTTCGGAGACGGTAGGATTCTTGATGACCACCTAACTAACTCTTCATTTGATCCGTGCCATGTGTTTGTCATCAGAAGAGACGAGAATGGCAACATGATTGTTCATAACAGAGACGGTGATATAGAGGTTGTGATTCCCGCCATTCCTGTAGGTGATGAGTCGGCACTCCCTGCCTCCACAGCTGGATCAACCAAAGGTGTCCTCAAAATTGAGCGTCTTGGAACTACGCAGGATATTTTGGCAAACCACTTCCATAAGGCTGTTCTTGCTAGGTTCGGCGTTATACCAGAAGATATTGGCACTAACGAGTCAGCCAAACTCGCTAAGGAGCTATTTTCATTATACAAATCTTAATTCATTTTACAATGGCACAACAAACTAGACGGTCTCCTGGAAGACCTAAAAAGGTCCAGGCAGAAGAGATTCAGACTGCAGTTGCTGAGGCGCCTAAGCCAAAGAAGAAGTCTGTAATCAAGCGTAAAGAGAATCTCAAAACTACTGTTGAGTATGAGATCCAGCGTGGCGGTGGCGTAGCTACATGCTGCCTCAAAAGGGCGTTACTGTGTTTGACAAAGAGAACAACACTGTCCGAGAGGTTAGATACTGCCCCAACGAGCCATCTATCTACGTTGACGAACAGAGTGACAACGCAATTAAGGAGTCGGTGATCTTCAGGGAGGGTAGGCTTTTCGTCCCCCAAAACAAACCGAATCTTAAGGCTTTTCTTGACGAGCACCCATTCAACGTAAATAACGGAGGTCATATCTTCAAGCTCGTTGACAAGAAGCGTGATGCAGAGGTTGAGCTCATGAAGGAGTTTAAGGCTTCGGAGGCCGTCAGCATGGTTAGAGATAAGGACATCAATGAGCTTCTCCCCATTGCCCTTTACTTCAAGGTCAACATCAATACGCCTACGTCAGAGATTAGATACAATCTCTTGAACATTGCAAAGAAGAAGCCACAGGAGTTTATTGAATCATTCGACTCACCACAGGTACAGGCGAGATCTGTTATTCAGCAGGCAAAGGATTACCAAATCATTGGCCTCAAGGAAGACAGATGCTTCTGGTTCGACAGCAAGACAATGATAGTGAGCGTGCCAGCGGGTCAAAACCCAATGGACGTCATGGTTCGGTATTGCCTGACGGAGAAAGGAGCTTCGGTTCTAGCCGAGCTAGAGCAGCAGCTTGAGAAGCTTGCGTGACAGATGGCCGCCCTTCGGGGCGGCTTTTTGTTTTTCGTATATTTGCCTTATGATAAGCGTTATTGACGTATACAGAACCCTCGTTGATTATTGCAACAAGGATCAGAAGGGTTTTGTCACACCCTCAGTGTTTAATTCGTTTGCGTCGCTGGCCCAGAAGAAGATCTACAATTCGTTCTTCTCAGCCGTTTCTACGGCCAAGGGTGTGCGCTTGAATCAAACAGATGGCAGCAGGGAGTTCTCTGCTCAAAAGTTTATCAAGGAGGACCTGTCTAGATACATCCGAAAGGTTCGCATAGGCGCAGATTCTGTTGGATCGCAGTATGGCTATGACAGCCCCGCTGACGGACCAGCCCCTGCGAACGACAGCGTTTTTGAAATTGAATCGTCATCTAGGTACGACAAGCCAAAAGACTTGGCTAGGATCATCTCCATCTCCAATCAGTATAAGATTCAGGCAGAGCTGGTGTACAATGACGATGACATCAACAACATTCTGAGAAGCAATCTTTCTAGACCCAGCAGGAACTTTCCTGTCGCTCTTATCGGGAATCAGATTGAGCTATTTCCGAAAGATGCAACAAGCTCTAACGGCTCAAATGAAATAATTACACTGTCTTACTATAGGCAACCAAGATCTTGTTACGTGATTGGAGACGGTGTGTTTTCAGCTGGGGATATAGATGATACTAGTGATCCAGGCTACGTAGAGAATGGGACCGTTCCAGATCCTATAAACTGCCGAGATTTTGATCTTCCTGAGCACTACAAAGAGGAGCTTGTTATGACCTTGGCTCAACTGATTGGTATTAGGCTCAGAGATCCTATGCTTCAAAATAAACCGCAGTAATGGCCGTATCTAGAGATTATCACAACATAGGACACAACTATGTCTCCCTCAGGGAGGTTATTGTGGATTACATGCTTACCATGGATGAGGATGATTACGCCTCATCTGCTACTGAGTATGCTATAAAAAACATGGCCCTTAGGGGTATTAGGGAGTTTGGGTTTGATGTTCAACCAAGGGTAAGATCTCTAAAGAGAACCCTTGAGTCTAACAACACGATTATTCTTCCAGATGATTTTGTCGATGTCATTAAGATCGGAACTGTGGATGAGAACGGCATTGTTCGAGCCTTTGCAGAAAACAAAAACCTGAACATTTCTCAAATCGAGGATGGGACTAGCACTGGCAACAGCGGCATACAGGGAAATGATGATTTTGGTCAGAGCGGAAACAGGCGAGTTATAGCCGACAATAGGATCAACAACACAAAGGATGATCTTACGGCCACCAACTCAGAGGCGAACAACGAAGATATTGACTGGTACATCTTTGAGAATTACCTGTATCAGGGCAGCCTTGGCAGGATGTACGGTCTAGGCGGTGGTAAGCTGCGAGGAACATACCGCATCAACTACGACCAGAACAGAATTGAGATTGACTCTGAGGCTGGCGTTACAGAGGTTGTCATAGAGTACATCTCTGACGCCGCAAGGTCAACAGACCCCGTCATTCACGTTTATGCTGAGGAGGCTCTCAGAGCATTCATATACTACAAGATTGTAGAGCGCAAGAGTTCCGTCCCTTCAGGGGAAAAAGCTAGAGCTAGACAGGAGTACTACAATGAGCGAAGAAAGGCTCGCGCTAGGCTCAGCAACTTCTCCAAGACGGAGGCCTTGAATGTAATTAGAAGGAACTTTAAGCTAGTACCCAAGTACTAATGATTGAAAAGAAAAGACCCAGGAAGCTCAACTCTTCGAAAGACTCAAGAGTACGGGGCGCGGATGAGATGTACGACGCAATGAACGTGCAGGTGTCATCTGATTACGATGGTGATGGATCTGATTCTGATGGCAACCCTGGGGGTAACGTCGGTGTATTAAAGCCAGCGTATGGAAACTCCCCAGATAGGTTTTTTGAGCAGCTAGGCAGATATTCAACAACCCAGACACGCTTAAGGTCCTGGGCAGTGTGACCGATGATGAGAATGACGTTATTTACTATTTCGTTTGGTCACCGACCCCTAGGGAGCAGGGTATCTACGCCTACGACCCTAAGAACTTTTTGCCAATTAGTGCCAACGGCACGAGCATTAAGGCTGTATACAAGTCTTCTCTTTTTAACTTTCCGTCTGACGGATTCGTAAAGGCTGACGTTGTTGTAATACAGGACGAAAGCCAAAGCGTTGATGCCCGCCCTATCATATACTTTACGGATGGGGTTAATGAGCCAAGAAGCATTAACGTATTTCTGGCCTACGATCGGATCAGAAGCAAGGTAAAGCTAACAGACGGTGGAGCCTCCGAAGCTGGTGCAATGTTTAACGACGACCACTTCGACATACAGGACTTTATTCACACCTGCCCAAAAACACCGATTCACCCGCCGAAGGCATTCTTTCAGAACGACCCAAATAGCAGAACGTCTAATTTTGAAGGTATTTCTGGATATCAGTTTGCCTACCAGTACATATACGAGGGCGGTGAGGAATCAGCGATTTCTACATACTCAGACATCATTGTGCCTCCAGCCTATCTTCAGCAAGGAGCTAAGGCATCTGCCAATCTTACTCAGACCAATGAGTGCGTCATAAAGATTCCCAGAGGATCAGTTAAGAACGATGCAAATACTGATGCAGATGGATTCCTTTTAGAGGCGTCTATTACTGCGGCGACTAGTCCATCCGACCTTATCAATAGGTACATCCCTAAGAATGTCAAGGAGATTAGACTTCTCGTCAGAGAGGGGAATACGGGCACATTCAGCGTTATTGACACCATTCCGTCTGGAGTAAACACCACGGTCGCTGCTGGCGACGCAACCGACCCTCGCGGCCTGTATACGGATCTCGTCTACATCTTTAGGAACGATAGGGTCAAGACTGGATTTGCTAAATCGGAGGCAGACAAACCCTTCGATAATGTGCCTCAACGTGCTGGCGCTCAAGCGGTTGCTTCAAATAGATTGATGTACGGTGACTATGTCACTGGATATGACAATGTGGATGTGTCTGCCAAGGCTACAATAACGTACAACTCGCGCCCAGAAGATTTCAAAACCATAGACATCACGGTTCGCCCGACTATTGATTTGCTTAATCAGGGTCTCAACGTAAACAATAGAAAATCTGCCATTTACTTTGACGTGGAGAACTTTCCGTCAGAGGACATTGGGCTGTCTGACAATTCTACGATTGACTTTACCGTTACTGTTAGGCCCAAGAGAAACTGGCATATATACAACTCCAACAACTCATTTCATGGGTCTAGGCATATTGGTAACCTCTCCGCTAATCCGATTGAGCAGAATGACATTGATTTTCCTGGAAACCCAGGAACTACCGTAGAGCCCTATGAGGTATCCCCAAACCTGGCCAGCGATGGAGTTAATGGTGTGTCGGGGGTTGCGGGTGAGCCAGCGGTAAATGGACAGCCTGGAGTTACTAGATCCAGAACAAATGAGTCTTCAAACCTGGGCCTCAATACTATTTGGGGGGCAAACAATGGTGTGACACTTGGGCCCATGAATCCAACATGGAAGACCGTAGCTTCTCAGCATGAGGTTGACCCTCAAGACGACGGCACCCTAAGCACATCCCCGATCGTTTCTGGTAGTAGCTCTGAGGTGCCCGTTAGATACGGTACGTCAGCGGCCAACCCGTTTATTCTCCGAGGTAGACCGCTTCTTTTTAGCGTCAGCGTTAAGGTTAAAACAGACCTTGTCGGACCTAACTACAAGAGAATACTTAAGGACTTTATCTCAAGAGCGATTACGTGGGATAGGGATGCGGTAGACGCTAACGGAGACCCCCTGTACCCGAGAGAGGTGCAGTTTACTGGGCCTTTCTACGATGAAGCTGGATTCTCCCCATACCTAGAGATTCTTGACATCAAGAATGAGTACTCGTACACCATTGACGAGGGACTTGATGGGGGCAATGCAAACAGCAGCATAGAGGATATGACTAGTGGCGCCAATAGGATTAACGTCACGACAAAAGGGGATGACAGGAAGCACCTTGTTGTAGCGGTTGGTAATGGTAATGTGGTAAAGGAAGGGGCCTCACCTGGTGACCTTGTAAACTTGCCCCCGTGCGGATACTTCATTGTAAACAAAGCAACCCCCACCTTTAGGCTTAAGTCCAGGGATGATATTTCCTTTAATGAGCTGTACGGGATTCTTATGTTAGACTTAAGGATCTAACTGACGTGGAGACACTAACATGTGTGCCGTTTATTGACAATCAGCTGTGGTTGGATAAGGGCATGAAGCTTAGAAATCTACCAGATAGTGACGACGACAACGCCGCCAATGCATCTAATCAGCCAAGGGGACCAGAAGATACAGTTTACTGGTATACTGCTGGACTTTTTCAAGGTGGTAGATTTAGCGATCCAGACAACTGGGGACTAAGAAACCCAACAGTGTGGCAGCTTCAGACTATGGTGGTTGACTCGTGGCACTGCTTCTCTAAGGAGTATATGGTAAGAAGGCCTCTCCCTGAGTTTTTGTTTACACCTCTGTATAGTGATTACGACCAAAGACTGGATGGTTTTGTAAGAGCCGATGCCTTTGAGGATGTTGGGGATGACCTCCCTGGCGACACGGCCATCCTGTTCCCAGGAGACCTAAACCCAGAGGTCACAAACAATGGGGTGCTCAAAAACGCCGCCGTCCTTAAAGCAGCGCATGTACAGAATTTTGTAAAATATAATCCAGGTGATGTTGGGGGCCCAACTGTTGACGGCGGCAGACAGGGCACTTTGCACTTTAGGCACAATATGCGCCTCAGAATCGGTGGTGATGGATTCTACCCAGCATATCAGCATACTCAGTCATACGATTACAACCTAATAGGAAAGTTTGAGCAAGGGAGGGCTAGAATTATTGGATGGATGGACAGTGGGTTAGGGTATCAGGGTGACCAATCTGCCAATATCTATAATACAGGCGGCAGTGAGCAACCTACAAACTTCCCAGAAACTCCTTGGCTCAATGGATTCACTATGCTCGATGGAGCTGGCGGTATTGGCGCCAACCCTACGGGTGGAGAGGCGACTCTTAGATACGACGCAGGCAAATCCTGCGCTATGGGAAGTGTAAATGGTATGATGATCTTTACTGGGTATATCGGCCCAAGAGAGACTATTCTCCCGAGTAAAATCAAGGACGGAACCAAGCCCCCATTTGACCTTGAAGGCGGTGGTGGGGTGTGGACGACTGCTAGATACGAGAACTATTTTAATAGGTTTGGGCAGGACTCCATGATGCCATTCCTTGGCCAGTTTAATTACACCAAGCTAAGCCCAGCTGATGGCTTTATGTTTATTCCTGACGGATCGGACTTGACGTCGCTTGACCCATATCCTGGAGGCGACATTAGGGCGCTGTATTACACCACACCGCTTGACCTTGGACTAAATGAGGGGGGTCAGAATTTGCTTAGTGAGGCCGACGGTGGTTTCGCTAATCACGACTGGAGAGATGATTATAGAGATCAGTTCTCAAAAAACCAGCCCACAGTAGAGATTCTTGATGTGGGTGGGGGTACTGTTCTTGCTGATGAGATCAGGTCTGGCGGTAGGTCATTTAAGACCCGCGCCAACCATTCATTTGGAGTTGTGTTTTACGACGAGAGGGGCAGGGCTGGTAGAGTCAACCCAATCTATTTTGACGGTATTAACGGTGCTTCAGTGGATGGCAGCAGCTCTCTGTATGTTCAGGGATACGACGAAAGAGGTGGTGAAGACTTTGCTGGAAGGGTTTCAATAAAACTCACCCTAGATGATCTGGTTGAAAGAATACCAGACTGGGCACGCCACTACCAAGTTGTATATGCTGGCAACTCCACATACTCGAACTTTGTTCAGTACTCTACAGGCGGCGCCTTTGTGGGGAGCTTCAATGAAGGGGAGGCTGAGCAGGACAGTCAAAATATATACGTGTCTCTTAACTATCTGCAGGGGAACAGGGATGTCTCGTACACCGAGGCGTTCGGTGCTGTCTCGCCGTCAGGCACTAAGCAGATGTATGTTCACACCCCAGGAGACAAGCTTCGCGTTATATCTTACTTTGTGTCAAACCCATTAGACGAAGATGGAAACATAAGTGGCAGGGTCTTCCCTGTGGACTATGAGTTTGACATTGTTGGTGTGGAGAATCTGTCGGGTAATCCAGAGTCAAATCCACTCAGACGGGCGTTCTCTAGCTCTGAGGACTCAGCAGTTATGTCTGACGCAAAGACGGGTCAGTTCCTTGTCTTGAAGAATAACCCGTTTGCAGCTGGTTTCTCATACGACGACGTTAAGAACGGGGAGAACGAACCATCAAGCAACAAGCATTTTTGGAACAATATATGTGTGGTTGAGATATACTCTCCGTCTAAAGAAGTGGCCGATGCAGATCAAAGGCTTTACTACGAGATGGGGAGGGTGTATGACGTTGGAATCTCCGATGGGACCATTGTAAGCGCCTCGGGAGACGGCGCGACGGTGGTAGAAAGCGGTAGGCCCTACTACAAGACCAACCCCGTGTTGCTCGAAAAGGGAGACGTGTGGTTTAGAAGGGTTCCGCTTGCCGTGCCCAAATTTGACACAGACCCAGACTCGGAAACATTTGGTAAGTTTAGAAACCTTATCACATACGACAAGGACAATGAGGTGGGTAGCACGCCCAGGTTCGAGAATTACTTCCTTGAGACAAAGGCGTTTAATGACACCTTCTCTGGGAATGACGTACTTTCTAAGGGAAAGCCTAATGTCATTGACGACGAGTTTGGAAGGAGCAGGAAGAAAAGCTCTATTACATTCTCAGACAAGCATGTGTACGATAAGTCTAAGCTGAGATTCTCCTCATTCAAGGAGCAGAGCTTTAAAGACTTCCCAGCAGAACACGGCCCCATACGATACCTCATGGACAATTACGATTCTATCGTAATGATTCAAGAGAGAAAGACTAGCGCGATCCCAGTCGAAAGGTCTATTCTCAGCACTGCAGATGGATCTAATAGCCTCGTTCAGAACAAGGAGCCGCTGGGTATTCAGAGTTTTTATGCTGGCGATTATGGCTGCGACAAAAACCCCGAGTCGGTAATTAGGGCTGGCGGGGCCATCTATTTTGCGTCCCCTAAATCTGCCGAGGTATACCGCCTCAGCATGGGCGGAGGCATCGAGGTTATATCGAGCCTTGGACTTAAGTCGGAGTTCTACAAGACGTTTAGGTACGTACAGTCTACTGCTGGCGCTGGCGTTAGGGTTTACGTACCGACTGGGTATGACCCTATTAACGACGAGTTTCTGATTACAATTAGAACAGAGGCCTATGTTGTCCCAACTGGTCCTGTGGAGACGCAGGGTCAAATTGGGCCTGTTGTAGAGGATACTGGTGACGATATATTTGGTGGTAACCCTCCAGCAATTTCTGGATGCACTTACCCTGAATCTCCAAACTGGAATCCGTTCGCCCTTGAGGATGACGGAACCTGCTTTGTTCTTGGGTGTAAGGACCCAACATCTGTTAATTATGTGCCTGCGCCAAATGACAATGTTGAGGTTATAGAATGCGATCCAGGCAACAATACTCAGGTGGGTAAGGATTTTTATCCAAATCCGTTTGATTGTGCCTGCAGGTATTTCAACCCATGCATTTTTGATGCTTTTTCGCTTGTGCCCGATGGTAAGGTAACATTTAGCGATGTAGCTGAGTTTTTGGGGTATGTCAGCTCACAGTCATTTACTGTACCTAACATCCCTAACGAGTACTTCCCAGTTGCGGGTCAGGAGTTGTTTACCCCAGGTGTTTTCAATACCCTTGGCCTCGACATGGCTTGGGCCACGAACGTGCCTACACTCCCTCCTGCCTCATTAGGCCCAGGAGGACAAGGATGGGCTTTCTCAGAGGTGGATTTGATACTTACGCATACTTCTTTGCTGTGGCTGCGTATACAGAGGGGCCGTCTGCAGAGGCTATGCAGGAATACTACAACGGCAATCCCAACGAATATACTAACAGCATTGAAGAGGCGTGGGCTAACTCTCCAGATGTTGAGCAGGACGGTGCGGGTGTTTGGAGGTTAACTAGTACGGGAGCCCCCATCTGGGAGGCAGAATGGTCGTTTGCTCCTAACGAAAACAGCTTGGAGGCTTTCAACGGGGCTGAAGACGGTTGTCAGTTTGTTGGATGCATGGATCCAAACGCTGAAAACTACGATCCAAACGTAGTAGTTAGCTGCTCAGATGATGTCGGCCCAGGGGTTACTGTTGACTTCAGGTTTGACGACGAGGGCGGTGGCACCGAGGGTTTGGGCTGCCCTGGAAGCCAGATTAGTTGTGAAAACACTATTGCTGGATGCACTGAATGTGTGAACAGTTCAAGTGATTGCATTTCGGCGTGTTGCGGGAGTGGTCCAACTGTTGCAATTACATTCTACTGCCTCAATAACTTTAATGACCCTACATACGGTTACACAAATATCGACTACTATGACGATTCTATTGGTCTTGTAAGCTTTCTGCAGACAGCCCCTTGGTGGGATAATGTACAGCAGGCCGCAGCGACAATCCAGCTGGTGTTCCGTATCAGTCTATGTATTATCCAGACGCGCCCAACGACCTTAAGGACGCGGTAGAGGCGTTTTTTCTAGCAGGCCAAATAGCGCCAGAAACATATCCAGAATGTCCAACAGCCTACTACAACCTTCTTCTCACTATTGAATGTCCCGATGATGCCCCGCCAAACCCTGAGGCGTCTACAACTTATTACTACTGGGTTGACTGCTGTCAATATGTATGTCAGGGCGACTACCCAGCAACCTTTGATGGCGAGATGGACAACACTGGTAACGCCGACAACAGCATTAGGACCGAACACTTTGTGCTTCCACAGGATGGTGATACGGGTATCCCCTCATGCTACAATGGCCTGTACCCTTCACCAGAGTATACTGGCGCTTTAAACCCAGATTTTGACTACAATCCTAACGTAAGCGGTAATCAGCCACAGGACGACTAATACACAAAGATGAAGACTTTTGCATTTAAAAACTCTCAGAAGTACTGGTCTACCCGCTATTCGTTTTTGCCTAGAAACTACTCTAGGCTAGATAGGGATATGTTTACGTCTCACCCCACGGGGTCAGACGCCATGTACATCCATGGGCCGAAAGCGTCAGCAGAAAAAAATACGTTTTACGGAACGAAATTTTCGTCAAGCATTAGCTTCACGTTTAACAACGATCCCAGCCAAAACAAGATCTACAAAAACATATCTCTTGAGGGGTCGTTTGGAGAGGATAAGAACATGTACGGTACCTTTAAGGCAAACGACAGTACCGATTCAACACAGGCAAGGCCATCTTCAATAAATGGGTGGAGTGAAAAGGGGGCTCACCTCCACGCCAACATTGCCAATTCATCAAAAAGCGGTAGATCAAACATAGAGCCCGTAGGCGTGTTTCGTAGAGCGCATCAGATTTTTTATCCCAACAACGTTGCAGGACTTGAAGATCTGTTTGATCAGCCCCCTCTGCTTTATGGTGTTCAAAACTTTGTGCCCCCTGACACTGGACCATATATTCTTCCAATGGGTCTTTACACGGCGCAGGCTGATCTTCCAAATGGTCTTGGAGCCGTTGATGGCACTTTTGCGAATCCAGATACATCTAGGTATCTGTTTTTTGAAATTGATTTCCTCCCAGGCTACAAGGATTCATCAAAAGAGGTTAAGTATGTTCTAGACACTTCAGATGGTGACTACATTCAGAGCATTCAAGGTAATAGTTATGATTCAATTAACTCACCGCACCTTAGCAACCTAGGTCTTTGCGCATACGCAAAGAACAAGGGGGTGCTGGATTTTAGAAAAAAGACTCTTGTAGATGGTGAATTTGAGTTTGACGAAACATCGGGGCTCTCTGTAAACGGCGCTAAAAGTGCGAGCGGTCTTCTTGTCTTCGCGGCCATAAATCTTCAGGAAGGCACGACTATAGATTTTGGAGACTTTAACGAAGACGGCGCAGTGACCGTGGCAGACTTGCTGTCGATGTTGACGGCATTTGGTCTGACTTATGAGGATCTAGATGACCCTCTTGCAGACTACGACTCCAATGGCGACGGATTTATTTCGGTAGGTGATATTCTAGAATTTCTATCGTTTTATGGCTCGCAATCTGAGGAAAGTATTACCGTTCCAAGTCACGTAAATGCCCTAAATTCCGTAGAGGGTGTTTTGAATAAAGAGATTATTGTATATGCCGTCACTCCAACCAACCTTAATGGAGAGGCAGCTAGAGGCAATTATGCCGATGTAAGCCTTACATTCCCAGGAGCGAATTTTGAGCTAGACATCGTAAACCTTGATTATGAACCGACTCAGCTCGATCATAGCAGATAATTCACTAATTTTGCAATCATGAGGATAATAGCAGCAATCCCCGCTCACACTCAAGAGCCAAAGCATTTAACGACGGAACAGGATTTATGAACGCGATTAAGACTGCGTTCCAGCCAGGGGAGGGTAAGACTGGAGCCTTGGGTTATCTCTCAAGCGCTCTTGGTGTGGCTGGAGAAAATCAACTTAGAAAAAGGGCTGAGCTTGAGTCTGACGCTCTTGGTGTTGACGTTGCTAGTAAGGAGCGTATCCTAGAAAGAGCCGCTGTTATGCCAGAGATTAGCAGAATGGGCCTTGACGAGACACAGCGCAAGATTGAGCAATCTGAGCAGGAGGATGCGTCGACGCTCGCCACCCTCATAGAGTCTGGCATGTCTCCTGCGGAGGCAAACAATGTCCTATCTCAGAATAGAGATAATAGAACAAGTGCGATGCTTACCCAGCTCAATCAAATGGATGCTCTGCAAAACCAACAGAACGCCAATCAAAAAGCCCTTACAGACGCGGCCTTTGCCGATCTTGAGGGAGCCAAGGTCGCACAAGAGCAGTTCGACATTCTTGGCCAGGACAAGGCCAATACCGATTTCCTGTTTGCTATGGGTACGCAGGCCAGCAATCTTGAGGGGCTAATCAACCCGCAGGCTGCCGCACTCGAAGCCTCAAAAAAAGAGAAGACTCGTGGCTCAAAGCTTGCAGAGAGAGGATATAAGCACGGGGGGATTACCCCAGGTCCGCATGATCACGATGTGCTGAACCTCGTCATCTCACACGAGGACGGCACTCCCGCGCTTGATGGTGACGGGGATGAGATGCATGTGACTGGTAGTGAGGCAATTATCCCAGACTACATCTTCGAGGAACTTATGGCTGCTGCAAAGGCAGGAGATAAGAACGCTCTGTTTGAGATCTTCATGGATGAGATCGCCACAGAAGAAAGATTCCAAGTATAATGGCAAACGGATTTGACCCAAGGAGCCAGTTCTACGAAGCCCAGGCATCACAGGTAGAGCAGAAGAGGCAGGCACTGACATACGCTAGACAGCGTCAAGACGCCGAGGAAAGAACTAAGATCGAGAACGTAAATACGCTATCTGGCTTTCAGGCGTCTCAAATACCTGAGGGACCGATGCGTGAGATCTACGAGGACCGCATCAGAGACGCACAGGCGTATATGAATGGTTCTGGGTCATACGAAGGCCAAGAATATAGCGCTCTTGAAGCTGCAAATAAGATTTCTGGCCTCACCACGATGTTTAACAAGATGTCGGCCCACAACATGGGGGACGTAGCGGAAGCACAGACTGCCTATAAGAAGGGGGCGTTTGAGGTCGCAGAGGACAGAGAGAGAATCAACCCATACGGAGATCCTAGCGGGGAGGCGGTATATGCCAACAACTCCCCCGACGGTACAGGGCTAGAGTACAAAAGCACAACAACTACTTCCAGTGGACTGGTGAGTACGATGCGAACGGAGACCCCTTGTACATGATCGACGAGGAAGGTCAGCCTACAGGCGAGCCCACAAGCATCTTTAAGATGCAGGGGTATGCAAACCCATCAGCCTTTGAGAGTGACACCGTAACGGAGCCAATCCCAGCCCTTGTAGATGTGGTTCAAGATCCTAAGCTTCAGCAGAGGATGAACACCATTGCTACAAGGCCCTCAACACTTGAGGAGATGAAGCAGCAGGGCATAACAGACCCTGTCAAGAAGCACGAGTTTGTGGTCAATAGAGTTCTATCTGACTACATGGGCACCACAAAGCCTGACATGGAGTTTCGTGAGTCAATCATTAGGGAGCTTCAAAAGAACGGGAGTGAGTTCAAGCCAGAAGAGATTGATGCGTTTATAAACAACCCGTCGTCTAATCAAGAGCTGTTGTCAGACATTCAGGCTCAAGCCGCGTCTGTGCTTGCTGATCTTACATATACTGCGCCACCCGTCGTCTCTAGCCCATTTGAGGGTAAGTTTGAGGTTCAAGGTCGTGGTGGCTCTATAGCTGATGCGCCCTATATGGTGGAGGTCGATAGACTCAGAGAGCCAGTTGAGATTTCTGGTGGCGAGAACCTCCCAGGCGTATCCACCAGCTACACAATTAACGGGGTAGGGTATGACCAAACAAACGGAGATATCCTCATACCGATTACCTATACGGAGGCAGAGGAGATTAACGAAGAACTTAGGGGCTTTGATGGAATTGAGTCTAGCACAAAAACCACAAATAAAACACTTAGAATCCCAGCTGGCAAGCTGGACCAGGCCGACCCCTTGGCTCTTGAGGCATATAGAAACCTCCCTCCATCCGAGCAGCAAAGAATTAAAACAGAAATAAGTTTAGGATTTTCTGAGTCAGACGAAAACATTAGACGTGAGCTAGAGGCTCAGCAGGCTCAAGCGGATGCTTCCGCTACAGCCGCCACTCCAGCCCAATCGACAAGCACTGCGCCAACTCCGCCGCCAGCCCAATCGACAGCTCCCGCAGCGACTACCGCATCACAGCCACAGCAAGAGGAGACTCTTGATGTTCAGGAGATGGACCCTGTCGAAGAAAACTTTGAGGATCCAGTCGAAGACGTAGACGGCTCCCAGCTCACGCCTCTCGCGGCCCTACCCACAAGGGATGCATCGCTTATTGAGCAGGCTAACGAGGCCCTTAGGGATCCAGTCATGAGCACGTCGCCTAATTACGGACCTGCAGTAAGAGCTGCAGAAGAGACATTGAGGGATCCACAAGCGACAGACAGGTCGAGAGAGAGGGCTGTGAGCACCTTGCAAGAGATTGTAAATCAAAGAGATAGAGTGGCAGAGGGTCCAGAGAGAAGGGAGAGAGCGGCATTTGAATCTGACGCCGAGGGGGTGGACCCTCAGATTCTAGAGCAGTACTACAATAACGTGCAGCCTAGAGAGTACGGTCTTTACCCTCTCCCCGAGGGGGCTAACATCAGGGGCGATCAGGTCGTAATGGATGGTCAGGTTGTGGGTAGCTACGAAAGCAGAATGAACCCCAACACTGGTAAATATGTCACAGGCATGAGGCCCATGGCTGTTGAACCACAAAGTGAGTTCTCTAGGCAGGCTGGTGAGGCGGTATCTAATATCGCGTCGAGCGCGTCTGACTTGGCCGCAGATATAAGAGACAATGCTGGAGGCAATCTTAGGCGGGCCTATGATGCAGCGATAGAAACTCTTGGTAGCGCAGGTAGCTCATTAATGGACTTTATTCGAGGCGGTGGACCGACTCAGCAAGAGGTTGATAGACAAAGGTTTGAGGCAGCTAGAGAGAGGCAGAGATTAGAGGAAGAGCGGC
>FUIF01019251.1_pt1 | contig 25048 bp, 25 predicted proteins | sample 1003461 | NCBI WGS metagenome assembly FUIF01 (sample SAMEA80401918, study PRJEB19352) | marine metagenome
GATCATTGCCGGCAGCACGCCAACGGTGAAGGACTTCAGCCGCATCGAGCGGATGTACGAGGAGTCAGATAAAAGGCGCTACTTCGTGCCCTGCCCAGAGTGCGGCGAGATGCAGGTGCTGGAGTGGGAGAACATCAAATGGATCAACAACGATCCTGAGACTGCGGCCTATGCCTGCAAAGGTTGCGGTGTTCTGATCCCGCACAGTAAGAAGCGTTGGATGGTTGAGCGCGGCGAGTGGCGGGCTACAGCGCCGGGCAACGGTAAACACGCTGGCTTTCATATCTGGGCGGCGTACAGCTACAGCCCAAACGCTAGATGGGCTGATCTTGTTGCTGAGTTTCTTGAGGCCAAGTCAAACCCTGAGGCGTTGCGGGTGTGGATCAACACCACGCTGGGGCAAACGTGGTCTGACGATTACAGCAGCGCCATGAGTGCTGAGGCGTTGGTTGAGCGGTGCGAAGACTATGAGGAGGGTGTGCTGCCTGCTGGTGTTTTGACCGTCACGATCGGCGTTGACGTGCAAGGTGGCGGCGGAACGCTTGGAGAGAGATTGGCAATCAGCGTGTGGGGCTGGGGCCGCAAAGAAGAGGGCTGGCTGATCCAGTACGTCGAGATCGCAGGAGACCCGACACGTTCTGAGGTGTGGAAACGGCTAGACGAGTTCGTGACGCGCAAGTGGCCGCATGAACTGGGCGGCAGCTTGAAGGCTGACTTCATCGCAGTTGATAGCGGCGGTTTTGCGACGAGCGAGGTGTATCAATACGCGCGAGAGCGCAGGGCAAATGGCGTGATTGCCATCAAGGGTCAGAGCCAGCGAGACAAGCAGCCGATTGGCAAGGCCACGAAGGTAGACATCAACTCACGAGGCAAGACGATCAAAAAGGGTGCGACGTTGTTTCCGGTTGGCGTTCATGCCATCAAGAACACGATGGCGGGCCGGTTGAAGTACACCGAGCTGGGCGAGGGTTATTTGCACTTTCACGCCACGACTGGTGAGGAGTATTTCAAGATGCTCACGGCTGAGAAGCAAGCGATCAAATTCAGAAACGGATTCCCTGAGCGGATATGGGTCAAAAAGGGCGGAGCAAGGAACGAAAGCTGGGACACGTTGATTTATGCCTATGCCTGTTTGCAGCTGCTCTATCGCAAATATGACCGCAGGACAATTTGGGATCAGTTGGAAAAGCGTTTGGAGCAGCCGCTAAGATCGAAGGAAGCACCGCGTAAAGCGGTTGCAGCGCCGTCGTTCGTGAACAACTGGTGATTAAACATCCGGCTGAAATCAGGATCGGCGACACCGTAATTTTTGACGTGCCGTCCTTTGCCAACAGCATTGGCACAACGATTGACAACACCTACACGCTGACTTGGTACGGGCGAACAAATACAACCCACAAAGGGGCAGCGGTAACGGCTGCTAATCAAGGCGACGGTTGGCGGGTCACAATCTCGTCTTCCACAACTGAGACCTGGGTTGCTGGCACTTGGTTTTTCCAGCTTGTAGCCGTTAGCGGTTCGACGCAGTATCTAGCGGGCGAGGGTCAATTCAAAACCATCGCAAGTCTTGCCTATTCAGGCCAGCCTGACGCGTTTGATGGTCGCAGCCGTGCGCAAGTTGATCTTGATCAAGTACAGGCTGCCATCCGAACGATTCTTAACGGTGGCGCGGTCAAGAGTTACTCAGTTGCTGGACGCAATTTGCAGAAGTATGAGTTAGCAGATTTGCTGGCTTTAGAAACTAAGCTGAAAGCTGAAGTTAAGCGAGAGCAGACAGCTGATCTGATTCGCAATGGTCAAGGCAATCCCCACAACTTGTTCGTGAGATTCTGATGGGCGTTCGATCTGCATTCCGCGAACTGTTCCGACGTGAGCGGCCACAACGCCGCCGTAGTTATGCAGGCGCGCGAGTAAGCCGGCTGACTGCTGACTGGGTGACGAGTGGCACCAGTGCAGACAGTGAAATTAAGTCGAGCTACAAGATGTTGCGCAACCGCGCGCGGCAGCTTTGCAGAGACAACGACTATGCAAAACAGGCCCTAAGGAGCATCACTAACAATGTGATTGGGCATGGGATTTATCACCAGTCACAGGTGCGGATGCAACGTGGCGGTCGGATGGACGAGGCAACCAATGCCCGCATTCATCAAGCATGGACACGCTGGAGCCATAAGACGCGCTGCGATGTGAGCGGCCTGCTGAGCTTCTATGACATGGAGCGGCTGCTGTGCCGCAGCTTGGCTGAGTCTGGTGAAGTGTTCATCAGGATTATCCGCCGGCCATTTGGTGACAGCGGGATTCCGTTTGCGCTGCAGGTGCTTGAGGCTGACTATCTCGTCGATGATGACGTTCAAGCCGCAAAGGACGGCAGAACGGTGCGCATGGGCATTGAGCGGGATGAATACCTGCGCCCAATTGCTTACAACTTTTATGCGAATCATCCTGGCGATGTTTACGCCGGCAATGTGCGCACTGCACGCCGGATCCGTGTCAACGCAGATGATGTGATTCATCTGTTTATGCCTGAGCGTCCTAGCCAGACGCGCGGCGTCACTTGGTTCGCCTCAGCGTTGCAGCGGCTGCACATGCTTGACGGCTATGAGAACGCTGAGCTTGTGCGTGCGCGGGCCAGCAGCGCATTGATGGGATTTATCACCAGCCCAGAGGGTGAGCTGGTCGGTGATGACATTGTTGATGGCGAGCGCGTCACAGACTTTCAGCCTGGCGTTTTCAAGTACTTGGACCCCGGCCAAAGCGTTGAGGTGCCGCAGCTAGACGCACCTGATGGGCAGCTTGAGGCGTTTACGCGGTCAATGTTGCGTGCTGCCGCTGCTGGCATTGGCGTGAGCTTTGAAAGCATCAGCAAGAACTATTCCATGAGTTCCTACAGCAGCAGCCGGCTGAGCTTGCTTGAGGAGCGGGACACATATAAGTGTCTGCAGCGTTATTTCATTGAAAACTTCCACCAAATCGTTTTTGAGAAATGGATGGACATGGCGGTGTTGAGCGGAACACTGAGCCTGCCGGGTTACGAAACAGACCCTGATCGTTATCGCGCCAGCAAGTGGGTGCCGCGCAGCTGGGAATGGGTCGATCCTCAGAAAGAGGTTGCGGCTTACAAGTCAGCAGTGCGCAGCGGCTTCAAGACTCTCGGACAAGTCATCAGCGAGCAAGGCGGTGACATTGAAGAGGTGCTGACGATGCGACAGGCTGAGCTGGCGATGCTGGACGAGAAAAACATCATCACGGACACCGATCCGAGTGAAACCAGCGGTGCTGGCCTGACTCAGGCGCGACCTGCCACAAGCGCTGACCCATTTGGTGACACTGATCCGCCGGTGTCTGACGAGGAGGAGGTGCAGGAAGATGGCGACGATTGAAGGCGTTGAGATTGATCTGACGCCAACGTCAGGCATGAAGGAAGAGGCGCAGCGTTATCGCGATTGGAAGGCTGATGGCGAAGCTGGCGGCACTGAGGTTGCAGCACGCAGAGCAACGCAGATTCTCAGTGGCAACGAACTAAGCGCAGACACAGTTCTGCAAATGAACTCGTTTTTTGCCCGTCATGAAGTAGATAAACAAGCTGAGGGTTTTAGCCCTGGGGAAGATGGCTATCCATCACCCGGCAGAGTTGCTTGGGCAGCGTGGGGCGGAGACGCAGGAATGAGGTGGAGTAGCGGCAAAGCAGATAGAATCAAAGAAATTCGTGATAGAAGCATGGACACGGATAGGGCCGAGCCTGGTGATTTGCGGGTTGGCGATTTTGTGCGGTGGAATGCAAGTGGAGGCACGGCACAAGGCAAGATCGACCGCATTGAACGCGATGGTTCGATCAACGTCCCTGACTCAGAGTTCACCATTAACGGTGATGAGGACGATCCTGCTGCCTTGATCACTGTTTATCGCGAAGGTGATGATGGCTGGGAAGCAACAGATGTGCAGGTTGGCCATCGCTTTTCAACGCTGACCAAGATTGCAGCGTTGCGTTGGCTTGAGGGCAAAACCTACAAGCGCAGTGAAAGCACTGCATTTGATGAGGTCGAAGACCGCACTTATGACTTTCCGTTCTCCTCTGAGCAGCCTGTGGCTCGGTATTACGGAAACGAAATCCTCAGCCACGAGAAAGGCGCTGCTGATCTCAGTCGCCTGAATGACGGCGCTCCGCTGTTGTTCAACCACAACCCTGATCGCGTGATTGGAGTTGTAGAACGTGCGTATATCGACGACGAAAAACGTCGTGGTTATGCGCGCGTGCGGTTCAGCCGCAACGAGTTCGCGCAAGAAGTCTTGCGCGACGTACGGGACGGAATCATCCGAAACGTGAGCTTTGGCTACGCCATCGACAAGATGGAGGAGAGAAGTAGTGGCGATTTTGTCGCTACTTCATGGACGCCAACGGAGGTGTCGGCGGTTGCAATACCGGCAGATTCTTCCGTTGGTTTCGGCCGTTCTCTTTCGGACTCCGAACCCGAACCCGCTGCCTCGGCAGCAATAACCACACCACCTGTTCCTGAAATGGAAAACACCACCCCTGACATGGAAGTGGTGCGGGCCGAGGCCGTTGAGGCTGAGCGTTCCCGCATCGCTGAAGTGACCAGCCTGTGCAATAAGCACGGCATGGAAGATCTGGGCCGTCAGCTCGTCGAGTCTGGCCGTTCGATCAATGAAGCACGCGCTGCTGTGCTTGAAAAACTCAACGTCAAAGAGGAGCCCGTCAACATGAAGGCCGCTGAAATTGGCCTCACCGAGAAGGAAAGCCGCAGCTTCTCCTTCATGCGTGCCATTAACTATCTGGCAAACCCGACTGATCGGGCTGCCCGTGAGGCCGCTGCGTTTGAGATCGAAGCCTCTGAAGCTGCAGCTGACAAGCTGGGCCGCGCTTCCCGTGGCATCACCATCCCTGTGGATGTGATGAAGCGGGACTTGACCGTTGGCACTGCCACCGCTGGCGGCAACTTGGTTGAGACCGAGCTGGATTCCGCCAACTTCATTGATCTGCTGCGGAATGCCTCCGCTCTGGATCAAGCTGGCGCAACCGTGCTGACTGGCCTCTCTGGCAACGTCAACATCCCCCGTCAGTCCGGCGCTGCCACGGCGTATTGGGTTGCTGAGTCCGGTTCACCGACCGAGTCCCAGCAGACCATTGATCAGGTCGCACTGACGCCCAAGACCTGCGGTGCTTTCACCGACTTCAGCCGCAAGCTGATGATCCAGTCCTCCATCGACGTGGAGAACATGGTGCGTGGTGACCTGGCCAAGGTGCTGGCGCTTGAGATCGACCGCGTCGGTCTGTATGGCTCCGGCTCCTCTAACCAGCCCCTGGGTCTGAAGGACACTACCGGCGTTCTGACTGAGGACTTCTCTGCCAACACCCCGACCTTTGCTGAGGTTGTGGCTCTGGAAAGCGATGTGTCCGGTGCCAACGCTCTGCTGGGTTCTCCTGTTTATGTGATGAACGCGGCAATGGCTGGCAGCCTGAAGACTGCTACCAAGGATTCTGGCTCCGGTCAGTTCATCCTTCAAGGCGGTGAGGTCAACGGCTATCGCGCTGTGATCTCTAACCAAGTCGCAAGCAACGACCTGTGGTTCGGCAACTTCTCCGACCTGATCATTGCTTACTTCTCTGGTCTGGATCTGATGGTTGATCCCTTCACTGGTAGCACCTCCGGCACCGTCCGCGTGGTTGCTCTGCAGGATGTGGACATCGCTGCTCGCCATGGCGCGAGCTTCTCACGCGGTAACAACAGCCTCTGATTATGAAGATCGAGATCCGTAAACAGGTAACTCTTGCGGGTCAGGTTGTCCGTATTGGGGAAGTCGTTGAGGCTTCCCTTACGGATGCAACGATCCTGCTGGGTCAAGCTGCAGCTGTTCCTTATGTGGAGCCCGTGCAGCCTGAGGAAACGCCAACGCCTAAGGCAGAGGCAAAACCGAAAACCACTTCCCGCCGGAGGGCTAAACAATCATGACCGTCCAAAATCTCGGCACAAAAACCACGCTCTTGTCGCTCTCGGCAAGCGATGTGGTGACTGCCACCGCCAACCGTACTGGCGTCGATCTCGTTGATTACGAGGGTGACATCATGGCCGTACTTGATGCTGAAGCTGGTGGTTCTGGCATCACCTACGCCGTAAAGATCCAAGACTCCGCAGACAACAGCACCTTTGGTGATGTTTCTGGTCTGGCCTTCACGACCACAACTGCCAACACCGCACTGACTGAGACCCTTCGCATCAACAGCGATGAGGTCAAGCGTTACATCCGTGCCGTCATCACCGTTGCTGGTGGCACTGGCGCTGGCGCTCTGAGCGTTGTTGCTCTTGGTTCTAAGAAGTACGGCTGATCATGGCACTTGCAGACTTTCTCACTGACGACCTCGCTGTTTTCTTCGACGATCCTTTCGGAGTGTCGGCAACGTCGGGTTCGACGACTGCGAAAGTCTTGCTGGATCAGCCAAGTCAGGTCTTGGCTGGTGACATGGTGCTCAGCACTGACTACCAAGTCACCGCCAAGACTTCTGATTTTGGAACGCTGCTGGCAGGGGCCAGCATCACTGTTGACTCAGTGGCTTACAAGGTCCGCGAGACCCGCCAGATTGGCGATGGCCTGCTTTGTGAAATCTCGCTTCAGAAGGTATGACGACCCGACGCGAAAACATCCTGGCGCGCATCAAGACGAACCTTGATGCCATTACTGGCGCTGATGTCTACCGCGTCAAAACAACGCCATTGGCGCGTGGTGAAGTCCCTGCAATCGTTTTAGAGCCTGTTTCTGACGATCCGAACGAGGATTCCTACGTCAAGACAATGTGGACCTTGCGGATCCGCTGTTCAGTTTTTGTCCGCAATGATGCCCCAGGCAACGCAGCTGATGCGTTTGTAGAGGAGGTCCACAGCAAAATCATGGCTGATCCGACCGTCAACGGATACGCCTTGGACATTGACGCTGACACCACAAACTTCAGTTTTTTTGATGCAGACGTGCCGCTAGGCGTTGTTGCTATGGATTATTTGGTGAAGTACCGGACAGACCGAGAGGACTTGACGGCTGCTTGACCATGGCTTAGGTGACCAGTTGAATTAAACTGATTACAGAAACCTGTCCATTCTTGAGGCTCTAAACGATGGCAAAGCTAGCCCGCGTGAGGAGCGCGCTTGCAAAGATTGAGTCCAGCTACGGTTCTGATCCGACTCCTACGGGTAGCGCCAACGCTGTTCAGCTTCGCAACCTTGAAATTCAGCCCGCTGAGTCTGAGGTTCTTTCCCGTGACCTTATCCGCAGCTATCTCGGCAATAGTCCACAGCTGATTGCAAACACCCGCGTAGTTGTCAGCTTTGAGGTTGAATACGCAGGATCTGGCACTCGCGGCACTGCTCCTAAATATGACCCGATCCTGCGTGCTTGTGGGATGAACCCCACCACGGTTGCAGACACGTCTGTGACTTATGTCCCGCGTTCTACGGGCTTTGAGTCCTGCACGATTCACTATGACACTGACGGCATCCGTCACATTGTCACTGGCTGCCGTGGCACCTTCACCATCAGCCTGAACGCCAACCAGATTCCTGTTTTTAACTTCACGCTTACTGGTCAGTACAACGCACCGACTGACACTTCATCACCATCGTTGACGTTCAGTAATCAGGCTGACCCTGAAATCTTCAACGACACGAACACAACTGGTTTCACGTTGTACTCAGCCACTAACCTGGCGCTGCAGTCTGCAGAGATTGACCTTGGCAATGAGGTGGTTTATCGGGAGTTGGTCAACTCCACTAAGGAAGTGCAAATCACTAATCGTGCAGCTACTGCCAACTTTGTGATTGAGGCTCCTGCGCTTTCTGTCAAAGACTTCTTTGCACTATCTGTTGCTGGCACCTCCGGTAACCTCAGCATTGTTCATGGTGCTACTGCAGGCAACATCATCACGTTGACTGCTCCGACAAGCGGTTTGTCACTTGGCAACCCGACTTATTCTGAGGATCAAGGGATTGTTATGTTGAACATTCCCACTACGATGGTGCCCAGTTCCAGCGGAAACGACGAAATCTCGCTGGCATTCACCTGATTTTTATGCCCTTCGTTCTCAAGAAAAAACTCCGGCTCCTACGAATGGCCCGTCACTGTTGAATCACCCAGCAGTGGCGGCAAGTTCAGAAAAGACACCTTTAAGGCACTTTTCAAAAAACTGAGCCGTTCAGAGTTTGGTGCTCTTGCTGAGCAAGGCGAGGATGCACTGGTTGCTGAGATCCTTGACGGATGGAAGGACGTTAAGGATGAGGAGGGCGACGAAGTGCCATTTGACTCTGATTCAATGGCACAGATGTTGGATGACCCTTATGTGCTGCGTGCGGTCATCAATGCTTACACCGACTTTTTGAGCGGGGGTTCAGTAAAAAACTAAGAGACGCCGCCACGCATTGGTGCAAAGGCGGTGGCGTCTTTGAGGAAAGCACGCAGGAGTTGCTTGACCAAGGGCTAGACCCTGGCGAAATCAACGCGCGTCGAAAGGCCGAAAAAGCTGAAAATTTTGAGGTGTGGGAAGAAAACTGGCAGGCGCTTGAGGTCTTTGCCCAATGCCAGACACAATGGCGCGTGTCGATGAGCGGCCTTGTGGGGCTGGACTATACAGCCGTGTCGTGGGTGCTTAGACTGAATCAGGTTGAAGACGAGCTTTTGACGCTGCAAAAACTGCAGATTGTTGAGGCTACAGTTCTCAAACTTATGAACGGCAACCGCTCTGAGTAATGGCTCAAGACGCACTCATCAGAATCAGAGCCAAGGTTGACGGTCAAGCTGAGCTGCAAAAGCTAGAGCGTCAATTCAAGAAAACAGAAACACAGACGCAAAGGCTTAAACAAGGCTTTTCGGGCTTGGCCGGTGTTGCTGCACGCTTGGGCGTTGCCTTCGCTGCGTTCCAAGGCTTGCGTTTTTCAGTCATCAAAGCTGCAGAGCTTGAGACGCAGTCGCGTAGTCTGCAAGTTCTGACTGGCAACCTTGAAAGCGCTAAAGAAGTTATCAGCGAGCTGCAGGAGTTTGCAGCTGTCACGCCATTTACTGGCTCTGAACTGATTGAAACGGCGAAACGCCTGAAGGCGTTTGGCGTTGAGACTGAAAACCTTGTTGATACCGTCAAGCGTTTAGGCGACGTTTCTGGCGCAACGGGTTCAGACCTGGGAGGGATCGCAACGGCCTTTGGTCAGATCGTGGCTAAAGGCCGCTTGCAGGGCGAGGAGCTTTTGCAGCTTCAAGAGCGCGGTGTTGCCTTGGCCGATGTGCTCAAGAAAGAGTATGAGCTGACAGGGGTTGAGTTCAGCAAAGCGCTTGAGCAAGGCAGGTTCTCTGCTGAGGTTGTGCAGTTTGCTCTTGAGGAGCTGACTGACGTTGGCGGGAAGTATGCAAACGGTGCGATTTCTCAGTCAACGACTTTGGCTGGCAAGTTCAGCACGCTGCAGGACAACATTGAAAGGATTGGCAGAGCTATTGGCACGGCCTTGACTCCTGCTCTTGGAGGAGCGCTAGACGTACTTAACACGTTGGCGGCTCGGATTAACGACATAAACCTTGGCCTTGCTAATACTCAAAACGCACTTGCCAACGTTGCGATTAGTCTTGGCTTTGAGCAGCAAGGCTTGGACAATTTAGACACCGCAGTCAGGTCTATTGATCTTGGCCTAGTTGAAACAGAGGAAGATGCGGCAAAAGTAGAAAGCGCTATCAACAGAATTTCTGCTTCTTTGCGGCGAATCACTTCTGACCCGCAGGCCGTTGAACGTTCATATCCTCAGATTTCTGGGTTAATCAGTCAATTAGATTTTCTGCGCAACATCCTCAAGACAGTCAGGGAAGAGGGTTTTGACGCTCAAGAAACAGTTCAGAGGATTCGGCCTGACTTGACTGATCCGAAGGGTGGCGGCTGGCAGTGCAGAGCGAGCAGCTAAAGAGCGTGAGCGTCTTTTGAAGTTGGTAAGGGATGAAGAATTAAAAATCCAAGAGGCAAGAGACAGAGGGAGATTGAGCGCCTCAGATCTTGTCCGTAAAGCACAAAATGAACTTGCTCTGCTGCAGGAACAAGACCCGATCAGAAGGATTGCGCTCGATTTCGAGCAGCAACGAGCAGAGGCTCATTTAAGAACCGTAAGGGCTATTGAGGCAACTGATGATCCTTTGCAGCAGCAGCTTGCCAATCAGAAGTTTTTCTTAGACCTTGAGATTCTTAGCGTTGAGGAGCAGAAGGCACTTAAGGCTGCGGCTGAGGAAACCAACTCAGTCTTTGAACAGATGAAAGACACCATCGCAACTGGGCTTACAAATGCAATCACGGGCCTCATTGATGGCACAAAGACTCTTGGCGAGTCGTTGTCAGGCATTCTGAAACAGCTTGGCAGCATGTTTTTGCAGTCTGGAATGCAAAGCCTTGTTGGCAGCATTTTCCCATCTGCCTATGGCAACGTTGTTGCCAACAACAAAATTGTGCCTTTTGCCTATGGCGGCGTTGTAAACAAGCCAACACTGTTCCCAATGGCGAACGGTGCTGGCCTGATGGGTGAGGCTGGTCCTGAGGCGATTATGCCATTGCGCCGCACTGCTAGCGGTCGCCTTGGCGTTGAGTCTTCAGGCGGTGTCGGTAACGTAGTGGTGAACGTTGACGCGACTGGCAGCAGTGTGCAAGGTGATCAGCCAGATGCTGAGCAGCTTGGCAGGGCTATTGGTCAGGCAGTTCAAGCTGAGTTGATCAAGCAAAAACGGCCTGGAGGACTCCTTACACGCTGATGGCTACTTTCCCAGACATTGCTCCAAACTTTGGAGCCACAAAAGCAAGTGAACCAAGTGTTCGTAATGTGCGCTTTGGGGACGGATACAGCAGCCGCTTGCGCTATGGGTTGAATACTGACGCAAAGGTCTGGAATTTGACTTGGGAGCATATCAGCGAGGCTGATTCCGACACGATCGAAACGTTCCTTGAGGCTCGCGGTGGTGCTGAAAGCTTTGATTGGTCTCCTCCTGATGAGACAGATACTTACAAATGGGTTTGCCAACAATGGGCAAAACGAATGACTGCTGCAGGGTTGAATTCATTGACAGCGACGTTCCAGCAAGTATTTGAGCCATGAGCATTATTTTTGAAGAACTACTCAACTCCAGCCCGTTTGCCATTATCGAGCTGTATGAGCTAGAGACGTTCGCCAAAATTCATGGCGCGGCCAACAGCTACTACTTCTTTGCTGGGCACAACAAACAAAACACCCCAGCCGAGATTGTTTTCAACGGCAATACTTATTTGGCTTTGCCGATTGAGGCAGATGGCTTTGAGTACAAGGGTGATGGTGGCTTGCCACGGCCTACTGTTCGCATTGCCAACCTTGAGGGCAACATCAGTGCGATTTTGCTGGGCATCAATGAGTTCAACTTTGGCAACGATCTGATTGGCGCAAGGTTCACTCGTGTTCGCACATTGAGTCGTTTCCTTGACGGCAGTAACTGGGAAAGCGGCACCAACCCTTATGGCACGCCGAACCCTAGCGAGACCATGCCAAGCGAGATTTATTACGTTGACCGCAAGGTTGCTGAAAACAGGGACTTTGTTGAGTTTGAGCTTGTTAGTTCGTTTGACATGGCTGGTGTTCGTGCGCCAAAACGTCAGGCGTTGTCAAACCTCTGTCAGTGGGAATACAAGTCAAAGGAATGCGGCTACACCGGCAGCGACAAGTTCAATGAGGATGACACTGTCATCACCACCGCGGCAGCCCCTGGTTACACCTACACATCAGGCGCTGACGTTTTGTCGAGCGGTGTTTTCTTGCAGGAGAATGAGGAGCTGGTCTCATCTAATGGTTGGTTCAGGCTGGCATTAAGTTCAGATGGCAACTTGGCAATTTTCCAAAAGCCGCCGACTAATGAAACGGTGATATGGAGTACAAACACGGTTGACAGCCCTGGTGGCGGTGGGAACTATCAGTTGCGGATGGCGACTAATGGCAACTTGCCAATTGATCGCAACGACAATGTTGGGGAGTTTATTTGGAACCCTGGCCTAAAAAAGATTGGGGACGTGAAGACCGGCACCAGTGGCGTGACGTTTCAAAACTGGACGCCGCTTGATGTGTATGGCGGACGCCCTGGTGCGTTTGGCTATGAAATTGTTGTTATAGATGGCGGTGGCTCAACACCTACAGCAGCCGGGCAGACAAGTTCTGCTTACAGCGTCACGTTTACTGAAAACGGGCACCAGGGTTATGGGGCCGGCAGCCAAAACAGAACTGTGACGATTCAATTTACGTTCACGTCTGGCGCGTTATCTGACACGCACTACAGCGGGCAAAGCTTTTCATGGAACAGCATTGCCTCTGCAAACGTCACCGGATCAACTGGTTTGTGGCAAGACGGTGAAACGTTTGTGGCAGGCGTAGACATCAGCTCAAACAATCCATTCCGCAACAACCCAGTCGGAACGCTCAGCACAGTTGGGGCGGCTTATGCGATCACCAGCGACAACTGGGATGGCGTTTATCAGCTCAAACTCAGAACTGACGGGCGCATTCAAATTCAAAACTCTGCCGGAACCCGCGTGATTTGGCGGTCAAGCAATGGTGCAGTGACAACTGAGCCAACTGTTGATGTTGCGACTGCTGCACCTGACCAAGATGTATGCGGCAAGCGACTTAGCAGTTGCAGGAAGCGTTTTCCTAATGGGGATGCCCACGGCGGATTGCCGTTTGGATCATTCCCTGGTGTTGGAACGGTTCGTTAATGCTTGATTGGCAGCAAGCTGCGCTTGAGCACGCAAAACAGCAGGCACCGCGTGAATCATGCGGTTTGCTTGTCGTTGTGAAAGGCCGCCAGCGTTACTGGCCCTGCAAGAACGTCTCTACGGAGAATGACTTTTTCATTCTTGATCCGTTTGACTATGCAGCGGCGGAAGATGCTGGGACGATTCTTGCCATTGTTCACAGCCACCCCCAGACGCCTGCGGTTGCTAGTGAGGCAGACAAGATGGCGTGCGAGCAGTTTGGGCTGCCTTGGCACATCATCAGTTTGCTGAACGACAGTTGGTGTGAAATTAAGCCGTCAGGCTATGAAGCGCCGTTGGTCGGCAGGCAATGGACATGGGGCGTGTCCGATTGCTGGACATTGGTGCGGGACTATTACAGGCGCGAAATGAAGTTAAAGCTGCGTGACTGGCAGCGTCCGGCAAGTGCCGAAGCTTTTCGCCAGTCGCCTTTGTTTGAGCAATGCCTTGCGGACACTGGGTTTGTGGATACCGGGTCGACAGAACCGCAGAAGGGCGATGCGTTGTTGATGAGTTTGGATGGATCGCCTGGGCTCAATCATGTGGCGGTCTATATCGGTGAGCAGCGAATTTTGCACCAACTGCAAGGCCGCTTGTCATCTCGTGATCTTTTTGATGGGTATTGGCAAAAAGTGACCGGTAGAATTGTGAGGTATAGCGGCTGACGGCAGATGCTCCGCACGGTCAAGGTTTACGGGCACTTGGCAGAGCACTGCGGTCAGAGCGTGTTTGAGGCAGTGGTGCGCGTTCCAGCTGACGCCATCAAGTTTTTGCTGTGTAACTTCCCTGAGCTGCGGGGGTTGATGCGGGACAACTACTACAGAGTTGTGGTTGGTTCGCACAATTTGCAGCTTGACAAGCATCCTGAGCAGCTTGGTTATCCACTAGCTGCTGATGACGTGATAAAGGTAGTTCCAGTGGTGTCAGGTGCAGGTGGCGGTGACAACCGTGGCCTTTTTGGCGCAATATTAGGCATTGGCCTGATTGCTACTGCAGTCTTCACAGGCGGGTCAACCTTGGCGCTCGGCCTTAGTGGGTTTACTGGTGGTGTAGGAATTTCTGCCGCAGTTGGCAACATCGGTCTTGGCTTAGCACTTACCGGTGTCGTTCAAATGATTTCACCACAGCCGCCGAGCTTGCCTGAAATAGACAACGACCCACGCAATCCAGCCAACAACTTTGGCTTTTCAGGCATTCAGCAGACGGCGAGAGAAGGCTCAACCATTCCGGTGGTTTACGGGGAGACCGTAGTGGGCAGCATTATCATCAGCCAAGGTCTCAACGTCGATCAGGAGTGATAGATGGCTCAGAAAGATACTCTCAACACAAGGCAGATAGCGCGGATCGTTGATCTGCTTTCTGAGGGCAAAATTGCAGGGTTTCCTTCAGCCATTGACGCTGGGCTTGACTTTGACAGCAATAGCGTTGCTTACAACGTTGCTGCGTTAAAAGACGTTTTCTTCAATAACACTCCGATTCTGCAGCCAGATGCAACAGTCACCTCAAGCACAACTCTGAGTGACGTCCAGCAGTTTTGCAATTTTGATGTATCAGAAGCAAATTTTGAGACACGGTTAGGCAGGCAAAATCAGCCTGTTACTGAGATTGTCGAGGAGGAAGGCCGCAGTTATGGCTGGGCAAACCAACAGGAGTTTTTTGTCAACACTACCGTTCCAAAAGCAGACGCAACGGGGCAAAGCTCTGGAACGTATGTTGCGAACGGAACCCCAGTAACACGCACTATTACTGACACGAACGTAACAGCAGTGCGTATGACGCTTGGCACGCCCAGACTTGAAAAGATTACAAACAAAGGAGACCAAAGAGGTTCGTTTATCGACTTTAAGGTTGAGGTCGATTACAACGGCACAGGATTTAATGAGGTTCCTAATTCGCCTTTTAAGATTGAAGGCCGCACGCCTGATTTATTCCAAAAGGTTGTTAATTTTCCGCTGACTGGTGATTTCCCCGTCACCATTCGCGTCACACGAACGACTCAAGAGGTCACTACCAATGACACGGTCATTGATGATCTGATCTGGTACAGCTACACCGAAAAGATCAACGATCGCTTTCGTTATCCAAACAGTGCTTTATTTGCGCTGAAGGTTGACGCGCAGCAGTTCCCACAAATTCCTGATCGGGCATATCGAATCCGTGGAATGACTCTGCGGGTTCCGCATAACGCAACGATCAGCAGCACTGGTCGGATCACCTATAGCGGGACATTTAACGGCACATTCAAGTCTGCAAGAGAATGGACAAACGACCCAGCTTGGGTGCTGTGGGATTTGCTGACAAACACCCGTTATGGGCTTGGCAAACAGATTCTTACTGCGCCAGAACTTGACGCTGATTTTGCTGGAACGTTTGACGGTGTTGCCAGTAATTTGGACATCTATTCGTTCTATAAAGCCTCGCAGTATTGCAACGGCCTTGTTCGTGGTGAAGCGCGATTTAGCTGCAACACGTCGATTCAAACCAGCACTGAGGCTTATGACCTTGTGCAGCAGCTTTGCTCTGTATTCAGGGCAATGCCGTTTTGGTCTGAGGGTGCGCTAGCGATTGCACAGGATGCCCCAGAAGATTTTGCTTACATCTTCAATCAAACCAACGTTACAGAGACTGGATTTAATTACAGCGGCTCAGGTCTCAAGACTCGTCACACTTGCGTGTCCGTCAAATACTTTGATGTTAATTTGCGCGATTATGTTTATGAGCTTGTAGAAGACGAAGAAGCCATCAAAAAATATGGCTACATCAAAACGCAGATCAATGCTTTTGCTTGCACCAGTCAAGGGCAGGCTCATCGCTTGGGACGGTGGTTGCTTTTTACAGAGCAGAATGAAAGCGAGGTTGTCAGCTTTGAAACTGACATTGCTGCTGGAATGACTGTTCGCCCTGGTGATTACATCAAGATTGGGGATCCAGTCCGTGCAGGCATAACTGTTGCAGGCCGCATTGCTGATGGGTCTACAACCACATCAATCAAGGTTGATCGCAGTGACACGCAGATGTTTGGTACGTCTGCGCCTAACCCGTTCACGTTAAATATCGTCCTGCCAGATCAAACAGTAGAGAAGGACACCAACTGTTCGATTGTTGGCAACACGATCACGCCTGGGGCAGCGTTTTCGCAGGCACCAGTAAAAGGCGCACCTTTTGCCATTGGCTACACGTCAGGCGATGAAAGCGTTGTGCTGTCTACTTGGCGTGTTGTTTCTGTAGAGGAAAACAAAGACACGTTTGGCGTCACCGCTGTTGCTCATAACCCGAGCAAGTACAACGCGATTGAGCTTGATCGTGGGCTGACGCAACGTGATGTCAGCATCTTGAATGACAAGCCAGAAGCGCCGACGAACCTTGATGTGCAAGAGGTTCTCTATGAGTCTGCTGGCACGGTGCTGCAAAAGCTGGTCATCGGTTGGCAGCAATCTCGCCGTGCCAACAAATATCGGGTGCGTTATCGACTTGACAGTGACAACTTCACAACTGTCGAAACGTCAGTCCCTGATTTGACGATCCTGAACAGTGATGTTGGCACTTACACGATTGAGGTAACAGCACTCAACTACGGCTTTGCAAAAACGCTTGAATCGCTGACAGCGTCTACAACGTTCACTGCTGTTGGTAAAACCGCACCGCCAGCCAACATTGCAAGTCTAAACATCACGCCGATTGACCAGCACAACGCTGAGCTGCATTGGCCGCAGTCAACTGACCTTGATGTGCGTGTCGGTGGAACGGTAGAGATCCGGCATACGCCCCACACCGATGCCAACGCAACTTGGAGTAGGTCGCAGAGAATTGTTCCTGCTGTAAACGGCAGCAGCACGCGAAAGATTGTTCCTTACAAGTCTGGAACGTTCTTTATCCGTGCCAAGGATTCAGTTGGCAACTATTCGTCGCTGTCTGGCATTCCCTCTGTGCAAGTGGACTTGCCAGAACCGCAGGATCTTGAGGTTGTTCAGACCTTTACAGAAAACCCAGCGTTTGGTGGGACGTTTACCAACGTGTTCAACAACACGGTCGAAGGTGGCATCACGCTTGCCGGTAAGGGGCTAGTTGACGACATTGAAGACTTTGATGCTGTTACTGACATTGATTTCTTTGGCGGCATCCAAGCAACAGGTGAATACATCTTCACTAACACGCTGGACGTTAATCAGGTCTATGACGTTGAACTGCTCGCCAACTTGCAGGTTCGTTCCTATAACCCCGATGATTTCTGGGATTCACGCACTGACTTGATCGACACTTGGACAGACATCGACGCAGACGACTTCAACGAAACTGACGCTGAGTTGTATGTGCGCTCTACCAACGATGACCCAAGCGGTTCGCCAACTTATGGGTCGTGGGAGCCGTTCATCAACTCAACCAAGCGTGGCCGAGGTTTCCAGTTCAAAGCTGTACTGGAGACAGAAAGCAACGCTCAGGACATTTTGATTGAGCAGCTTGGTGTGACGGTCAGCCTGCAACGCCGAACGGAACAGCAGCGCAACATCAGCACTGGAACGAGTGCAAAGGCCATCACGTTCCCGTCTGCGTTCTACAGCACGCCAAGCGTCACGGTCACAGCGACCAACATGGCTAGCGGTGATTTCTTTGAGTTGACCAGTGTTAGCCGGACTGGCTTCACTATCGCAACGAAAAATTCCGGAGGTACAATCGTGGATAGGACCATCGATTATCAAGCCGTCGGACACGGCAAGGAGATCACCTAATGGCACAGGCAACTGACTATTCGATTGCTAATCAGTCAGGTGCGAATTTTCGTGCCGAGCTGAACACGATTCTGGCGGCAATCGTCAGTCACAACAGCGGATCAAGCGAACCAAGCGGCACGAAGTATGCGTACATGCCGTGGTTTGACACCAACACAACGCCGCCAACGTATAAGGTCCGCAACGCTGCTAACGACGGTTGGATCACTGTTGCAGAGGTGACGACCAACTTTGGTCTGGCGTCTTTGTCTGGCTCGACGTTTACGGGTGACATCACGCTCAACGCGCAATCTGATGTGCGTTTTGCTGATTCGGACAGCAGCAACTATGTGGCGCTCCAGGCCCCTGCCACGATTTCATCTAATTACACGCTGACTCTTCCAGCGGCTGATGGAACGGCAAACCAAGTTCTGAAGACGGATGGCTCTGGGGCGTTGGGGTTTGCCAGTTATCTGCTGCTTAGTGAAACGACAAACGGCCAGTCGTTGACCGGCGGTATTCGTGGATCGATTACTGCTTTGACTGATGGAGCCACCATCACTCCAGATTTTGACGACAACAACAATTTCAGCGTGACGCTGGCGGGCAACCGTACTTTGGCTAATCCAAGCAACATTACGGCTGGTCAGTCCGGTGTAATTGTTGTCACTCAGGATGGAACGGGCAGTCGCACGTTGAGCTTCGGAAGTAACTTCAAATTTGCAGGCGGAACTGCGCCTACACTGACGACGACGGCAAGTGCCGTGGATGTGATCGCGTATTACTGCGAGAGCACCAGCCGCATCACTGCAACTGCAATTCTGAACGTCTCATGATTCCTGGAAACGCGAATCCGCTTCTGTTGGCTTCTGCTGCTGCGGATGCTGCTGCTGCAGGACCTATCAAGTCAGTCCGTTTCAACAACGGTGATTCGGCATATCTCAATCGCACTCCGTCATCTGCTGGCAACCGTAAAACGTGGACATTCAGCTGCTGGGTGAAGCGGAGTGAGCTTACTACTGGCAGCGCCAATTCACGAGGATTGCTGGCCGTCCAAGATGGAATTGATGACAATAATTATTTTGAATTCAGGTTTATTGACAATAAGATTAACATTGCGGGCTACTCAACAGTATTTCGCAGGACAAATGTTTTATACAGAGATGTTTCTGCTTGGTATCATATTGTTTTAGCCGTTGATACGACAAGTTCTACAGCGGATGACAGGATTAAGCTGTATGTGAATGGCGTAGAAGTTGACGATTTTGGCGCAAAAAATAATCCCAGTCAAAACGCAGATCTTGCAATAAATAAAGCAGCTTCTCACACTCTTGGCAGCAACGGCACATCTGCGTATTTTGATGGATATATTGCAGATTGCTTTCTGATCGACGGTCAGCAACTTGACCCCACATCATTTGGAGCGTTTGACGATAACGGCGTCTGGCAAGCTGCAGCCTATAGCGGAACATTTGGAACGAACGGATTCCATCTTTTCGATTTCGCCAATGAAAGCGGGATCGGCGATGATTCCAGCGGCAATGACAATGACTTTACGGTAAATAACTTGACGGCATTTGGTCCTGCCGCCACTCAATTTAAGGTTTACGGAAACGCAAGCAATTCAGGATCTTCGTCTGCGACAAACGTCAGCAGTCTTACAACATTGCAAGGCACAAACGTAAACACATATAACATTGGGGGAACAAATTACAACCATTTAACGGCTGATCTCGGAAGTGTTGGAACACATGCCATTCAGGCAAGAACATACCTTAATATAGGCACAGACATTCTTGTATTTGCAAGTAATAACGGGTCGAGTTGGTCGTCAATCTCTAATCAGCAAGATCCTTACATATTTACTGGCAGATATATTCAATGGGTCAGGACTGGCCAAGGTTATGACAACCAAGTGTTGACCGCTGTAAATGCTGGAAAACTGACTGACGTTCTGTTTGACGTACCAACGAACGGCACGCAGTCAGAAACCGGGGCCGGTGGAGAAGTCTCAGCAAACTACTGCACGCTCAACCCTCTCGACAAAGCTACAGTTGCAGTTTTATCAGACGGCAATCTTCGTACCAATTCGTCTAACGCTGGGCAATTCGCGGTACGTTCAAGTATCCAAAAACAGGCAAGTGGTACTACGAAGTAGAGCCCATAGATGATTCTCAGTACAACACGGGCTATTTCCACGTTGGAATTGCAACTGCTGACGCTAATTTAAATACAAACCCTGGCTACGACACTACAAACACATTCACTTATTGGCAAAACGGCAGCAAGACAAATAATGTTGCTTATGGAGCGAGTTTTACCGCTGGCGATATTATTGGCGTGGCCTTTGATGCAGACGCTGGTTCTCTTACGTTTTACAAGAACGGTGTAAGTCAAGGCGTAAACAGCACTGGCTTGACTGGAGAGTATTTCCCATATGCTCCAACGTGGAACTACAACGCTGCTTACAACTTTGGGCAAAGACCTTTTGCGCATCCAGTTAGCAATTACCTTCCCTTAAGCACCACAAACCTTCCAACCCCGACGATTGCCGATGGTTCGGATTACTTTGACGCTAAGCTGTGGACCGGTAACGGCAGCACGCAATCAATAACTGGCTTGGAGTTCTCTCCTGATTTTGTATGGATTAAAAGCAGGAATTTTGCTACTGATCATGCACTCTTTGATGCTGTCAGGGGCGCAACAAAGCGCCTTAGGTCAAACCAAACTAACGCTGAAAACACTGACGCTAATACGCTTACTGCATTTAATAGTGACGGGTTCTCGCTTGGATCAAGTAGCGCAGTCAACAACAATACCAAAACATTTGTTGGCTGGGCTTGGGACGCCGGAGCAAATAGCGGCAAGACCTACACCGTCAAGGTTGTTAGCGACAGTGGCAATAAATATCGCTTTGATGACTTTGGCACCAGTGCAGTAACGCTTGATCTTGAGGAGGGCAGCACTTACGTCTTTGACCAATCAGATAGCAGCAACTCAGGCCACCCTCTGCGGTTCTCCACTACGTCTGATGGAACGCATAACAGCGGCACTGAATACACCACAGGCGTGACAACAACTGGAACGCCTGGCAGTGCAGGGGCAAAGACAACGATTGTTGTCGCTGCTAGCGCACCAACGTTGTATTACTACTGTTCAGCGCATAGCGGAATGGGCGGGCAGGCAAACACAAATAGCACTGCTGGTGCGTCTAACTTTGACGGCACTATTCAATCAACTGTTAGGGCATCTCAAGAGGCCGGATTTTCAATTATTAAGTACGACGGCTCAGGATCTGCTGGGACAATCGGCCATGGTTTGAACGCACAACCCCACATGGTGATTGTTAAAAACAGAAGCACGGCTGGTTACAACTGGAAAGTGCTGCATAAGGGCTTGACAGGGTTTGGAACTTACATGTTGTCGTTAGACGCTACCGGGGCAGAAACCGCAGCCTCTGCGTCTTGGTTTAATTCAACTGCTCCCACAAGCAGTGTTATCAGTCTTGGCACTTTGCTTGCTGTAAATGGCAACAATGAAGATTATATTTGCTATGCGTTTGCACCTGTCGCAGGCTATAGCGCGTTTGGTAAGTACACTTCCAATAATTTAGCCGACGGCCCTTTTGTCAACACCGGCTTTAAACCAAGATGGATTATGTTTAAAAACGCAACCTCCGCTTGGGGCTGGTACATACATGACACTGAAAGAAGCCCGGACAACTCTGCTACTGAGCACCTGATTGCTAACGCTACTAACGCGGAAGAAACTACTGCTATTGTCGACATACTTTCAAATGGCTTTAAGCTGACTGCTATTAGTGAACAATGGAATAAAAATACAGATGAAATTATTTATATAGCTTTCGCTGAAAACCCCTTCCAAGCCAATGGCGGGCTTGCTCGTTAAACTTACTTCATCGTTCTGATCCCATGGGCTACCAGCTCGCTGACGGCACCAAACTTGCTCTCGACGTTGCGTTTAGCACCCCAGATGGTGTGCAACGGCCTGCAAATTGGTTGAGATTATCGACCCCGCGTGATCGTGAGCTGGCTGGCATCACATGGGTGGCCGAGACAAATCAGGTCTGGGATCAAAAGTTCTATTGGGGCTACGACTCCGACAACAACCTGATTCCCAAGCAGCTTGATGATGTCACCGACGACGATGGCAACACCACAACTGGCCTGAAGACGCTGTGGAAGGCAAAGCAGAACGAGATTGCTGCAAGCTTGCTTGCCCCTTCTGATTGGCGCGTCGTCAAAGAGCTGGAGGTCAACAGCAGCTTTAGTGCTGCACGGACTGCATACTCTTCTGCGTGGATGACCTATCGCGCTGCAGTGCGTACAGCTTGCAACACCCGCCAGACCGAGATTGACAACTGCTCTGATGTTGCAGCGTTGAAAGAGTTGCTGACTGGCTCAGCACAGATCCAGCAAACCGACGATGATGGCAACGGTGTTGTGGATGACGACGGCAACGCTGTCATGATCGACAACCCGAATCTGGCTACTGCTTGGCCTGATCCTGTCGAATGACGTTTCTGGCTGGTCTAGCTACAGGCGTCCTGCTGGTGCTCGGCTGGGCGCTGCTTTCTATTGCTGTTGAATGATGCAACGACCTGACCCGATGATCTCCTCCAAACCGGGGGCAGAAGATTTGCCTGCGATGCGGGCTCGGACCATGTGGCTTGAGGAATTGTTCTTCCTTGATGGCCGCGACATGATCAGCCATCCGCAGCATGGCTTGTTCACTGGGCTGGCTCTTAAATATCAGAACCTGCAGTCAACTGACGGTTACTGATGGCCAAGTCACTTAACGGACAAAATTTTGTCCCTAGCAAGCCAAAAAAGACACGTCAGGGGAATGGATCACATTCAAAACCGTCCCATGGACGCAAGGTTTATCGTGGCCAAGGAAAACAATAGCCCTCTTTCCCATGCTCAAAGCTCTGATTGCGAGTTCTGCCGTCGTTGGCAGTGCTGCGCTGGCATCTCCTGCCTCAGCAGGAACCTACGTCAACATTGAAAACAACGCTGGATACCAAGACGGGTATCAAGGATCAACCACGGATCTGCACGTTGGCTACGAAGGTGGCGATGCAACCTATGGGTTCTATATCCAAGGTGGTCCTGCCATTGTTTCCCCTGATGGTGGCGACTCTGACATGGAACTGTCCGGCAAGATCGGTGGCAGTGTGCAAGCCTCTGAGAACGTCAGCATCTATGGCGAGCTGAGCTTCATCACTGCAGAGGATGATCCTTCTGTTGGCACCAAGCTGGGTGCTAAGTGGAACTTCTGAGCTATAACTAACTCAGGTTTCTCACACAGACCGACATTGGGCTCCCGTAAGGGGGCCTTTTGTTTTACCTGGAGGCATCGTGCAAAAGCTTTTCAACGTGATGTCAGTGGCAGCATTCACCATGAGTGCTGGCCTGGTTGTTGGGTCGGTGTTGCTCTACACCCGCATTCCATCGCTCACGAAGTATTACATGAGTGAGCTGACGTTGGAGATGACTAAGGTCATGTTCAACATGATGCCTGGCAAGATTGATGAGGCTTTGCCAGAACTGCCGACAACTACAGGCCCAGCCGTCCCAATCAAATCACCATTTTGACGTTGGCGGTCGCATCCTCTGGGTCATGACATTCAGGCCCGAATCCTTCACGTTGCAACTGAGCCGCGTCAAGTTCTGGCGCGGGTGCCTCTTGTTTCTGCTCAAACGAAGCGAGCCAATCGCGTAGCGCGTCACCAGTTGGTGTTCCTTTCGGCCATTTCACAAATTTGAGAATAGCCTTGTGGTCGGTAAACGGTCTTGCTGTTTTGCCGCACAGGACAGTGTAAACAACAGGCGGCCCTTCTCGTCTACGGTTGCGTTCAATCCAGAGCTGACCTGCTACAAACCGTTGTTCTGATTTCATGCCTGAGATTCCTGAAATTGGGGTTCAACAAATCTCCATTCCAGAAATTCTTGAATGGCGTTCACTGCCTCCACAGAGTATTCCAAATGAGCCACCCATCACGCTCCAGCTTGGATTTCCAGTGGCGGATATTCCGGGCTGCGTGGAGACTCGAAACGCGGCAGCTGGAGACGAACAGATTTACACCGACGATCCGCGTGGGAATTTGGTTGTCTGTGGTGCGGAGATGCCTTCATACAAGCCGCTTGATTTCACGCCCGGCACTCTGACCTACAGCAGAGCAAAGCCACCACCGATTGATCTAGACACAAAAAAACCGGCTGATGATTCAAGTCAGCCGGATCGCATCCCCTCTTCGCCGAGTGCCGATCTCGACATTTCAAACGTAGCCAAAGAATTGCCATGTCCTCCACCTGACGCAATTCCTTTAGGTGCGAAAAACAAATCTCAAACTGCCGTCATTATTGGTTACGAACGAATCGACGGTAAGTGCGAGGCGATATATGAACAGCTGGACGTACCAACGATCATCGGCAATTATCTTCCTGGTGCGCCTGCTGTGGCGACGACTGCGACGACAGTTGCGATTGCGACGACGGTTGCCATCTTCGTCAAACCGTTAGGCGACGTTCTGCTCAAGGCGGTCAAGCCCATCGTCAAAAAGACGATTAAAAAGATCAAGGCGAAGCTTGGGAAGAAGGTGGTTGTCGAGTCTGCTTGGCAGCGCCGGAAGTTCCAGCGTTCTCTTCGTAAATGATTTTATGGGTATGGGGCGGAATCTTTGGTGGAGGGTTGTTCACGACAACATCAGCGCAGATTGCCGAGAAGGGGCTGTCAGGGTGAAACATGACACCATCTCTGATTAGGTCAGCGCAATTCTTGAGACGCTTGATCTCGTAGACCATACGCTCGTTGGCAAGCTTGGCGTCTAGCAGTGCTACCTGCTTTTCAGCTGCTTTGCGGCAAGTTCTGACGTGATGTCGATCTAGTGGAATGGAGAAGGTAGCAGTAATTCCGCCGTTAATCGAAAAGTTGCTTTTCTGACCTGTACGAACAGGTTTATAGAAAAGGACAGAGCCCGGATTATCGGGCCTGCCATCTGGAACGGGATTGCCTTCTGGGTCAAACGCGCCAGTTAAATCGAGAGTGTCATAGACCGGCTCGTTGTAATGCGATTCATACGGATCAGCCCAACTGGTTGTATGACTAAGGAACGGGTTGATGTTTAGGGTTGCACCTTGGCAACTGATGCCACTGCCGTAGTTATTGGTGAACTGCGATGAGGGTACGACTTGCACCGCTTGGTTCGTAACTGAACCGCTACTGTTTGCGACTGGTGCGGCGGTGCTGCTGGTCTGTGCTTGTGCTGGAGCGGTAAGCAGCAAAAGCGTTGCTATGACTCGCTTCATTGGGTGAAGGTGCTCAGCGTCTCCGTGATTGACTCAACGTCAGTCTCGCGATTGATAATCGTGTGCTCTGTAAGGCCAGGACCTTGGAGTGTTTCGGCAAAAGAGAACGAAGCCGCTTCATTGACGATCTTCCACGATGGCTTTGACGCAGGATCAAGGCCACGCCAAACGCTAGAAACACCATTGAGGCTGTTGGTGGTTGTGACCAGACTCATTGGAGC
>FUIF01015756.1_pt1 | contig 25035 bp, 29 predicted proteins | sample 1003461 | NCBI WGS metagenome assembly FUIF01 (sample SAMEA80401918, study PRJEB19352) | marine metagenome
ATGTGCAGGGATTCGGAGTGCGTGGCGGCCGGGAAGGTGTGGAGTTCGTCGAAGTGGACGATGCCGAAGGACTCCCGCACCCGCTGGGGTAGGCGCTTGGGGTCCTTGGCGATCCGGGCCAGGGTCTGGGCGCTGGCCAGCGTGATGGGGTGGGCGGCGTCGACCGTGTTCTGCTTGATGAGGCCGAGGCGGTCCAGCCCGAGGAACTCCTGGGCCTTCTCGCGCCAAGAGTCGAACAGGTCGGACTTGTGCAGCACCACGAGAGCGCGGCGCCCGAGCTTGGCCGTCAGGGCCAGGGCCATGATGGTCTTGCCCTTGCCGGTGCCGATGCGGGTCTGGAAGGACTGGCGGTACCGGATGAGTCGCCACATCTCATCCACCAGGGGCTGCTGGTCCTCCCGCAGCTCGCCCTGAAAGTTGAACTTCACCGGGACGCCGCGGGCCCGTTGGTCGTCCGGGCACCCGCCCACGACCGCCATGGCGCGCGGGATCAACATGGTGTCGTCGGGTCCGCGCTTCCAGCCGATGGCGTGGGGCGCGACGCCGTCCCGATCCTTCATGCCGCGGCACTCGAACGTGCGGGCCTGCGCCAGCTTCATCGGGTAGTGGGCCCACGCGTCTACGCGCAGCGCGGGCGTCTTCATCATCACGGCTCGGGGCATGTGGCTCCTGGGGAGAGGAGGGAGGAGGCGCGTGCATGGTGACGGGCCGGGTCTTGCCCACGCGCCCCCGTGACCCTACGCGCTAGAACGGGATGTCTTCGTCGCTCGGTTCGTCGTCCCCGCCCTCGGGCATACCGCCCAGGTCATCGGAGTCGGCGTCCGGCATGCCGGCGATCTTCCGCATGTCCTCCTCGGACATCAGCGGGAAGATTTCGTCGTAGTCGAAGGGCTCGTAGTCCCCCTCGCCGTACTTCTTCGTCATGGCCTTGACGAGCGCCGCGGGGCTGAGCTTCTTCCCCACGATCTCGAACGCTGTGCCGACCTTCGGGCTCTGCTGCGAGTCCTCACGGTCGACCGTGAAGGTGCCGCCCTGGAGTCCGTCGAGCGCCGCGGCCTTCTTGACCAGCAGCGCCAGGGTCTTGTTACGGAACTTGAAGACCTTCTTCTCGCCCGGCTTGAGGTCCTTGCCCTTGGCGGACTTCTTCCGGTGGTCGATGACGGTCAGGAGGCCGACCGGGTAGGCGTTGTTGCCGGCGTCGCACAGCGGGCACACCGCGTCCTCTTCCGAGTCGTTGCGGCAGCGGATCGGGTCGCCGTACTGGGACCGAGCCCCCTCGTACTTGACCTTGTGCTCGTACTGGACCGTGAAGTCCAGACCTTCCTGCTCGTCCAGGCGCCGTCGAGGAACGTGATGACGGGCTCCTTGGCGCCGTGGGTCTCGCCCTGGCCCATGAAGTAGTCGCGGACCTGGCCTTCCCAGTCGGCCCGTCGGGCCTTGCGCTCTTCGTCATCGCGGGCGAAGGCGTCGCGTGCTGCTGCGCCGCGGAGGCTGCCGCCGCTGGGCGCTTCCTTCTTCTTGGAGCTGGTCTTGGATTCGGAGGTCTTGGTGGAGGTCTTGCTCTTCTTACCACGGAGTGCCATCGGAGTGGCTCCTTTCGGTCGGTTGGTTCGGTTGTGTCTGTTGGTCAGACGGGTCGGGACTCAATGTCGCCGGTTAACTTATCAGGTCGAGCAGCGGACGCAAGACGTGCTCCAGCCCTTCGGTGGAGAAATCGGCCGGGTCCTTCAGCTTCCCGTTGTTCTTCTTGATCTCCGGTAGGTCCAGGTGCGTGACGCGATCCAGCACGTCCAGCGCGGCGCGTCCCTGCTGGCCCGCCTGGTCGGGATCGAACAGCGTGAAGACACGCCGAAGGTGTCGCACGCGCTTCACCTGGCCGGCCGTCACGTCCGCGTGCAGCGGGGCCAGCACGTTCGGGTACACGTCCCAGACGCGCGCGGCGTCGAACACGGACTCCACGATCAGGGCAGGTTTCTCCGGGTCGCACATGTGTTCACCCAGCCACACGCTGGGGTTGCTCCGCCCCTGGTACTTGTACGCGAGGTAACGGGGCTCCTGGTCATCGGCGAGCGCCCGGCCCCGCAGCCCCATCAAGCGGCCCGACCAGTCCCGGATCGGGAACACAATGCGGGACCGAACGGGGTCGTGCCGGATGTCGAAGGCCTTGGCCGCGGCGCGCGACACGCGGGATCGCACGTACGGGTGGTCGTAGGCGGGCTCGGTCGCCAGGATCATGTTCTCGTCGAACGGGTGGAGGGACGCGCGCGGGGCGTTCAGTTGCTCCTCGTAGTCGATCGTCCCGAGTTCCAGCGGCGCGCCGGCCTCGGCGTCCACGATGGCCTGCACGAGCGGGCCGACCCGCACCGGGACACCGGTGTCCTTGATGGACAGCACCAGGTCCGTCTGGGTGCCGGCGTAGCCGCAGGAAAAGCAATGGACCCGGGAGTCGCCGCGCTCGATGCGGAAGCCGAACGAGGGGTTGCGGTCCTGACCGGACTCGTGGCGCGTCTCGGCCAGCGGGCACGAGGTCTGGAGCCACAGCTCGCCCTTCTCGGAGCTGACCCGGACCTCGCCCGGCTCAATCCCCAACAGGGGCAGCCACTGGTGAAGCTGCTCTTCGGTCAACCGGGGATTTCCAGGTAGCTGTGCATGGTGCCGGCTTCGTCCTTCTCGTTCCGCGTCACGTCCTCCCACGGGTAGAACTTCGTCATGCCGCGCCCCTCGCCCTTCACGTAGAACCCCCACTCGCGGTGGCGCGGTCCGGTGAAGAAGAGGGTTTCGGAGCCGGCGAAGGCCGACACGATCCGGTGCGGGTTGCGGCCCTGGCGGAACCGCACGGTCCCGTACTTGGCGCTCGTGATGAGGTTCTGCGTCAGCTCCACGGTGCCGAACTCCTCGTCCACCACGTGCCCGAAGACGCAAACCGACATGGAGTCCGCCGGGTGACAGTGCGGGACCTCCTGGCCCTCGATCCCGGTGAACTGGTGCAGGTACACGCAGCCGCCCTCGTTGCGGGGCGTCAGGTACCAGCGCAGCAGGTTCGGTCCGGCGTCGCTGTGGTGGATCGCCAGGTCCGGCGCGCGGTCCTTGGCGAGGTTGATCGAAGGGCCCCAGAGATCCAGCAGGGCCGCGGCCATCGCGTTGGGGTTGTCCGTCATCGCTGCGTAGTTCATGACTGCTCCTTTCGCTTGAAGTTGTACTTGCGCCGACCGCGCCGCACCTCCTCGGTGAACTCGGCCAGCTGCTTGGACGACAGGTGCTCCTTCATGATCGTCACCGGGACGGTCACGAGCATGGGCCACTCGTCCGGGAACTCCTTCTGGAGGAACTTGATGAGGCCGGGCTGGTCCGTCACGTCCGTGTTCTTCCCGCCCTCGCTCACGGTCAGGTCGAAGTTGTCGCCCGAACGCACGAGGGACTCGTCGGGCGTGACGGTGTCGAGTTCGGACTTGATGAACTTGGTGTCCTTCTCCAGCGCCTTGGCCAGGGCCAGGTACTGCTTGACCTCGTCCGTCTGGGCGAGCCCGGCCATCTCGGCCTCCGCTGCACCGGCGCGGTCGATCGCCTCGCGCAGTTCCTTGCTGACGCCGTCCTCCTGCTCGGGCTGCACCAGCAGGGTCTTGCGCTTCGCCTTCGTTCGCTTCTTCGTCGCTACTGCCATCTCAGTCGACCTCCAGGTCCTCGTCATCCTCCGCGATGGGGAGCGCGGAGAAGTCCATGTCGCGGCGGTTCCAGGCGATCTGGAACGGGAACTCGCGACCGTGTCGGTTCTTCCACCAGCTGACCGTGCGGGCGTGGGCTTCCTCGGCGTGGTCGTCCTCGGTGGCGAGCGCCGCCACCTGGCTGGAGTTCTGCCCGATCTCGTCAGCGTTCGAAATGTTCTCCAGGCCCGGCTTGCCCTTGCGGGTGTCGGTGGCGTCACGGTTCAGCTGCCACGTGCAGGCCACCGGGACATCCTGCCGGACTGCCACGTCGAACTTCAGCTGGTCGCACACGGCCGCCACCTTGCGGTTCTTGCTGAGCCGGTCGTCGGAGTGGCGGAGCAGGTACGCGGCGTCCACGTACACGGCGTCCGGGCGGTGTTCGATGACGCGCCCCACGATCTCCTCCACCGTCATGGCCTTGGATCCGTCCACGACCCAGCAGGGGCTTTCCTCCACGCGCTCCAGGTGCTTGCGGAAGCGCTTCAACTCCTTGTCCGAGAGCTGACCCTTCTGGAGCAGGTCGAACGGGACGCGCGCGTCAATCGACGCCAGGCGCGCGTTCATGATGTCGGTGGACATCTCGACCGTGACGATCAGGGGCGTGAGGTGCTGGACGCGCCACGCGTGCCAGGCCATGTAGCTGAGCAGCCAGGACTTGCCCGAGCCCGGCCGCGCGGCGAGCGAGAACATTTCGCCCGGCCGCACCCATCCGCCGTTTTCGTCCATCGGCTCCCAGCCCGTCAGGACACCGCGGCGCTCGTGCCGGCGAGCCTGGGCGTGGGCGGCCAGGATGGTGTCGCCTGCCTCGCGGAAGTCGTGCACGGAGCCGAGCGAGGAGCCCGACTGGATCTCGTGCACGCCCTCCATCAGGACCGAGAGCGCAGCCTCGGGGTCGTTCACGTCCGCCCGCAGGTGTTCGGACGCGTCGTCCGTGATGTTGTGCAGCTCGCGCGAGATGTAGCGGTTGACCAGGTGCTCCAGGTAGTAGCTGGCGGGCTCCGGCGCGGGCTCCAGCTCCTGGTCCACGTGGCGCAGGAACGTGTCCTCCGTGGGGAGGCGGCCGTGGTCCCGGACGAACCCCCGGACGAACTCGTAGCCCTCGGCCTCGCCGGGCTGGAACAGGTGCCGGATGTCCCCGGCGCGCTGGAGGACCTGGAGGTCCTGGTCTTGGAGCAGCGCCTGGAGGAACTCGTTGCCCAGGCTCATCGCGTCCCCTCCGACACGTAGTAGCGGTTCCACATCCGCTCGCAGCCCGGCAGGGCGTCGAGCGCGCTGCGGTCCGGCATGGCCAGGATCGTGAGGCGCTGGTTCAGGATGCGCTCGCTCAGGAGCGACGCGAGCTTGGGCTGCTGAAACTTGTGCACGTGCTCGACGTTCGGGACCAGCAGGACCGAGCACGTGAAGGGGTAGCCGTCCTCGGTGGAGGCGAGCTGCTCCACCGTCCGGACCCGCGCGTCGATGAAGTTCCGCACCATCGTGCCGGCGATGGCGATGCACTGCTCCTCCGGGTCCTGGTAGCCCAGCAGCACGAGGCCGTAGCAGCCGTTCTGGGCGTGTCGCTTGGACTTCCGGACCCACATAACCACGTCGGGCTGACAAGCCCGGGAGAGGCGCGTCTCCAGCGCCTCAGGCGGGATGCCTGCGGTCTCGCAGTAGATCGGTTCGTCCAGCAGGACGCGGGGGACGTGGGGCATCAGTAGTCGCCGAGTTCCTGGCCCAGGCGCCGCTTGGGCGCAGCGGGTTCTGGGGAGGCCGCGGATGATACCGGCCCGGACACCGGTGTCCAGGTCACGAGGGTCTCGGCGTTGTGCAGCAGGTACCCGATGCTGGGCTGCGCCGGGATCCGGCGGGTCGAACGGTCCGAGGCCCAGCCGCGGTTGTCCAGGACCTGGCCGCAGAAGGACCGCCAGTTCAGGACGGCGTTGGCCAGCTGGCGCCCCAGCGAGGCACCGGACCGGGCGCAGAGGTCGGCCAGGTGCTTGGTCTGGCCGGCGGCCTTGCGGGTCCAGGCCGGGCAGATGCTGCCGTGGTCCGACTGGGCCCAGGCGATCTTCCACACGCGCTCCAAGGTCCGCGGCCTTTGTGGGCCTTGCCCTCGTAGGCCGTGATGGCGGCCTCCAGGGTGGCGGGGTCGAGGTCCAGCGCCCGCTGGCGCTCGTGCTGGTGCAGGATGTCCGTGGCCTTCATGTTCGTCTCCTGAGTCTGATCCCCAAGTCCCAAGGACCCCGAGCCCGCAGGGCTCGTATTCTTTCTTTCTTCAACCATTCCGGAACCCATATCCTGGGAGCGGTCATCTAGCTCCACCCACCGGTCAGGTAGGCCCTCGGCACCGGTCACGAGGGGCTTCCGGACCCGGGGCCGGCGGCGCGTCCGTACCAGGCATCCGGCGGGGCTGAGGCCGAAGGTCTGGATGGTCTTCTGCGTGAGGCGGAAGTGCAACCACACGGCAAGCACCCCCTCGTGGGTGGCGTTGCCCCGAGCCCGGACGACCCAGCCGTGTTGGGCCAGGCGCGTCAGGGCGCGGCGGGCTGTGCTCTCGGAGAGCTTCCGGACGGAGAAGGGGTTGGTCTCGCTCCAGGCAACCATGTCGCGGTAAGGGTGCAGGAACCACACGTGACCCCCTCGCCAGCGCGCAGCCCAGTGGTGGCGCCAGATGAGCTGGCGCAGCACTTCGCCGGCAGCCGCGCAGCGCGCGCCCAGGTCCTCCCGCAGGACGGCCTTGAGTTCGCTGATGTGGGGTACCTCGGCCTTCACAGCACCTCTCGGACGGCCTTGTTGACGATCTGCGCGACGGTCGCATGCGGGACAGTGGGGACCTGGCCCTCAAAGTGGCGCCCGAGTCGGCGCGAGATAGCGCTTCTGGCTTGCGAGAATGCCGCAGGAGCGACTTTGTAGGTCCGGAGGACCCGGAGTGCCATCTGGCCTGCCGCCTTCTTGCCCAGGCCCTTGAGGCGCAGAACCTCGTCGAACCGCGGGTACCGGCTCAGCTCCTCCGGCAGGGCCGCAAGGTCGTTCGTAGTGGCCGCGACCAGGACCGGGGCCCGGCGCTCCTGAAGCCAGGTCAGGAGGTCGCCTAGGATCGAGGTGCTGGTCCCGTGGTCGTACTGGGGCGCCAGCTTCTTCTCGATCTCGTCAATCCACAGCACGCAGGGGGCCAGGCGGTCGGCGGTCTGGAGCGCGCGGGCCAGGGCCTTCTCGCTCTCCCCCACGTACTTGTTCTTGATCTCGGCCGTCTCCCACGCGTAGAGCGGGACGCCCAGGTCCTGGGCCAGCCACTTCGCCCCCTGGGACTTCCCCACGCCGGGCTCGCCGTCCAGCATGAGGCCACGGGGGCGGAGCCGCCAGTCGCACTCGGGCGCCAGGAAGGCCGCGCGGCCGCGTGCCGCGTACCGGACCAGCTCGGGCGGCGGGTCGTAGCCCAGGTCGGGCTCGGGGCGTGCCTGGCGCAGGCCAGGGGGCGTGGGAAGAGGGCCCGGGCCGGACCAGGGACTGGCGGCTGGATCTCCCCCTCAGGCCTGCCAGGCGCACGAGCCAGTCGGCCTCCATGACGGTCAGGCCAGAGAGGGCGGGGAGCAGCTCCGCGGGATCCAGGGCGACGTGTTCCAGGACCACGCGCAGCAGCTCGTCTGGGGTCTCGACCTCCCCGGCGTCCATGAAGGACTCGCAGGCCTCGGGATCAGTGAGGTTGATGCCGAGCCACACGGACTCCTTCCGGACCAGCTCGGCCCGCAGGCCCTCCAGCTCGCCCTCGCGGCCGTTCCAGTTCAGCGTGTGGGTAGAGGTGTAGACGCGCCCGCGCTCGATCTTCCCGTCCTGCGGGATCGAGGTGCAGCCGATGGGCTTCAGGCCCCAGTGCTTCAGGATGGGCTGGACGGACAGGGGGTCGCGCGTGGTCGCGTAGAGGAAGGGGATGCGGGCCTGGAGGGCTTGTTCGAGCAAGGGGGATGCAACTCCTGGACACCGGTGTCCACTGAGCCGATCCGGCGGGCCGTGCCCGTAGCTGTGCACGGCATCCCTAAGGCACGGTGCGCGTCCACCGGACCGGCGGGCGCACGATACCGCACAACGAGAAAGGGCGCCGGCCTCACTGGACCGACGCCCTCCCCGGCTCGTAGCCAAGTGGCAAGAACTAGCCAGCGTACGCGTTCAGCGCAGCCTCGTCCTCGGCGGTCTCCACGATGCCGACCCAGACCATCGCGGCCCCGGCCGTCGGCGTCGCGTCGCCCACGATTTCGATCTGGTCACCGCGCGCGACCTTGTTGGTCGCGCTATCGGCGATGGTGGTGTCCTCGTCCAGCGATCCGATGATGCTGGTGTCCGGAATCGTGACGCTCGCGCCCGTGACGGCCGTGCCGCCCAGCTCCAGCGTCAGGGCCTTGGCGCCCGCCGTGACTTCGTCGATCACCAGCGTCCGGACCTGGCGGATCCGTCCGTTGATGGGCGACGTGATGAACACGCTCGTGCCGGCCGCGTACTCGGTCTGCGGGATGACGGCCTGGACCCAGGTCATCACCTCGGCAGCCTGCGCCGTGGCCTCGTCGAGCTTCTCGACCAGCAGGGCGACGTTGTCGGCCAGGTTGTCCACGGCCGCGTCCCACTCGGCCAGCAGGGCCGCTGCGGTTGCGTCCGCGCCGTCCGCGGCGTTCTCGATGGCCGCGCCCTGGTTCACGTCCAGGCCGACCTCGATGTCACCGCCGTGCGTGCCGAAGAGCGTGACCTCGGACAGGCCGACTGCGGCCCGAACCTCGTTCACGGCAGCCACGACCGTGCGCTCTGCGTCCAGCAGGTCACCCAGGACCGTGCGGGCCGAAGCGACCGTGGCGGCGTCGGTGTTGTTCGAGTTGGCAGCGGCCGTGTCGTCGATCGCCGACACCGTGCCGGTGCCGTCCGTGCCGGGGCCGTCGTCGAGCGAGCCCATGCCGAGCGGGACCCGGACCGAGTTGACCCGGCCGATCAGCGTGGCGTAGGCGTCCATGACGGTGTCGGCCGCCGTGTTGAGGCTCGCCGAGGTCAGGCCCGTCGTCAGGCCCGTGAGGTCGTTGGACGAGAGGTCCGCCGCCTCCTGGCCCCGAACGGCGAGGATCACGACGCCGGAGCCGTCGCTGGTGAACTCGACCTTCGTTCCCTGCTCGGCCTGTGCCTTCGTCAGGGCGAGCTGGAAGACGTTCGCGTCCTTGCGGATCACGAAGTAGTCCTGGGTTGCGCTCAGGCCCGTCGGCAGGGTGCCGCCGCGGAGCCGGAACGGACCGTCGCCAGTCTTGAGGTCGTGGGCCGTGACGGTGGCCATGTCTTCGAATGCGCCGCCGGTGAAGTCGAACACCACCGGGATGCCGGCCGCGCCGGCCGAGCTGTCCACCAGGTCCAGGATGTTGAGGCGCTCGACTCGCTTGCGCGCCAGCTCCTGGAGCAGGGTGCGGGCAACGGAGCTGAGCCCGCCGTCCTCGTTGCTGAATACGTGGGACGAGCCGCTGAAGTGCTGTGCCCCGACCTTCTTGTCTCGTGCTGCCGACATCTAACCGCCTCCTATGGCGTCCGGCTCCCTGGCCGGACGGTTCGTGTCGATGGCCGAAACCTAAGACAGCCCCTGCGGGCGCGCTACCACCGGTACCGGACCACCAGAACGGCGCGCCGCTCGAACAGGTGACTCACCCGGACGCCGAATCCCCCGGGCCGCAGAGTCAAGACGAGCGGTCCTGGCCGGTTCGGCATCAGCTCCGCCACGTCGAACGAGATCGTGTCGTCCTCGATCGTCACGGGGAGGCCGTCCGTGCTGAACGGCACTTGATCCTGGTACTGGTAGCGGCCTGCGTGCACACCCACCCGGGCCGACCACACCTGTGCGGCCAGGGTCGCGTCGGGCTCGGCGACCTTCAGCTCCCACGCGCGCGGCGCCAGCACGGGCTGGTCCATATCCTCCCACCCGGTGGTGGAGAACCACGTCCGGTACGTGACACCGGGCGTCGGTACCCAATCGCCCGGGAAATCCCAGCGCTGCACGCCGTGGCGGCCGTCGAACCCGTCCGGGTCCACCTCGGGCCAGGTCTTGGGATTCGACACGGTGAAGAGCGTGCCGGCCTGGTCCGTCACGTACAGGTACACGGTCACGTCCCGGTGCAGGGTCTTGGCGAACCGCACCACCTGAACGTCGATTGCCGTGACGGGCAGGGCCGCATCGGCGCTCCACTCCTGGACCCAACCGCCCTGATTGGCGTGCAGGCGCCATTCGTGGTTGGACGGGTCCGGCGGATGGTGGAAGTCTGACAGGACGGTCTCATTGTGCACGACGCGGTGCGCCCACACGGATCGATGGTCCGGCGGCGACATCCCCAGGCCCTGGTCTTCCCAGATGCCATCCTCGGGCGGTGCGGCCACCCAGGCGTTCATGGGGTCGGGGTTGAAGGGCGGCGGGGACGGCACACGCTCCACCTTCAGCGTGGCAGACACGACCTCGGCGCCTTCCGGCACACGGTAGTTGAACGTCCAGAACACATGCTGCGGCGCGATGCCGATGAAGGGCGCCACGACCGCTACGGGACCTGCCGGCGGCAGGGGCTGATGCACGTTCGGTGAGGCCTGGCCGGCCGCGAGCGACTGGTGGGTAATCTGGATTGGGCCGCAGGCCCCGAGGATCATCAGCAGGCAGAGCAGAATGGTTCGCATGGGACGAACCTACAGCAGGCGCGCGTTGACCAACAGGATGAACATGGGGAAGGGGAACGCCATGACGAAGTAGACCTGGACGGCGTCCTCCGGCGCGGCCTGGCCGTCGTAGCGCAACCGCATCCGGTGGCCGGTCGCGAGCCCGAACATAGGGCTGGAGGCCTGGCCGGCCTGGATCTCCACGTCCGCGCTGTCCGGTAGCTCCACCGTCAGGCTCCCGGACACCAGGGGGTTGGTGAGGCCTGCCCGCACGGACGAGTACCAGGTCGGGCTGACGAACCAGTCCGACGTAGCGCCCGGCGACAGAGGCCCCAGGTACGAGGGAACGGGGCTCGGCGTGGTGGGCAGCGCGGGCCCCCCGTGCACGGGCAGGAGGGATCGGTGACCCGTCACGGCGTGTGAGTGGGCGGCCTCGGGCGCATGGATGAAGATGGATCGGGCCATTGGGGGGCCTGCTCTGGTCAGATACCGGCGGCCTCTAGCTGAAGGAGTTCTTGCGGCGAGGGAGCGCGAGTGTAGAGCTTCACATCCGAGACGTACCCGTCCCAGGCCAGCAGGGGAGTGGTGTTGGCAGCTCCGATGACGAATGCGTTCGTGTTGGCCGTGCCGCCAGCCGCGTCCCGGTTCCAGCCAATCTCGGCGCCCGTGAAGTCTTCGACCTTGATCTGGGCCTTGTTCAGAGACGCGCTCCAGAAGGTTGCGCAGAAGAACCATGCACCCGTCGAAGCGGACCCGTTGATGGCCCCGGCGTTCCCGCCGCCCTGGGCCTGGCCCACCAGATTGATCCCGCTCTGGAACACGACGAACAAGCTAGTCGGAGCCACCGTGCCCTGGATGGTGTAGATGGCCCCGGCGAAGGTCGTGGGTGCCTGCGCCCAGGCAGTGACCATGCCCTCTTCGCGACTCAGCATCGCGTCCAGGGTGGCGTCGTAGATGTTGATGAAGTCGGAGCCACCGGTGAAGTCAGTGGCGCCGTTGGCGACCCCGTTCTGGTCGGCCACGTAGGTCTGGGTACCGCTGTAGGTGCCGTTGAACCCGCCGACTACGTCGTTCGGACCGTTGGCCTGGTCGAGCGGCCAATGCGCGATGAGCGCGTCACGGATGTCCCGGCTCGCCAGCGCGCGCGGGCGCGCGCCTGCGCGATCCACGTACGAGGTGCGCGGAGCGTGGACGAACAGCCCCATGGCCTAGACGAACCAGTAGCTGACCGAGTCCGCCGTCGCGTAGGCCCGAAGCGTCAGCTTCTCGGGCGCCGACAGGATCGCAGTCGCACCCTGGCCGAGCCGCATGGCGCCGTAGCTGGCACCCATCTCGGCCTCGTCCGTGTCGATCGGGATGAGGGCATTGCCCCAGCCGATGCCGCTGGTCGCGCCGTTGGCGCTGCCGCCCAGTGCGATCAGGGTGCTGAAGGTGCCGTCGTCGGTGAACTCCGCCCGGGTGCCGGCCTGGGCGTCCGCGAGGCTCGTAGCGAGCTGGATCGTGTTGGCGTCCAGGTTGGAGTTGGTGTCGGCCGCGATGACCCAGTAGTCGGTGTTGACCAGCAGGCCGGTGGCCAGAGCGTCGCCGGCTGCCAACGTGAAGCGGAACGGACCGTCGCCGGTCACGAACCCGTGCGCGGTGATGGTGAGGATGTCCTCGTCCGCGCCGCCGGTGAAGTCGAAGGCCGTGACGGTGCGGCTCACGTAGTCGCCGGGCCGTAGGCGCCAGTCGCCCTGGTTGGCCTGGACGAACAGGACCTTGGCACCGGACGGGCGCTCGATGACGAACTCGTCCGTCCCGGCGTCCGCGACCAGCGAACCGATGGCCTTCGAAAGGGCGATGGCGCCCATGTCGGCGGGCGAGACCTGTGCCGCGCCCGCGATGTTGCCCGCTGCCGCCATGGTGCCCCCTAGCTATTGCCCTGGTCGGTCGGGTCCCCGTTCTGCGGCGAACCCGACGAGGTCACCAGGGCCGGGTCCGACGAACTCGGTGCCGGTGAGCCCGGGAGGACCGGAACGTCCACCGGGACTGCCTGGCCGCTGACCGGCAGGAAGCCCGGCCGCGTGGTGGGCGAGTCGGCCAGGTCCGCATCGAGCCCGGCCGATGCGGCGAAATCTTCGATGGCGTCGGCCAGCGATTCGGTTGCTTCGTCCACCTTCGTCACCCACTCCATCACTTCCTGGGCCGTGATGGTGGACGACGGGTGGGCGGCCTTGTGGCGCAGCCACGCGTCCAGTTCCTGCGCCAGCTGCTTGGACTGCTCGTTGCCGAGCTGTGCCTGACCGTAGGCGCGGATGCCGGACAGACTGAGGAGGACGATGTTCGCGATCAGGCTTCCACTCATGGTGTGGTTCTCCTTTCCCTACTGGATGATGGCAGCTTCGATGATGCCGTACTGGAGCAGGGTGTTCTGGATGAGCTGCGTGCCGGCCTCGATCGTCGAGTAGTTCGAGCTGGCCGTGACGCATGACGGCGTGGCCGCCAGGTTGGCGTCGGTCGCGTCCGGGACCTGCTTGGTTCCGCCCGCTCCGTCGTCCACGTCGATCTGCGGCAGGTCCTGGGTGCACTGCGCCACATACTGGCCGTTGTGCTTGAGGGCCGCGTCACCATTCACCACCGCCTGGTAGATCCGCCGCATGGCGGTCAGCTTGGCCTTGGCGTTCGGGTCACTTGCGGCGCCGGGCGTCTCGCTCCGGATCCAGCCCTCGGCGTTCGCCTTCAGGTGGTTCCACGAGACCACGTCCACCACGAAACGCTCCGCGGGAGTCCGCGGGGTCTCGGTCATGTTCTTCTGCACGGGGGTTGAGGCGCAAGCGGTCGTCAGGACCAGGAGCGCCAGCAGTACGAGCTTCTTCATCGGAAATCTCCTCCGGACGGTCCGTCCGGGTTAAAGGGTTCTGCGTCGCTAGGACACAGGATCCAGAACCACAGTAGCAGAGCCACGGCGAGGCAAAGGGTGAAGACGGCCCCGGCCATCCAGCCAAGCGCCGCCTTCACCCGATCAGCCATCTAGCCGAAGAACCGCGTGATGGTCGAGGATGCTCGGAGCCGGCCGACGATCGCACCACCCAGACCGCACAGAGCTGCGACCTGCGTGATGGTGTTGCCGACACCGTCCAGGATCGCCTGGACTTCCTCTGCCGAAATCACGACGCCCAGGCCTTCCTTGGCCACGACCACGAGGATCGCGAGCGCCGGAGCCATGACGCCGAGCGACCGCGTGGCGGCCTTTTCACCGTCGAATGCCATGATGGGTACCCCTCCCTGGTTTGGCGTTCGGGCAGACTATACCACGTGGGGTGGGTTGTGGATTCGGAGGCGCCAGCCCTCTGCCTTGCCGATTCGGGCATGGATCAGCCGCATGGCCTTGCCCGAGTACGCGACTGCCAGGCGCGGCGATCGGTGTCCGAGTCGCGAGCTGGCCATGTGGGTGTGGTACATGCCGGGCGCCGTGCAGCCGCTGAGCTGCTCGGCCCAGTTGGCCTTGTGCCAGAGGCAGGCGTAGCGCTGGAACCGCGAGTCCTGGCGGTGGCTGACAGTCCCGCCGACCAGCGCGTAGGAGATCGGGTACTTGGGCGAGCCGTGCCAGACCAGGTCGTAGTCGCCGGCCGGGATGCAGGAATCGAAGGGCTCGTTGCCCCGCCAGTGGGGCTCGATGCAGGCGAAGGGCTCCAGGCCCGGGATGACGATCAGGCCGGGCGTACCGTCGCGGTGCTCGGTGTGGCGGAACTGGTGGATCAGGGGCATGTCAGTGACCTGCGCGGAGCTTGGCCAGGCTACAGAGCTGCTCGTCCTTGAGCGAACCCAGTACGCACTGCTCGTGGAGGGTGTTCCAGCGTGCCTGCTCGGCAGCCTTCTCGGCGTCGAGGCGCTCGTGGGCCTTGGCCACGGAAGCGGCGTTGGCCTTGGCGGCCTCGGCCAGCTTGTTGATGTCGACCTCGTGCTGGCCCGCACGCGCTTCCATGCTGTACACCCAACCGCCGGTGGCGGTCAGGAATCCAGCTACCGCAGCGAACAGCTGCCAATACTGCTTGAGGAACGCGAGCATGGGGCCAAATTAGCCGGACACCGGTGTCCGCGCTACGTGACCACCGGGACGCGCCACTGGCGGGTGAACTGCGCGTTCCCCCCGGCGGCATCGTCCACCGTGATGACGAGCGTCCCACGGTCCCCGGCCGCCACGGCCGCGGTTTCAGCGATGAAGCCCCGCCACCAGCCCCGGTAGCCGGCGACCTCGGCCAGGCTGATGGGGTCGGCTACGCCCGTGACGGGAGAGTTGGCCGAGTCCAGGACCCGCATCGTGACGGTGGCCCCGGGGAAGTCGGTGGTGTTGAGCAGCTGGCCCAGGTGGTTCTTGAGGTTCTTCAAGTTCACCACGGTGTCGCTGTTGAGATGCAGTTCCGCTACGTCAGCCATCAGCTCTCCTCCAAGCCGACCGTGAGGTTACCGGAGAAACGCGGCTCCGTGGTGATGTCGGCATCCCACGTCGCGCCGCCCGAGATTTCCCCGGCGAAGTCGACCTGAGCCTCCGCCCCGAGGGCGACAGCGAACGGCCCCGTCACCTCCACGTCGGCCGTGAAGGCCGGCATGACCTCTACTTGGCCGGCCCAGGCGAAGGGATCGCCGACGGCGATGAGTTCGAACGTGATGCTGGGCGTTTCGGATCCGGCAGTGGCGGTGGTGGAGGAGTCGACCCCCAGGACATCCGAGCCCGGGGCGGTCCCGCCACCGGACGCGGGCGGCTCCGTGATGGGCTGCACCCCCTGCCCGTCCGCGGTGCCCTGGCCCGACGCGGGCGGCTGGGCCGAGACGTTCAGCTCTTCCGGGTCCTGGGTCTCGGTGTCGGCGGTCGCGGTAGTGACGGAAACCAGCTCGATCGGGTCATCCACGGTGGTCTGCGCGACGCCGCAGGCGATGTCGGCGCACATCGGGACAACCGTGGCGGCGCCCGTGTCGTACTCGATTTCCAGGATCGGGCCGGCCTGCCCGGCCGCGAGCGGTGAGTGCACGAGCATGTTCGCCGTCACGGCGCCCGTGGTGTAGAACGTCAGCCCCACGTTGTGGCATTCCTGATAAGCGGCGTCTCCGATCCAAGCGTTCAGCTCGGCGATCAGCCCTGTCAACGTCACATCCAGGCCGCCGTAGCCTTCTCCCCAGGTCTGGGCCACATCCACAGTGGAGGCCACGTTGGCCGTATCAGCTGCAAATCCTGCGCGCGCGTTACCGTTGTACACCCACTGTAGGTCCCCGGCCGCAGGCGCGGCCGCAGTACCGCGCACTCCGGGCCACCCGTCGAGCGTGAAGGCCGCACCGCCCAACCCGAATCCCACCGGGTATGAATTCCAAGCCCCCATCACGTCCCCGTCGGCCCAGTCCAGAACGTCGCCGGTCGAGAGGTCGCCGCTGTACCCGCGGACCGCCACGTTGTTGCCCCCGATGGAGGTTGGGCTCACGCCAATCGGTACAATGACGCATGCGTACGTCACGTTGTCCGTCAGGGACAGGTTGGGGCTGAAGTCAAACTCCTGGAACAGGTTCGGCCCATGATTGGTGTCATCCATGTCGGCCAACTTGTTGACGGTGGACGTGCCGACGAGGGTGTCGGGCACAAGGTTCCGCTTGTCCGAGAAGCCTGCCCGACCCGGTGCTGTCGACACCCGAGTGGTCCAGACTTCAATCTTGACGCCGCCGCCCAATCCCTGGGCTGCGCCGCGGGCGATCATGGGATAGACGATTCGGGCCAGGCTTCGGGCCCCGGCGCCGGTGTTCTTGTTCACCTCCATGAGGTGCCAGAAGCCCTGACAGTCCGGGCCCGAGCCCTGAGAGTCCGTGCGGAAAAGTCGGTACTCGTGGTTGGACAGGTCCGAATCGCCCGGATCAAAGCGGGAGTTGTTGTCCGTGTCGCCGACCTGATTGCACTGTGCCAGGGGCGTGGTGAGGTCGGGTTCCAGCGCGTTGTACGTGATGCTCCACTTACCGTTCACGAGCCCGTACTGGCGGTCCTCCTGGAGTTCCCAAGATTCCCCACGGTCGCAAAGGCCCCAACGGAAGTTCATCGTTTGGGCCTGGGTGGCCGATGGCACTAGGTGAAGCCGGGCACGCGTGACGGTGAAGGTCGAAGGGATGTCGAGCGGGCCGAACAGCAGCGAGGACGCGCCGCGGTTGTCGTTGGTCTTGTCCCGGTAGAGCAGCTGGATTACGTCATCCGAGTGCCAGAGGTTGTTCTCCTGGTGCCACGGGGCCGCGGGATCCGTGGCGTCACTGTAGTTGATGCGGTCGTTGAAGCCGCCCTGAATGGATCGGCACGCGCCCGGAGGGTTGAGTAGGTAGGACTTCTCTACGAGAGCCATCGGTCGTAGTCCCGGTGGCGCACGCACGCGACGTGCCCGTTATGGCGCACCGCATAGCCGGCCCCGGACCGGACAACCGTTTCGATCGCCCCCTGCCCGGTCTGACGGAACATGTCGTTGTCGTCGGTTTCCTGGAACTCGCTCGCCAGCTCGTCGCCCGGCGGTGCCCAGCGCGCCTCCACCATGCGGTACCGGCCCCCGCCATACTCCTCAGGCAGTTCGATGTCAGCGTTGGGGCCGAAGAACCCCTGGAGCAGTCGGCCCCAGCGGATACCACGGCGGCGCACGTTGTCCTCCGGCATCCAGACCGGGATCTGCATACAGGAGTAGAGCTTGACGCCCTCATGCTCGCCCAGCACGTCTACGTTCCAGGTCGTGTAGATGCCATAGGGCCGCTGCTCGTAGCCGCGCCCGATCGTGACGCCGAACTTGAACGCCGGCTTGGTGATGTCCCACACGGGGTCTGAGGTGCCGCCGGGCTTGCGGATGTGCGGCATGGCGCGCGCGTCACACATCCGGACATTCGGGCGGAACTGCTCGATCAGCTTCTTGCCCAGGTCCGTGATGAAGGGGGCGAACACGTTCCGCCGCCACACCTCGGGCAGCTCATCGTAGAAGTACGCGTGCAGCAGGTTGTTGGGGTCGTGGACGACCTGGACCATCAGTCGATCACCCGAATGGCCGCGCCCGTCCCGTCGACCCCGTTGAATCGGAACTCGATGTCCAGACCGTTGGTGGCGACGCCCGACCCGGTGCCGATGTCGAAGTGCGCCAGCACCTCATCCACCGCGTCGTTCCCGCTGTCGATGGCCAGGAACAGGTGGCGCATGTTCTGGCCGGCCGTCAGGCCCGAGCCGCCCCCGAACAGGACCTTGGTGTACTGGGCCTCGGCCAGGTCGTTCGTGTCGTCCTGCACGGCGTTGAACCCAGCGACCGGAGTCTGGCGCGAGTAGTTCGCCACGGACAGCTCGGTCCCGGCCCCCAGCACCTCCGAGATGGTGTCGTGGTCGGGGTCGTAGGTGTAGTCGTCCTGCATGATGAAGGCCTGGACGGTCAGGCCCGACAGGGCATTGATGAGGCGCAGCTTGGTCCGGTTCGGCACGTTCGGCATGGTCTTCTCCCGGCGGGGGCACGCGGTGGATGGTGGGAGCAGTCTAGCGCTACGGGACGGTCGTGACGATGTCGGTCTCGTCGATGTTCTGGCCGTCCGCGTTGATGTCGATGGCCGTGCCGACGCCCGAATCCTCGCCCGGCGAGTCGATATTGCGGAAGTTCCAGTGGTGCTGGAGGTTCGCGGACGAAACGTAGGAGCCTGAGTCGGAGGTCTCGTCGAAGTCCCCGCCGTTGCCGCTGTTGTAGATGGCCGTGATTTCAGCCGCCGACAGGACCGAGGACCACAGGCTGATTTTGTGGCACAGCCCGTCCGGGAGGAGCGTCAAGCCCGGGTTGGTGAAGACCCAGACCCGGCGGCCCGGCGAGTCTGACATCGTGCAGGCGTTGTCGATGCTGAGCGTGGCGGAGCCCGTCACGTCCACCCCGTCCTCGTAGACCAGCAGGGGGTCACCGCCCGCGGCCCCGTCGAACGTCATGGTCAGCATGGTCCAGGCCGAGCCCGTGTAGCTGCCGAAGAGGAATCGCTTCTGCACAGTGCCGCCCGAGTCGCGCAGCTCGGCCCGGTAGGGGTTGTTCGTGCCGGCCGGCACGATGGAGAGGTCGATCGTATTCTCGTCGCCCGTGGAGTCGTCCGGGCGGGTGTTGAAGTAGGTCTGATTGCCCGAGGCGTCGCGCGGAAAGATCCAGGCATTCAGGGTGAACTGGTTCGCCACCCCGAGCGTGTTCTGGGTGTCGTTCCGCAGATACTCGTCCGAGCCATTGAAGTCGCACGAGCGCGGCACGTCGAGTCGAGGGATCTGGGGCGCGACGATCAGCGGGGCATCTCCCGCTGCGCCCCCACCCGACAGTCCCCACCAGGTCAGGCCATTCTGCACGGCTAGACCTGCTGGATGGTGGCGAGATACGTGGGCGTGCTCTCGTTGTTGCAGAGAATCGAGATGATGTTCCGCGCGCCCGGCTGGAACGAGCCCGACAGGACCGACACCGCTACCGGCAGGGTCAGGGCGAAGCCGCCCCCCGTGATGTCCAGGATCAGGGTCTTGCCCTGGCGCGGGTTGAAGAGCGATAGCGTCATGGCGCCCGTCAGGGTGGCGGTGCGGAACAAGTCTCCGTCGAAGTCGCACGACACCGCGCCGGTCGTCCCGGCCAGGGCCGAGCTATCCGGCGAGTCCAGCCGCAGCATCTCGATGCAATCCGAGCCCGTGCAGTAGATCAGGATCGTGCCGCCGTTCGGGATCGGAATGGCGCTGCCGGTCGGCCCCGTGACCTGGACCAGTACGGTGAACTGCTCGTTCACGTTCCCGCTCTGCCGGAAGATCCACCACTTCCGGTCGGCCGGGACGAACACCGTGCGGTCGGCCGTCAGGGTTGTGGTGGTCGTCACGTCGATGAAGAAGTTCTGCTTGGCCTCCGCATCCGTAGGCTGAATGTCCGTCAACGTGTGGTCGGCGTTGTCGATGTCCAGCGTGAGACCACCATTGAGCGCGCGATCCAGGAGGTTGTCAGCCTCGTTGATCGTAAGGGTCTTGGAGTTCTGGGACGCCGAAACGCTCGGAATTTCCAGGTGATCTGATGCCATGCGGTACCTCTACAGAAGGGCCAGGAGGAGGATGAGGACCGCCGCAACGATCCCCACTAGCCCACCTAGGGGTTTACCTGGTCCGGGACCTCCGGCGTCACGCTGGTCGGCACCTGGGCCAATACATCCGGGACCTGCGAGAGGTCAGCCGTTGGGTTCTGACCAGTCCATCCGCACGAAATGTCGAGCCGCCGCTGGCCGTCCGGGTCCGCGTCCCCGGCTGTTGCCCGGATGATCCAGTGCGAGCCCGGGTTTCCGTCCGGGATGCTGGCGAAGGGCCGGCCGTCAAGCGTGAAGGTGCAGTCGTACGTGACGGACAGGTCGGCCGGAAGCGCCAGGCCGTTGGAATCCACCGGCGAGAGGCACACCTCTACTTCCCCGTCGCGGAAGTCCGCGCCCGTGGCCCAGCTAGCCGCACCGGTCCAGGTCGTGATGCCGGAGCAGGCCGGGTCGAGCGTGATGGACCCCGCCGGATCCACCGCGACGTTCTGGGCCGTCGCTGGCAGGGCGAGGAAAATCGACAGGGCAGCGAGTGCGAGGATGGTCTTGATCTGCATGGTCTCTCCTAGATGCCCGTGACGGGGCGGACGAAGCCGGCCTGGTTCCAGGTCGACGGGTCGTTGGCGTCAAAGTTCACGACGAACGGACCAACGCGGTTGTCGGTGAACTTATCGGTCAACTGGTATACGTTGATGTTGACCGGGTCGTCCGCCGTGTATCCGGCGTCGGCGCGCTCAGCAGCTGTGAAGGTAGCGGACGGGCTCGTGACTGTCTTTCCGGACGCCACGTGCTCGGTGCTGAAGCCCTTCACCAGCAGGGTGCAGTGGTAGGCCTCCCCGTTCTCGTAGAGCGGCACCTCCGTGATTCCGTCCTCGAAATCGGCGTCCCCGCCTACCCGGGTCTGCCGGATCCACGTGACCGTGATGTCACCCGTCCGGGCGGGTCCCGGGGCCGGGGTGGCCCGCACGTGGACCGGGCTGTAGGGCTTGATGTCGGAGAAGTCTACCGGGACGGATTCGACGTTGCTGGCCGGGGCCGATGAGCTGCTGGTCCGAGCCCGGTAGTAGGCGACGCGCGTGACTCCCGGAAGGCCTCCAAAACCGGCCGGCTGGATCGTCAGGTCCGTTGCGCGCAGCAGGACAGCGCGCGTACCGGCGATGTGGCCGGCTCGGCCGCGCTCCTCCGTGCCGCGGCGCCCCCGGATGATCCCGCTGAGCTGTACCTGGTTGCCCGAAATGACCGTGACGTTCTGGAACTGGATGATTTCGGCCAACTGGCCATCACCGATGGCCATGGCGTTGCCGCCGTTCAGGAACTGGGCGTCCGTGATGGATGAGAATGCACTGAGCCCGCCAGCCACGTACAGGTCGATAGTGGCGGTCCGATCGATGGAAGTGAAAGCACAGTCATACTCTCCCGGCACCGGATCCGTGATGGCGGCGATGTCGGTCAGGATAAAGCCCCATGGCGCGGCGCTAGTGGCGATGTCCCCGGGCAGCCAGAGGTTCCCATCAAACGAGGCCTGGATCGCTGCGCTCGTCCACTGGTCCGAATACGTCCCGACCCCCATGTAGAACTGCGGCGTCTGGCTGGCGTCCTGGTCGCGCAGATACGGTACCGACAGGGCGAAGAGTTCCGACGCCCCGCCGTCTGCGGGCAGGAACTGCGAGAACACCGCCGCGACGGCCGCCGTACTGGACGCGTACAGGCTGGGCTCATCCGACTGGGCCTTCAGGCTCTGCACATAGGCGCGGCCTAGGTCGCTGGACGTGATGCGGACCGTGTCGGTGTGGCCGTTGCCCGTGACGGTCACGAGGTCCCCGGCATCGAGCCGCAGATACTTGGGACCCAGCGGGAACTCGTACTCGTTGCGCGCGATCCAGGCCGCGTACAGGGCGGCCTCGGCCGTGAGCTGCGCGCCCGCCGACGACATCGCCACCGGCACCTCGATGTTCACGTTGGAGTCACTGAACATGGTGCGGTTGGGCGAGACGTGGCGCTGCGCGGACTGCACGCTTGTCTGGAAGTCCCGGGCCGGGTCGATGTACGTCACGTCCACGCGGCGCGGGATCTCGATCTCCTGGGTACGGCGTTCGGACAGGCGCCCGGCCTTGCCCCCCGTTCGGGTGCCAGGCTTCACGCCCAGGTCATCTTCGGGGATCGTGGCCACCACGGTGTTGAGACCGCGGGACTGGAACTTCAGGATGTCGTCAGACTCCACGATGTCGAACAGGAAGGCAAAGGCCAGGGGCTCCAGGGCCTGGCGGATCGTCATCTGTCGCGTCAACCGATACCCATTCACTGTCGTGGCGGTGAAGTTCGAGTCCAGCGTGTAGTCCGTGCCCTTGACCAGTCCGGCCTGGTCCATGATGCGCTCGACGATGGTCTCCAGGGACACCGGTGTCAGGTCACACTTGCCCAAGTTGATGCGGTCCAACTGGGCGATACCCGGCAAGGTGTTGGGCCAGCGGTACATCTGCCCGCCCTGGGGCCAGTGGTAGGCGCCGGTGAAGGGGTCCAGCAGCGTGGCATCCGTGATGAAGTTCTCAGCCAGGATCTCGGGCGTGCCGTAGGTTCCGTCGTCCAGCTGGGCCTGCGTGACTCCACTGGCGGCCGACTGCTCGGCCATGAAGACCACCGCGCCGGGATCGATCTGCGCGAACCCGTTGCCCGTGGTGGTGGCCACGACGGGCTCCGAGCCCGGATCCTTGAGCGACCCCCGCATCTCCGTGGCATCCACGAACAGGTGGGAGGCGGCGCCCGACGGCACAACCGCGACTCCCTCCACGGTCTGGGTGACGGGATCGAACACCGTCCAGGTCTGCTTACCCCCGGCGTCCGTGCTGCCCAGGATGATGAGCTTCTGCGTCGCCTTGTCGAAGAACAGGCCCGTGGGCTCGTGCGTGTCGTTCCGCAGGTTTTCAGCACCGAAGGCAGTGTTGGCGATGTCGAAGTGGTCCAGCGTCAGCTCAATTGTGAAGTTCGTGAGGCCGACGTTGATCTCGGGCGACGCACGCCAAAGGCTGCACCGCGCACCGTTGGCGTTCGTCATGCCCGGGCCCTGCCAGCCCACGATCCACCAGTTGTTCTGGTAGTCCTTGACGGACATGACGGCATCGGTTTCCGTGATGGTCGAATTGAGCGCCAGGGTCTTACTCTGCCCGGACGTTAGGGTGCCGTGCAGGTCGGCCATGACGATGTGGGCGATGGAGCCCACCTGACCGCTGAACAGCGCCACCCGGTTGTAGTTGTCCGTTTCGGCCACCAGGGCGTCATGGGCCGAACCCAGGTCGGTGAAGAGTGACAGGCCCACGGGCAGGTTGGCCGTCAAGTCGGCCGAGAATCGAATGGGCTCACAGGTGAAGCGGTTCACTTCGACGATGTGCTTGGTCGATCCGGTGGGGATGATGGGAGCCGTTCCCCAGGCGAAGACCCGATTGTCCTTCCGGATGATAAGCTGGTCGATGGAGAAGCCCGCCTCTCCCTGGCCCGGGGTTCCGGGCATGAAGTCCACGGACTTCCAGGCCAGGAGGCCATCGGTCTCGCCGGTCGCGCGCCACTCACCCGTGTCTAGATCCAGGCGCGCCAGCCCCACGCCGCGCGCGGGCTGGGTGCCGATCCAGTAGAGCTGGCGAGTTCGGGGGTTCGCCAGGTGATAGGGCGAGAGCGACATGCGCGGCACGGTCGAGTGGAAGCTAGGAACCGTCAGCGTGACGGATCCGGTGCCGGAGTTCTCGTACGAGACCTCAGCCTGCATCTGCGGCACATGGTTGCCGAAGTCTGCCAGGGGCAGGTCTTCCATCACGAAGTAACAGAGGTCCCGGAAGGCCGGCGTGTTGGCGACACCGCGGTCCCGCTGGATGGCCGGATCCGGGAGCTGGGTGTTGTTGCCCTGGTAGAAGCGCAGGCGCGCGGGTGTCAGGGAGTTGGCGTACTTGAACGTCCGGAACCCGATCGACAGCGTCTGGATGATCCCCAGAATCGAGGTGACCTGATCCTTGTCGCGGTTGTCGTAGATGACCTTACCGTCAGCCCAGATACGGCACAGTGAGGTGGCCGGTCCCTGTGAGACCAGGAAGGCGGCCGACACGTAGTAGCTGTAGGTGGTGGTCTCGACGGAGCCACCACCGCCGCCCTTCCCGATGTCTTCTTCCACGACCATCCGCTCTTCGCGGATGTGCCCGTTCTCCACCCAAATCATGTTGGTAGCGAAGCGGGCGATGCCCGCACCGATCGGGATCGTCTCCCCGTACTGGGAGACCGAGATGGCCTTGTCCTGAATCCGCGGGCCCTGCTGCTTGATCGGGTCGGGCTCAACGGCCAGCTGGATCGCGACGGTGGCGATCGTAGCGGCAAGCGTAATGCCCAGTAGGGCTGTCTGTGCCATCTACGCCTCCACCAGATTCGGCCACTCGTAGCAGGCGATGAACTGCCGCTGCCAGTCGTCGTCCAGGGTCTGCTCGACCACGCGACCGATTCGAGACGTGCCCATCAGGTACGCGTGGATGAAGGCCGGGGCGCCGTAGAGTTCCGTGATGATGCCCACGTGGCAGGGATCGACCGTGTTGATGTGGTTCATCAGGACGATGTCACCCTTGGCCATGAGCTTCAGCGGCTTGGGGCGCGCGACGGATTCCAGCTTGGCCCGCAGGGTCTTGCCGTCCGGGTAACGCTCGTAGACGTTCAGGTCCTCGCTGGTGTCCTCCCCCAGCAGCTCGGCCGTGCAGACCACGAGCCCCACGCAGTCGATACCGGTCTGCGGGTCCCGCCCCTGGTGGCGCCACCGCACAGGCCCACCCCGGAAGGCGGTGAGGAACGTGCGGGCTGCTGCCTCGATGTCGTCGCGCGTATACATCTATCAGGTTCCTGGCGCGTTCGGGTAGCGCTGGAGGTCGTCGTTGCCCGGGATGAAGGGCAGGCCCCGGTAGTTCACGATGTTGTCGAACAGCGAGGAGCCGCACCGGGCCGTCGACTTGTTGCAGCCCGGGAAGATTTCGAACTCGTCCCCCACGGCGATGTCGAACGGCATCGGCATGAAGAGCGTGACGGTTCCGGTCGAATCCACCCAGGTCTTGACCTCCATGGCCACGTCCTTGTTGGCCCCGGTGAGCCACTTGAAGTTGCCCAGGTCGTACTCGCCGGTCGCGAGCGAAAGCGTCGGGTTCGTTCCGACCAGCTGGGCCGACAGGCCCGACACGATCGGGGTGGCGATGCCGGCGGTCAGGCGGACCTTGATCGTCAGGCCCAGCCCCGCCAGGGACTGGCCCCCCGTGAGTCCCGGGATGGCCCCACCGTTCGAGACCGCCGTGAAGTCCTCGCCGTTCGTGGCGGCCTCCACCGTCACGGTCGCACCGGGCGGCAGCACCTCGGTCCAGCTGATGGAGCTGGAGGTGTAGTTGCCGGCCGGCGCCAGGTCGACAGCCGGGAGTCGGATACAGCTCACAGGAACGCCCCTCCCTCGTACTCACCTGCTGCCATCTGGATCGCCCCCCAGAGCAAGGATAGCTGGGCCGCGCGGAGCGGGGCGCTGATGGGGTTCAGGCCCGGGAACCACACGATTCGCTGCGCGAAGGTCTGGTTGAGCCCCCGCCAGGCGCCGCGCGCGTCGCCGATCGCGGCGACCTGGCAGCACGCCAACCCGCCCAGGGTG
>FUIF01018209.1_pt1 | contig 24991 bp, 47 predicted proteins | sample 1003461 | NCBI WGS metagenome assembly FUIF01 (sample SAMEA80401918, study PRJEB19352) | marine metagenome
CGGCACATGAAGACGAAGCCTGGGCGCGAGCGGCGCGGGTTTTCGGCCGGCCGGCGCTCCAGATAGACCACGAGGGCCGGATAGCACGTCGGGCGCGTCATTCCGATGGTGATATTGGCCGCGTGCGCCGTAGCGCCCTCGATGACCCATCGGACCATGTCGGCAGCGTCTTTCGTGAATACGTCGTGAATAGGCACACCGATTCGGCGCCAATGGGCTGCCTGCTGCTCGTCGTCGACGTAGAGGCGTCGCCAGTACGCCAGCTCGCGCTTGTATTGCTCGCAGAACGATGCGGCGAGGGCTTTCGGCACCGTGTTGATGCGCCCCGGGAACCTTGCGGTCTTGATGAGCAGTTCGAACCATTCCGCCGTCGGCACCTCGAAGTGTGGCGGGTGCGAGCGTTCCTCTGACACGTGCTTTTGCTCGCGCATTTCGCCTCAGCCCCCCGCCGGCCTGCGGATGAGCAGGTACTGCGCGGGCGGCTGGCCCTCCTGCACCCACGACTCCGTCAGCTCGACACCGTCCACGTCGCCCTCGCAGTCGCAGCCTTCGGTGCACACCTCCAGGTCGCCATGCTTCCGTATGGCGTCCTGGAGCGCTTCGACCAGCTTGGTTGCCTTCATCCTCCGTGCCTCTTGTAGCACTCCCGGCAGTAGAACCCGCCTGGAGCATCGGCCTTGCGGCCACAGTCCAGGCACCCAACCTCCGATGGCTTCATGTCCGTTCCCCCTCGTGTTTTGAGTTCAAGTCGATGCGTCGCCGAAACTGTCTCGCTGGAAATGGCCGCCTGCGAAGCCAGGTCGACTGCGCCGACCACCTGTACACGTACCCGGGGATCAGACCGCCCATGGGCGTCGGTGTCACGTTCTCCGCCCAGCGCCGTTCGATCCATTCGAGCCACACCAGCACGTGAGGCCCCTTACCGTCCATGGGCTCGACCAGGACGGGCAGCCAGGCGTACCAGCGCCGCCACTCGCGCACCGGTCTCAGCTGCAGCGGGAACCTCACTCGCTCCGCCCCATGGCCCGAGCCGTGACCATCGCCAGGGCCGCTAGCAGGGCAGCGATGAACAGCGTGGCCCAGAGTGGCCACGACAGCGCGCCGGTGGCCGACTCGCCCAACTGGAAGCCGCACGCCACGAAAAAGGTGAACAGCACGGCCGACACGAACAGGTAGACCGCCATGCGTACTCAGCGCTCCCAGTTGTCCGGCGGAGTGTTCATCAGGCGCGCCACGTACCTGCCGGCCTGCTGGGCGTAGCGGATGCCCTCGTGGCCGTGCGTGTCGCAGCTGTGGTCATCCAGCAGGTGGTCGACAGCGTCGCACAGCCGCTCCAGGATCTGCTGCAGCGGGAACGGGTCGCTGAGGCGCAGCACGCGCATCAGCCGAATCGTGGGGCACGGCCAGAGCCAGCCGCACGCCTGGCATTCCTCCCTGGACGGCTCCGCTGGCAGGCAAAACGGTACGTGCTCGCGCCTGAGCGCGTCCCACTCCTCGGAGTAGACCACGCCAGCGAAGGGGCGCGATTCCAGCTCGACCATGGCCTGGCGTATGCGGTCGCCTCTCTTGCGGGATTCCGTCGTCTGTGGCGGGTTCCTGAAGTCCAGGAGGCGGTCGGCGGCCGCGGAGCGTGCGTCCAGGCGCCCAGCACGCACCAGGGCGGCCACCTCGTCGGCCATCCGATCAGCGGCAATCATCTTCATGCTGACCGCTCGGCACATGTCGCAGCGGGCCCTGTCGCGCTGCTCTCGGGAGAACTCCATCACTCCCACCTCGCGATGAACTGCGTAAGGTGCCTGACGGTGAGCGCTCCGAGCGTCGGGGGCACCGACGTGTTGCGCAGCTGGCCTCTGCGGTGCAGCACGTACTCGAACACCACCGGTGGCAGCTGCGGGAGCCAGGCGCCAGCGCGCCAAGCCAGCGAGCGCACCGACACGCGGTAGTCGTCGGCACCAGGGTCGGCGAAACCCGGGTCTCCCACGTAGGAGGCATCCAGACCGGTGATGACTGCCGTGATGACCGTGCCAGAGTACGGCGTCGGGTCGAGCGCGTGCCAGTCGGGCGGAATCAGGTTGTTCACGAAGTTGGCGACGCCGGGCGTCTGGCTATTCCGTGAGCCGATGAAGATGATGGGGCTCAGGGGCGCCACTGGGTGCGTCGACCAAAAGATGTTGTTCGACGCCTCCAGCCGCTCTGCATCGGTGCTCAGCTCGAACACGTCCTGCTCATTGAAGGGGTCAAAGCAACAGTTCTGCACCACCACGGTGTTGTTGTAGAACTGCAGCACGCCCTTCCGGTACTTGTCGAAAACGCCCGAGTCGCCGCCATAGTGGAACATCCCGCCTGCGCTGCGGCGCTGGACGAACACGTTGCCGTAGACGTGCGTGGTTCGGAAGGCTGCGACCAGGGCCGGGTCGCTAGCGTTCTCTGGCGTCTCCTGGGCATCCACGATGTCGAGCAGGTGCGCACCGCCCGCCACGAAGTTGTATCGGATGGTCGTGCTGCCTCTGTCCTTGAGACCGGAGCCGTTCCCGACTGTGGGGCCGAAGTGGTTGAACTCGACCAGCGATTCTATGCCCTCCAGGTAGGCGTTGTGCTCGCGGTCGCGCCCAGCGACTCCGTTGTGGTGGATGTGGTTCCCCACGATGCGCAGGCGCTCCGTGCGGTTCGGCCCGCTGCCGTGGCCCAGAAACAGCCCGTTGCCGCAGTGGTGCACGTCCAGGTCACGCAGCGTCATGTCGTGCGACCTGGGCGCGAAGATGCAGCTGGCATTCCAGGCGTACTGCTGGACCACGCCGGCCTTGTCGGTGTACGTGTGGTCGCGGTGCGCGTTCCGCAGCTCCAGACCTTCGATGATCACGTGCGCTGGAGTCTGGAAGTAGTCCGAGTGCGGATTGCCCACAATGATCAGACCGCGAGGCTGGTGCCCGTCAAACGGGAAGTCCAGGTCCGGGCGCGTGGTGGCGTCCTGGCCATCGAGCACCGGGCGCTGGCCCTGTGGCCCTCTGACGCCGCAGACTCGAATCGGCTGCGCCTCCGTGCCGACAGAGCTGATCATCACCTTGTCGCGGTAGGGCTGCGCTCGCCAGTGAATCCGCACGGTGTCACCAGCCTGCAAGGCGTTCCAGTTCACGTCCGACGGTGTCGCGTGTGTCTGCCCTGGGCCCACCGTGTGGTCGGTGCCGCTCCCGACATGCAGGCATGCACTGAGTAGTAGCGCGCTAAACATCGTCTTCCACCTCCGCCTCTAGCTCCACCTCCGCGGCTTCCTTCGCCATCTCCAGCTCCGAGATGACGATGGCAAGCCCGGTGATGTAGTCCCGCTTTGAGCACTCGATGCTGCCCGCGCGCTCGTCGGTGAACTGTGCCAGCTTGATGAACTGTTGCTCTGTCTTCTGATCCATCAGCTCCCCCTGACGATGCCGCTGTCCACCGACACAGCATCCTCCAACAGGTACTCTTTCAGATCGTCGGTCAGCAGCTCGACGCCGTCACGTAGCCGATGGAGGCGCCCCAGGACTTCGGCCAGCCGTTCCTGGGCGTCGCGCTCGCGGTTGATTTCGGCTAGCCGCCGGCCCTGCGCATCGACAGCGCGGCGTAGGCTTCGCGCTTCGGTTTGCGCGTCGCGCAGCCTCGCCTGCAGCCGGCGCAGCGCGCCTGGCAGGTCTTCCCAGGTCTTCATGCCCAGGAGGCGGGCCACCTCGCGCACCGTAGCTGTCTGGGTGCGCATCTCCTGGGCCTGGATGACGGCTTCCCTCCTGAGCGCTTCGATCTTCGCCTCTGCGGCCGCTGCGGTCATCGTCATCAGTAGTACCCCGTCCGCAGGCGCTGCATCCTCTCGCGCACGTCGTCCAGCACGGCGCTCTCTGTGTGCTCGATGGCCGCCTTCAAGTTGTCCAGCTCCGCGTACAGATGGTCGCGGGATTTCCGGAGCGCTTCCAGCTCCTGCACGCCGTAGTAGCGTATCCAGGTCCAGCTGCCGCGCACCGCCGTGGCGGCCTTCGAATCTTCGTTGATGCCAGACAGCCACTCCAGCTCCCTGCTGGTCAGCTGAGGCACGGCCAGCGGTGGCACCTTCTGCTCGGTGGTCATGCCTTGTGGGCCCCGATGTGCGCTTTGTTCAGGTAGCACTCGCCCAGCAGGCGGCCGTCGCGCTCCGTGGGCGTGATCACCATGCAGAGTTCGCTGGTGTGCCTGGCCAGGCGTGTCGCTTCGAACCCCGCGGGCGGCTTCATCGCCTTGAGCCGCCTGGCTTCGAAGTTGAGTCGATCCCAGACCATCATGGCCAGGTTCGCCACGTCGATCGCCTCCATGCGCGCCATGACCGGGAACACCATGCCGCCGTATCGGTAGGCATACACGGCGTCCTCTAGCTCCTGCACCTCTCTCCGCAGGTGCAGCATGAGCCAGTCGATGCTCTGGTCATTCCAGTGTTCCTTGTCGACGTTCTGCGGCTCCCCCAGCTTGCTGTCCATGTGCTGCGTGAACTGCTCCAGCACGGGCAGGTACCGGTTCCGCGTCGTCATGGAGTCACCCCGGGCGGCATGGACACCTTGCAGGCCAGGCAGGCCACCCCGCCCTCCACGGTGTACCAGTTGTGGTCCGCTTGGTACGCGTGGCCGTCGCCCGTCGGCGTCGCTGGCCCCACCGCCGGGCACGGCCGCAGGGCCGTCAGCGCTTCGTCGAGCCGGGCCTGCGTCTCTTTCAGGCGCCGCAGCACGAACGGCTCGTATCCTGGAAACTGATCCGGCAGCAGGGCCCACTTCAGCAGCTGTGGCGTCAGGATGCCATTGAGCGCTGTCGTGCCTTCGTGCAGCCGCGTCAGGACCAGCCGGTGCTCGTGAATCACACCGACCTTGACCTGTATCCAGTCGGGCTCATGCGGCCGGTAGTCCAGGAAGGGGCGGCCCTTTAGCATGCGCACGGCGCGCTCGCCTTCCAGCCTGGACACCACGAAGGCCGATATGTTGTCCATCAGCCCTTTCTGCTCGCCTGTCACCAGGCACGTCAGCCCGTATTCGCTGCCGATGCCACGGCTGCGAAAGAACACTGGCGCCTCCTCATACGATGGCGGCGCCCCGCCTGCCGTCTGTTCGTCTGTCAATGCGTCCTCCCCTCCAGATACCGGACCCGTTCTTCCACCTCATGAATTGCCATCGCCACGGTGTGGAAGTAACCCAGATCAAGGTTGTTCAGGTTTGCCCTCACCAGCCCCAGCCCGACACCTGCGCGGTCACGTGCGCTGCAGACGACGCCCTGGTGTTCGCCCTTCTCAAAGAACCAGTCGACGTGCCCCGGCTCGTCCATCACCTCGATGGTCCAGTGCTCGCCAGACTTGATCCGCTTCAGTACGTCTGGCCTGTTAGTCTGCATCGCTGCGCTCGCTGTCGTACTTCCCCGGATACCAGAACTTCAGATGCTGATGGCAGAGCCCGTCTGCCTTGGCGCTCAGCCGGCACCGGCGGAACACCAGGCGGTTCGCTCGCCCCACCCGACACAGCACCTGGTTGCATCGCGGCTTGCTCGCCCGGTACCGGTGCATGGGCGGCTCGTCGACCAGGCCGGGCGGCAGCTCCTGCAGCAGCAGCCGGCGCCGACCGCGGCCCCACTGCCATCGTTCTATGAGCGCCCGTGTTAGTTGGACCATCGCTGATTATGCTTCGCCTGGAGTCCCTGCAGGCCCTCCACGGCGCTCCGCTTGATGTCCGCCAGCTGCTCGTCGGTGGGGTTCTCGATGCCTTTCATGCGAGCCACCCCGCGCAGCTGCTCGTCGGTCATCAGAGCCTCGCCCATGTTCAGACCGCCCTCGATGGCGCAGACCACGCACATGTACGTCACGTTATCGAAGCTGTGGGGCGCAACGTACACGCGGCAGCCGCACGCTTCGCAGGTCTCGAACCGGGCACGTGGCGGTGCTGGCTTCCCGGAGTCGACCCGGAGGCACATCATCAGGTTTGGCTTGTCCGGGTCGATTTCGTCGCCGACGGTCATGCCTGCTCCCCCATCTTTGCCTCGTGGTAGTCCGCCTCATCCGTGAGCCGTAGCGCTCGCCGGTGCTGCGGGCCGCGTTCTCGCTCGCGCTGCCGCTCAACCCACATGTACAGCAAGTTGTAGACCTGGGTGCGCAGCTCGGGCCAAGCGGCCGCGCATCGCGTGCACATGTCTTCGATGCCCCACAGCAGCGAACCGGCGCCGATGGACTCGGGCTGGGCACCCTCCTGTGGCTGGCGCGCTTGGGTCTCGAACTGTTCGCGTTGACGCGCAAAGATCATGCGCACGCTGCCAGACTCCCAGTTTGCAGGCCGCCCCGCCGGCTCGAATCCGCCCGACACAGCGGTGGCCACGCGCGGCCCCTCGTGTCCACACACGTCGCAAACCGTGTGCGTGGTGGTCTGTTTACTCACCCGGCCACCATATGAGCCCCTCGTCAGTCAGGTGCGCGCCCTTGTGGCCCTCCAGGTCGCTGCACTGCAGCACCATGCCGCTGTGCACCTTCACTGTGGCCGGGCACTGGCGCCGCTCGCCTGTCGGGCGCAGCGCCGCCTGATCCTGCACGACGGGTTGGCCCCACTCCGACGGCCTCGACCGCGGCCAGCCGGGATAGTCCGCCCAGGCGAAGTGCAGCCCCAGGTGAGTGAAGAACGCGCAGAACGCTGCGAAGCCCACACGCCCCCACGGGTCCGTCAGCAGCAGGCTGATGGTGGCCGTGAAGTGGTCGTGCGGGTCGGGCGTCCAGGCCAGGCTCACGATTTCGTGGACGCCCCACAGGACAGCCCAGCACTCGAAACTCAGGGCCATCAGCCAGGTGGTGGCCTGCTGCGACGCTGTCAGCTTCTGCCGCTTCGCCGCCTTCGTCATGCCGACCAGGCCGACCAGGCCCAGCACTATCAGGATGCCAGCTCCGATCACGTCGCTCATCTCCGATACCTCCCCTCGGGTTCTATGCGGTCTGGCGGCACCGACAGCCGGGGCCGCAGTCCAGCTCCGCGTAGGCGCAGGTGCACGGCTCGTCGGCACAGCACGCCCCGGTGTCGTCATGGGCGCTTATGTCGTGCCCGCACCAGCACCGGCTCGGCACGCAGTCTTCCAGGCGCACCAGCAGGCTGTTCAGCTGTCCGACGGTCAGTGCTGCCTGTTCGTTCCAGTCGCGGTTCTTATTGTTCTCCCACACGCGGTGCATGGCAGCGCACGTCATCGCGTGCGGTCGCTTCGGGTCGTATGCCAGGTCTACCATTTGCCTATGCTTCGCGCTGCGGGGCGCCCACCACGCGCCACGCTTCCGCCAGGGCCGCCCGCTTCGCGTCCAGTACAGCGTTCTCGGCGGCAGCCGTTGATGGGCTCGATGCAACGCTACGTTGCCCCCTATTCCAGCCCCTGCATTCCTCGATGATCCGCCAGGCTTCGTCTTTCGTCACCACTCACACTCCGCGATGATAGTGGCATCGACGGGTGGCTGCATCTGGCGGCCATCGCGCAGGAACAGCACCCGCGCCCTACTACTGACCGGGCGCTCTGTTTCGTATCTCTCCCTCCGCCCGTCGCTGTAGAGCACATCCACCACGCACGGTGTGCTCTCCCTGGCCGCGATGGCGCCGAAGAACGCGAAGAGAACCAGCGCGACCAGAACCAGCGCGATCAGCGGGGCATACTTCAGTATCGTTTCGCCCCACTCTCCCATCGTGTCGGCGATGAACACCCACATGTCGGCCAGGCTGTCCCACTTCCGGCTGGCGTGCCTGTCGTCTCTCACTTGCGCACCATCTGGATGACCGCACCGCTCTGCACGCCATCGGCTGTAGCCCACCTCGCGCGGATGCGCTCGGCTGCCACGCGATCAGACTCCGTCATCACGTACGGCGTGTTCGCTGCCGCAATGCGCTTGAACCATGCGTCACGGTCGTACGCGTGCGGCTCACGCCACGTCTGCAGCACGGCCTTGTCCAGCACCGACTCCTGGACTTCCGGCAGTGGTGCCTGCAGCACACCCAACCACACCAGCACGGCCTCGACTGCACGTCGTAGCTTCAGCACCTAGTTCCCCTTTCAGTGAGAGAAGAACGGCACCCCAGCCTGGGCTTACGTGCTACGCCCGGGGCTTCGTCGCCTGGTCGGCCAGCAGCACCTTCATTGCCGCATCGAACTCCTTGCGGTGTTCCTTGCCGGCTGCCGCCAGCAGGTGCGCTGCCAGGTTGACCGCGTCGCCCTTCGACAGGACAGACACGCTGCGATTGATGGTGATGGTGTCGCGAACAGGGTTCACGTTGACACCGAATTCGTTGGGCATGCTCATCTTCGCCGTTCCCTCACTTTCCAATGTAGCCACGCCACGCCTGTTGTGGCCAGCTTTTTCTTACAGCTGCTCCTCAGCTTCGCGCAGTTCCTCTTGAGCCGCAGCGAGTTCCGCCTGTGCACGGAGTACGCGCACGCGCGCCTTCTCGGCCTCCAGCTCGTACTCCAACGCGCGCACGTAGTGCTCGACGATGGGCTGTTGGCACTCCAGGTACGAGCACGTGAGCCCGCCCTGGCTAGCGACGAACAGCGTGGTGCGCTTGCAGCTCGGACAGGGCGTCTTGATGCGGCCCAGCTCCAGGACCATGGTGCTGTCGGCCATCAGAGTGTCCTCCAGGTTGTCGTCGGGCACCGGCTCCCCTTCGACCACTTAGAGCCCGTCCAGGGCCGACGTGCGATGGCCGCCGGACTGGTAGGCGCGCTCCACCTGCTTCCGGTGCTCGCGCAGCCACGCCGCGATGCGGTCGTCGGGCTTGGCCTTCACTGCGGCCTGGGCCCGGCGTGCGCCGCGCAGGTCGGCGGCGTGTTCCCGCATGTGGTCGAGCACCACCACCAGCTCGTCCAGTTCTTCCTCCTGCAGCTGAGGCATCACGGCCAGCGCCTCCACCACGCTCCTGATGACTCCGACTCGGCCCTCTAGTCCCATGTTCCCTCCAGGGCGGCAGTTGGTCGGCCACCTGCACCTGGGCCGCCGGCCAGGCGCAGGTCTACCCGGCGTCGTCTACGGTGCGGCGCTCACCGGGCTGGCCATGGATTCAGTCGCCCGACGGCTCGGGCTCACGTGGGCCCGCGGCGTGCGCGCCCAGCCACGTGATGACCTGCTCGACTTCCGAGCGCCACGAACCCACCTCTGGGGGCTTGCGCTCCCAGTCCTTGATGAGTTCGCGCAGCGTCTCCTGGCACCAGCGCGCCGTGCGCTGGGAGATGCGCAGCGTGCATGGCAGCTGCTGCACGACCAGGGCGAGGGGCTCGGGCTCTTTGGTCAGCCCCCATTCCGTCGAGCTGAACAGGATGCGGCAGCGGGCGTTCGCGTGCGGCCCCTTGCTCTCGAAGATGCCGCACACCTTGGCGTCGCCGGGCAGGCCCTGCCGGAAGCGCACGTGGTGCTGGTTGCTCTCGGTGAGAATGGAGCCCAGCAGCTTGAAGTCGACTTCCACGTAGCGGTAGCCCTTCACCGGTAGTGCGGGCACGGGCTGGCTCACGTCCACGGCTTCGGTCATTGGCTTTCCTCCCCGGACAGGTAGTCCGCCGCCATCAGCTCCAGCAGGCGGCCGTCGGGTGTTTCGTCAGGCAGCTCCCCAGCACGCCGTACGGCCTCCAGGCCGCGCCGGATGACCCGGCCCTGCTGTTGGGTCGCGTGGAACATGGTGCGCTGCCCTGAGCCCGCTGGCGCGGCCTGGGCCCCCTCTAGTGTCTCGGGCCAGGCGGCCGACGCAATCAGCGGCTTCCACTCATGGCCCTGGAAGCCGGTGAGGGGCTTCAAGCTGTCGTCGAGGCTGCGCAGCTGGCCCGACAGCTTCGAGAGGTTCCACTCGCCCAGCTCGCCGATTTTGTTGTCCGCCAGGGCCAGGGCCTGCACCGCGTCGGCCGACATCGTCGACACGTCGACCACCGCCGCGTGCGTCCAGCCCAGCTCCAGCATGCAGCTCATCCGGTCGTTGCCGATCATCACCACGTCGTCGTGCACGACCAGCGGCAGGTACTGGCCGTTCCGCTCCAGGCTCAGCCTGTTGGCTTCGTGGTTGCGGTCGCCGTGCATGCGCGCGTTGTTCGGGTCCGGCTGCAGCTCGGCGAGTGGACGCAGGAAGGCCCGGAGTTCGGCCGGGCCCTCCCACACGATGGCGTCGTCAGTCACCGACTTTCAGTCCAGTGGCTCCTGGCAGCTCTCGGCGCCAGGTGATACCCGAGCGGCACCGGCTGCCCCTCATGGACGTGGGCGTGCGCCGCTCGCGCTGCTCGGCTGGGGTCCATGCCTTGCTTCATCAGCTCCAGCTGCACCTCAGTGAACAGCACCTGTTTCGGGTTGGCCTTCACCAGGCGGTCGCGGGTTTCCTTCGAGAGCACCGCCGGCTTGTCGAGCTTGCCGGCCTTGTGTGCCTTCACGGCCTGTTTCTTCTGGTGGCGACCGGCGGCCACGAAGGCGCCCGCGATGACGAACACCACCTCTGCGAAGCCGCGCGCAGCCTCCTGGCTGATGGGGCTGTGCGGTGCCACGTAGTCGGTGATGCCGGTTACGTTACCGATCATGCCGAACGCCTGGAGGCACGCCAGCGCGACGACGGCTCCGCCCGCGATCCAACTGCCAGCCTTCCCGAATTTGTTCAACATGTGGCCTCCTGCCTTTCGCCTGAACCAGCTACGCAGACCCATCTGGCCTCCCGAAAGTGGTGGTCGGCCCGCAGGGATTCACACCCTCGCTTCCTGCGCGAAAGAACGCTTTTCGGTGGCGCCCCCTACTCACGGTATCGACGCAGGCAGAGCGGCCCTTCCACCGCTCACCGACCATAGAAGTCTGGCGGAAGGCGGAGGATTCGAACCCCTGACCTTTCGGCCACTCCAGTTTTCGAGACTGGTTGCCGTCCACACAGCAGCGCCTTCCGTAGAGTGGGAGTCCCGGAACGGGAATCGAACCCGAACACTCTCTGGCCCGCACGCGACACTCGGGTGAATGAAGGCTGGGCGGGAGTGGCCACGGCTTGCGATACGCGGACGTACCCGGCATCGCGGCGTTGCCTACCCGGGACAGAGATGGCAGAGGGGACGGGATTCGAACCCGCACGGCCGCGGTGGACCTCGGCGCGTTAGCAATGCGCTGGGCTCCCATGCTCGCCCTTACCCCTCTTTCGAACCGAACCACGTGAGCACGTTGGTGGACAGGCTCACGATGATGCGCCGCGCTCGACCCGTCACCAGGTCCACGTCGACAGCCAGCTGCCGCATGCCCAGGGGCACGTGCAGCGTGCTGATGACGGCGAGGCGGTTGCCGTTCACGGCCTGGTGGATGCCCAGGCCGACGTACAGGTAGGCGTCGCCGAAGCGCACGGCGCCACCACCGAAGCCGATGGCCGGCGTGTTCTTCACCTCGCCGGTCCAGTCGACTGCGACACCGCCAACGGCGGCCAGGGCCAGCTCCACGTTGCCGCGCTGCACAGCCGCCCAGGTGCCACCGCCCAGTATCTCCGTCGACTGCCACAGCTCGAAGCTGGACAGGTCGGTGAACTGCTGACTCTGCGGCTTCGTGTCTGCGCGCAGCACCACGTCGAACCTGTCGCCCACACCAATGCGTGCGATCAGCGTGCCCTGCCACTGCTGCTCCGTCCTGGCCAGGTCGACGCCCTCGACCTGGACGTAGGACATGCTGCGCTTGATCCACGCTTCGGCTCGCTCGGGCCGGGGCATCGGCTGCGCTATCGCGTGCAGGGCCATCGCCAGGTAGAACAGGAGCACCAGGCCCACCCACATCGCAACGTCGAGAACCCAGGCCACGACCTTCTGACGGGTCAGCATCAGACCTTCACCTCGTCTGGTTTCGGAAACGGGCCATACGGGCTGTCCAGCTTGTCGAGCCCCTGCAGCTTGCGCAGCTCGGCCTGCACGGCGACGAAGTCCCGCAGCGTGTCGCGGTAGCGCGACAGCAGCTCGTCGGGCACCTCCATGTCGAACTCGGGCATGGTGGGGTCGGACGGCTCCAGCAGCAGAACCGGGTACCACTCCTCGGGCTTGACGTGCACGCGCGTCACCGACACCGGTACCCTCCCGTGCCAGGAATGCGCTCACACTCCAGTGGCTCGTACGCCTCGACGATGCCGGCGCGGCAGCGCGACAGCTGGCGCTCCAGCTCCAGTCCGCGCTCGACGCAGACACCCAGCTGCTCGAAGGGCTGCGCCTCGCATTCCCTGGTGGCCACCAGCTCGCCGAGCCTGAGCCCCGCATAGAAGCACCACGCGCTGCAGGCCAGCGACAGCACCGCCACTAGCAGCGGGCGCTTCATGCCGGCATGCCCCTGGTGATGCCTTCCTCGAAGCCGGTGGCCCAGGCTTCCAGCAGTTCGCCGTACCGGTCCATGGTGCCGAACAGCTCGTCCTCGGTGGCGCTCGGGTCGGTCCAGCACGGCGGTGGCGCCGGCATCGTGGAGCCAGCCGCGCGGCGGCGCAGGATGTACTCGGCGTAATGCCGCCTGCGGTCACGCAGGGACGAGCCCGTGGGCAGCGGCATGTACTGCTCGCGCTCTACCAAAACAGGGCCGCCGTGGATTGGCGCGACGCACGCAACAGCCCGGCGTTCGCCCGGCGCACCCAGCCAGCGAAGAACTTCCGGCTGCCTCGAATGCGCCGATAGAAGTCACACCGCTGCGCGTGCAGGATGTGGACGAAGGCCCAGCGCTGGCCGGCCGCGGTGCGCTTCAGATTGTGCGGCCGCAGGTCGACGTGCAGCTGGGCCAGCAGCGCGGCCTTCGTGCGCGGTCCGTAAGCGCCATCCACCTTGATGCGCCGGCCTACCTCGCGCAGCGCTTCCTGCAGCACCTTCGTCGCGTTCTCGACGCCCATGTTGAATGCGGCATCGAACAGGTAGAGCGCGAGCCCTTCGTGCTCGCGGCACATGTCGTCGGCCCCCGACTTCAGCCAGTAGTCGTAGAACGCCAGAGCGGTGGCCTCGCGCCGCGTCAGCTTTTTGATGTCGACGGTCGGGTAGGCTTTCTGGCTGATGCCCCACTTCGTGGGGCCACCGCTGTCGCCGGGCGTCACGTGGTAGCGGCCACCGCCCTCGCGAGCGAAGGTCCAGTCCACCGCCTCATAGAAAGCGGGTTCCGCGGCAGTGACCGGGAACGGCCGGTCGCCGATGATCGCTGCGACTGCGGGCTGTGGCTTCCTGGTAGGCATCGGGCTAACCCTACGCTACCCGCGAAACCCAAGTCAACCCCTTGGCTTCGTCGCCTTCGGGGCCCCGCTTGATCTGCCTCGCCGGCCCTATTCCGATACCGCAGGCGTCGGCAAACTTCGACGCCCAGTCCAGCGCGCACTCCGCGCCGCTGCGCTCGCGGTTTCGCAGCACCAGCGCCAGCTGCGCAATCTTGTAGCCCTCGTGATGCTGGGGGTTGCGCAGGAAGGCGAGCAGGGTCCGCGCCTTCTGCACCTCGTCGTCGGTCAGGTTCGGTGTTGCGCTGCGGTCCACCTCAATCATCGAGCCATCCTCCGGCCGCTTTCTCCAGCCAGTCGTCGAAGCTGATCCGCGGCCACATGTCAGCCAGGCTGTTCGGGCTTCCCACCACGTAGACCTGGATGCCGCGTCGCTGCAGCTGTATCTCGGCCGCGTGGAACTTGAAGCGTTGATAGATCATGCCTGCGGCGGACGCCGTCCCGTCGAAGTGGTCGCCGCGCAGGTCGAGCCCGAGCACACCGATGTCGGCACGGGCCTCCGTCACGTACGTGGCCAGCTGCAGTGCCAGCAGCGTCGTGTTGCCAGACTCCCACCCTTGCGCCGCCAGGTTGAAGCTGAAGCCGTCAGCCATGCACGGCGGCACCTGGTGGCCAGGGCCTGGCCCACTGCTCTCCGTCCGCACCAGGCCCGGGTGGTCGCGCACCGCGGGCACGCCCATCCATTCGCGGTCGCTGATGACGAAGTAATCCTGGCGCACCGTGTCCAGCAGCTGGTGCGTGCGGTTCATGCCGATGACCGGGCCTATAACCCGGTTCAGCTTTCGAAGGTCGTGCTGGCGGAGGCTCGGGCCGTTCGCCAGGATGGTGGCGGGTTGGCCCGGGTGCACTCCGCGCAGCACGGAAACCGTCGTCAACCTTCGCCCCGCTCGCGGTGCCACTCATGGTGTCGCAGCACGCCATCAAAGTCGGGGTCACCCAGCAGAAGCGCAGCGCCACAGCGCACGCACTGCGCGATGCCGATACGGCCGCCCTCGGCCGTGATGCCGTAGTAACGGGTGATCGTCAGCGGGTCGGCGCCGACGACGTGGTAGGTGGGCGCCGCCATCTACTGAGCCCTGACGCGCAGCACCGGCGGCGGCACGGGTGAGCGCTGCCCGTCCTTCGTGTAGACCGGGCAGCCCTCTCCCTTCGCGTCGGCGTAGTAGGCGATGGTCTCGCTGTGGTACCAGCCGAAGGCGTCACGCAGCGCGCAGTCCGCGTGACGCAGTGGCTGGACGCCTGTGCCCTCCGGTCGGCCCAGATCGTTGTTCGTCCAGTAGCACGCGGGGTTGGGGCCCTGGCCGTCCCACTGGTAGCTCCGACCGCCCTGGTGCACCAGGTTGAACCGCGTGGTGTCGGCTCGAATGTCGGTGCAGCTGTTCGTCGGAACCCACTGCGTGGATGGCGACCGGTTGTTGCCGACCACCTGGCGGCAGTTGGTCATCCACGCCAGCAGCGGGTTGCCACCCGGCACGATGCCGAAGCCCGGGCACAGCCCACCTGGTGCGACGCCGCCACCGCCACCACCACCACCGTTGTCGGCGATGGGCCCGCCAGGCGAGTCACCAGGTGCGTAGCCGCGAGCGACGAACCAGCGCCAGCGCACGCCGACGTGGAGCCGGCGGCCGCCAGGTCCGTTGTGCTCGTCGCCCGACACGTCGAACTGCTCGCGACGCGGCCGCGGATCGCTGCACGGCCACACGCCGATTTCGTCGAGCGACGTGCCCTTGTGGGTGCCCCTTCTCGGCGCAGAGCGTCGCGGTCAGCATCACGGCTTCGGCGACCATGTCCGACCATTCGTGCTCGCGCGCCGTCGGAATCGTGCCCTTCTCGGAGTCGCCGATGTACCAGCTCGGGCGCGCGTTTGCCAGCAGCCAGGCGATGGCGTCGTGTACGGCCTGGCCGTGCAGCTCGGTGCTCTGGTCCACCTCCTGATGGAAGAAACACACCTCGGGGTCGCGTGGCGCAGGAGGCTCCGGCCAGAGGCACTCATAGCGCCAGTCCACGCGCCGGCAGTCGTCGCACAGCTCCGGGTCGGGCTCGGGTTTCGGCGGTGGCGTCGGCTTCGGCGGCGGTGTGGGCTTGGTGTCCGGCGGAGGCGGCGTCGGTGTGGGCGTCGAGTCGGGTGGCGGTGTCGGTTCCACCTCAGGCGGTGGCGTCGGCGTCGCCTCGCACGGGTCGCACTCCACTGGCTCCTCAATCACCACCGTGCGGCAGACACCGCCCACCAGCTTGTAGCCTGCGGGGCAGGTGCCGTCTTCCCTCACGGGTTTCTCGATGACGCGCACCGTTGCGGCGCAGCCCACAAGCGTGGCCAGCAGCGTGATGACAGCGATACCAGCAATCCCATATACCAGGTTCATGAACCAGCGTTCCAGCGGAGGCGCTGCCTCCGGTGGTTTCGTCTGTTCGTTCAGCATGCGTCGCTCTCCTCATCCGTGAAGCGGGGCTGCGGTAGCGCCCACCCCACTGGCAATTCGTCCGGCCTCGCATCCTCGACGGCGACGCCCAGGAACGCCGCGTCACCCTGAGCCGCCGTCAGCTTCACTACGGCCAGGTGCGCCACCTGGTCGTCGTCGTTCCAGAGTAGTCCCGTCCCTGCGTCCAGCACCAGCTTCACGATGTTGTCGATGTCTGGGCGCCCACCTCGCCAACCCGCCGGCACTGGCGTGCGCTTCCTGTGGTGCGACCTGGCGAGCGACCATCGGGCGATGATCGTTACCCGCACCGGGCCATCGAACAGCGGCGCTCGCTGCCCGCGCACCTCCATGGCCTGCTGCAGGTGCTGCTGCAGCACGGCCTTGTAGCTCCGCACCTTCGGGTTCTCGAAGCGAACGATCTGTCCGCCTGGCAGTCGCCGCTGCCCGGTGCGCGCCCACGCCACCGGGTCGCCTGGGATCATCGCCCGTACGCTCGGCATCAGACACCCACCAGTTCGCGCCAGCGCTCATACAACTGGTCCAGGTACACCACGTCGCCCGCAGCGTACTCCACCAGGTCATCGCGCCGGCCAGCGCGCACCAGCTCGGCCACGTCGCTGCCGTCGCCCTGCGCCTTCGGGTCACCCAGACGGTACGACAGGCACGCCGCCCGCAGCGACAGCGCGAACCCACCGTAGAACGTCATCTGGTCCATCAGATCCACGTGCACGTTGGGCCGGTACTTCGACTCGCGCGCAGCGATCACCAGGTTTCTCGGCGGCTTGATGTGGTGCACCACCATGCGGTGGATCAGCAGCGGCAGGTCGAACCGCCGGCCGTTCCAGGTTACGAACCGCGTAGCCTTCGACAGGACGCCGGCAGCTCGGCGCAGCAGCACCGACTCGCCCTGGTCGTAGCCCATCGCACCCCGCTCGAACAGCCCGTCGTTCACCAGCACGCGGTGCTGGCCCGCCTCGTGGCCGAGCACGGCCAGGCTCGCGATGACGGCGCCCGGTGGCAGCAGCGCCAGGTAAACGGGCGCCGTCATCGGCTCGCCCGTCTGGCGGTCGGTGCGCTTCGCCGCCATCTCCCTGGCTGCAGCTGGGCGCCAGTCGTTCTCATGGTCTTCCCCGCTCCACGCCCAGGGCGGCGCGACCGTCTCGCAGTCGATGACGGCTGTGGTGTCCTTCACTCGCCCCCCAGCTCTATGGTCAACGTGCCCTCTCCCCACTTCGTGGCATCCCAGGTGTCGTCACCCAGCGCCGGCTCGGACTCCTCGTGTGCGCGCCGCATCGCGTCCTGCTCGCTCTCCGCGTGCACCCAGTAGACCAGCGTGCGTTGCACGCGGTACAGCGGCAGCTCCTGCTCGGTGCCCTCAGAAGGGCGGTTCTTCGGGGTCGCCATCCTCGACATCCTCCACCCAGGTTTCTCCCCTGGTCTGTTCTTCGGTCAATGGTTCGTAACTCTCCGGCGGCACGTCGGGCATGCTGTGCACCGCGGGGCCGCCGTCCTCGGACATGTAGCCCAGGGCCACCGCGATGTCGCGCACCCTGGATTCGTAGCCCTGCGCCTTCAGCTCGGGCGGGTCATCTTCGTGCGGCACCAGGTGCGACAGGTCGCCACCGTTGGACAGCCTGGCGATGTCGTGCTGCGACGGCCTGGCCGTGGGCTCCCTGGGGCTCAGCCACTTGTCGAGCTTCGACCCGTACGCCAGCCTGATGCGGCGCTTCCCGTTGTGGACGTGCGTGACTCCCCACAGCAGGGCGGCCCGTTCCTGGGGCAGCAGCGGCACCTCGTGGAACTCCAGCCCGTCGGGCGCCAGGAGATGCAGGCGCTGGCCTGACCACCGGTCGAAGCCCTGGGCCACCGTGCGACCGATGTGGGTGCCGCCGGTCTCATGCCACCAGGCCAGGAATTCGTGCGCCAGCTCGTACCGGTTCTCAAAGATCCACCGCTCACGCTCCAGGTAGAACTCCTGTTGCTCCGGTGAGAGTGGTGGCACCTGTTGCTGCCGACCACGGCCGCCGCCCTGCTGCTGGTCCGTCATCTACGGTTTGCCCTCAGTTTCTTGAGGCCGGCCAGGATGCGCTGGTTTCGCGCCTCGCGCTCTGCGTCGTCTTGCACCTCGTGACTCTCCTCGCGCCCCTCGCACAGAGACTGGATGCGCGACGCGTCACGCCAGATAACCTCGGGCCTCTTGAAGTATTTGCGCTCTACGTACCAGTCGATGCGCAATGCCACGTCCACGCATTTCTTAAGGTCGGCTTCGGTGAAGCCGTCGCGCAGGTGGCGCACCAGTCGCTTGATGATGTCTTCCGCTACCTTCGGGCTGCGCAGCTTGGTGTTCGTCTGTTCCTTCCAGTAGTTCCCGATGCGCTTGGCGGCCTCCAGGTACTTCGCGTCGGTCGCTGTCTTCCTGCTGCGCGCCGCCGTCTTCACCTTCGCGGGGTCCGGCGGAGTCAAAACCAGCTCGTCGGCTGCGCCCCTCAGGGCGCTGTCGACACTCTCTGGTTTCGGGTCCACGTCCGAACGGCCTGGCACGGCTACGGCCGCAGGGCGGCCCTCTGTAGGAGGGCTCAGTGGTGGCGCTCCCAGCGCCCCGCTGTGCCCTCCTGGCTCTGGCTCTGGGTATGGCACAGCGCCCCGCTGCGCTACCCGCTCAGCTACCCGCTGGGCTCTAGCGCTCCCCCCTTTCGACGCATCACGTTTACGCAGAAAGGCTTCGTGGCATTGCCGGAGGATTTCCGGGTGCCAGAGGCCGAGCCTGCATCGCCGCCACTTCACGCCAAAGGCACGCACCCCTGACGCCATGAGCGAGCCCAATGTGCGCCACGGCTCGGGAGGTATCCCAGCTGCCGGCCGATGGCTGTGGGGTCCGACGGCAGGTACCCGGCGCAGCTCGCCGCCTCAATCAGCAGGTGCAGGTAGAGGCTCCGCTCGAAGCCCCCCCAGCTGCGCACCTGGGCGTTCCCGAAGAACCGATCCGGCCAGAACTTCACGAAGGCCGGGGCCACCAGCTCATCCTGTGGCACCGGCGGCTCTGTCGATTCGTCTCCCGGCCCCAGGCTCTCCAGGTGCGGCAGTACCTTCCTCCTGCTGCTCATCCTCGCCGCCCTCCCCGTCGTTGGATTCACTCACGATGAACCGGATGATGTCGGACGCCTCTAATGGCCCGTGGCCGATCAGACCGCGCGACAGGTGGTACCCCTGGCGCTTTGCGGCACGCTTGGCCAGCTCACCACCGCCTGGCGTGTGGCGCTCGAATCGGTCAGACTCCACGTCCATGTGCTGCCAGGCTTCCATCCAACCCCAGCACAGCTGTGGCCCGCGTACGTGCCGCCTGTAGTGCCTGATGATGCGGAAGTAATTCTGGAGGTTGGCCGCCGTCAGGTCTGGCCAGATGTCATGCCATGCGCAGTCGAAGCCCACGGTGGGCGGTGGCTCCCACTGGTACGCGTCGCAGTGCACCAGCTTCAGCCGGGAGCCGTACCGGTCCGAGTAGTGCGGGGCCACCAGGCTGAACACCTCCCGCTGGCGCTCCACCACCGTGACGGTGCGCACCTCCGGCTTCGCGAACAGCGGCGGCAGCACGACACCGAGCCCCAGGCCAGTGACCAGGACGTGGCCGCGTGCGATGGCCACGAAGGGCTCGTGGTCGCGCCGCTCCGCGATGGTGTCGGACATGTAGACCACGCCCTGGGCTGGGTCACCCGACGGGTGGTGCTGTATCAGCTTCGTGTGTGGCCCCAGGGTGACGAAGCGGTAGGTGCCCTGCAGGGCCTCGCGCATGTTGAATCCGAAGGCGCCGGCCGGCTCCACCTCGTACCGCTGGACAGACCAGAGACCGCTGCGGCCAGGCGGCACGTCGACCTGGGGCACCGTGCAGCGGGGCCAGCCCTCCATCTCGGGGTTCATCGCAGCACCAGGTCGGCCACCAGGGCGGCCAGGAAGCCCAGCAGGAAGCCGAGCACCAGGTTGCGCGCGCCACGCTCGCACTGCGTCAGGTAGGCGTTCGTGGCGATGACCAGAGGCTCCACCTTTTTCTGGTCCGCCTCACGCACGAACAGGGCCGCCACGTTCATGTTCACGCCAATGTGCCGCGACGGCGAAAGCTTGCCGAGCAGGCCGGTGCACGACAGGAAGACGAGCACGACGCCGACGGGCCAGGTCAGGCCGAACAGGATGGAGCCCACGCCCTGCGCCCACAGCGGCACCGACTGGATGAGCCCCGGCGGCAGGTGGCGGCTCTGCGCAAACAGGTAGACGCCGACCGCCGACAGCAGGACGCCCCACAGGTAGACGTTGAGTGCCATCATCACCTCGCTCATTCCAGCGCGTCCGCGATGTCGGCCAGGTATTCGTCGCAGCGATTGATGATCCATGCCGGCTGCCCGTCGTACATGCGCAGCGTCGCCTTCGCCACCTGGCGTGCCCGATCACCCGCACCGTGGTGCGCGATCCGCACCAGGCGCGACCGCACAGCAGTGGCGTGGTTCGATAGCTCGACTTCGTCCAGCGGGTGGCCACCGTTGCTGCCATCCAACGGCAGCAGCTCGGCCGCTTCCTGCAGGTCGCCCACGGCGTCTTCGAGGTAGCTGGCAGCGCTCTGCGCGTCGGACGCGACGCTACCGGCCTGCGCCACCCCGCGCTCGATACGCTTGGCGGCCGCGTCCATGCGCTCCAGTATCTGGGTGACGGTGTTGGCGGCGCTCATTCGCGCACCACCGGGACTTTGTCCTCACGGATTTCGAGCCCAGGGATTTCCCTGATGCCCCGGCGCAGCGCCTTGTCGATGGACGCTTTATCGGCGACGCGCTTGGTGTAGTTGTCGGGCACCTGGGCGATGTCGACCACCTCCCAGGTGAGTTTCGTGCGGACGCCCACGCCGCTCGGAGCGCTGGCGGCCGCGGGTTTCTCCCGGCCCAGCTTCCGGTGCTCGCGCCACACCTCGGCCGCCTGTTCCTCCAGCCTGTTGCGCTCGTCGGCGTCGGTGCAGCTGCGCGCCTGGCGCTCCAGATCTTTGCCCCGCTCGGCCAGCTCGTCGCGTTTCTTGGACCAGTCGCCGCTGACCACGGCGGCTTCGTCCTGCTGGGCTTTGATGTCCTCGGCCAGGAAGCCACGGCAGACTTCCATCATCTCCGCGAACCCGTCGGTCACGGGCTGCCACTTCGCTTTGATGGACTTCTGCTCGGCGACGTGTGGCGCCAGCTCGGCCTTCAGCAGCTCGCCGGCTCGGCTGAGCGCCTTCCTGCAGCGCACCACCAGGTCCGCTGCCAGCTCGGCCGTTTTGCCCTCAGCCCACGCCTTCGCAACACGCTTGAGCCCCGCTTCGAGCGCGTGGTATTCTTTCTCCCGTGCGTCGTCCGTCGCCATCTCGGGCGTCGTCATGTTCGTACCTCCAGCGGTTCGGGTTGGGGCGGGTGGGCCCAGGCTCACCCGCCCCGCTTTCGTTCAGCTACTCCGGCAGCCCGTCGAACAGGCCGCCCCCACTCTCCTGCGCCGGCTGACTCCCAGGCAGCGGCTGCTCGGCCTCCGGCTTCGCCGCCCGACGGCCTCGACGCTTGGTTTTGCCCTTGCCGGGTCCCTTCTCGGCGCCCTTCTCTGGGGCGCTAGCGGCCGCCTGAGCGGTCGACGTGCCCGAACTGGACCCAGCCCCCTCCGATGGGGCCGTTTCGGGCGCCTGGGGAGCCTCCTGCGGCGGAGTGGCCGCTGTGGCGGCCGGCTCTGGTGCCGCTGAGGGCTTCGGGTCCGGCCGGCTGTCATCCTCGGTGGACACTGAGCCCGGCTCCACCAGGTTGTCCAGGTCCACCTCGGTGGGCTCGCTGCTGCCGCTCGGGCTCCGGCCCTCCACCTCCGCCACGACCAGCTCCCAGGTCAGCTCGCCGTCGGCCAGGCCCTGCCGGAGCCCCTGCAGGTTCTCCAGGTGCTGCTCGGTGATCTCGGCGACGGTCTGCACGCCGGCCAGCTTCGCCACCAGATCGGGCTCAGCGTTGAACTGGCCGCTGAAGAACTTCAGGGCGCGCTCGATGCGCTGACCCAGGGGCCCGGTGCCGATGGCCTTCCGCTTCGCGGCGTCGAACAGCGGCATGAACATGCCCCGGGGCACCACCTTGAACACAGCTTCGCGAAAGGCGATGGACGCCGCCGCGTTGCCCGTGACCTGGATCATGTCGTCATTGAAGCGGCGCCCCTGGCTGTTGGTGATGCGCCGCCGGTGGCTCGCCGTCATCGCGAAGTTCGTCTCCAGGTCGTGGCAGACGCCGATGGCCTCGACGAAGCGGTCACCGACGCTCACCACGCGGGAGCCGCAGCGCAGGTTGCCCCAGTTCGTTCCGACCACTTCGGCCAGGCGCACGCTGGGGCCCTCGATGTAGACCGTGCGCCCGTCTTTCTTCCGCGGGATCGCGTACCGCATGCTGGCCGCCGTCTCCTGGTCGACCGTCACCAGCTCCAGCGCCCGCGCGTTGAACCGCTTCAGGTCGCGCGGGTAGCGCTTCGCCGTGGCGATGGCTACGTCGATTTCGGTCTGCGTCATCGTGGCCAGGGCACCGGCCTCGACCACCTCCGCCTCTACTTTCGTCACGTTCAGCACCTCCAGGTTTTTCAGTCCTTCGTCAGGAACGTTTCGAACAGATGGGCCGAGCCCACCATGGTGTCCGCCGGTAGGTACGCCCGGCGCGTGATGCGCAGCACGAACAGGTCAGCCGGCGCGGGCGGCAGCAACAGCAGCTGCATCTCACCAGCGACGCCCGGCGCCTTCTGCCCCTGGTCCTCAGTGTGCAGCAGGCCAGTGTCGCGCGGGGGCTCCGCATCGCGCATCTGGAAGCACCAGGCCACCTCGCCCAGGGTGTTGTCCGAAGTCCACCCGAACGCAGCCCCGACACCACCCGGGCCGCGCTGCGCCAGGAAGTCCATGTGCGTCTCCAGGGAGTCCTCGAAGTCGTACGCCAGCAGGTCGCCGCGCTTGCACAGCAGCGCGCTGTTCCGGGTCGGAGGCAGCGGGCACCGGATCAGGATGCCGTCGCCGTCCGGGTACTCCGTTGGCGGCGGGTCGTAGTCGACGACGTACTGCGACCCGCAATACTCGCAGGTGAGCCAGCCCGGCGGCAGCGGGCCACCGCACGACACGCAGGCAGAGCGCTTCATCTGCTCGGGCACGGTGGGTGGAGCGCGGCGCGCACCACGTCGAATTCGCACGGTGTCGGGTCGTCGTCATCGACACAGGGCGTGTCGAGCGGCACCCCGTGCGGGCACTCGAAGGCTTCCCCGTTCGGGCCATCCTTCGTCAGTAGCCGCAACGCCTGGTCAAGCCGCTCCACCTCTCCCAGCTTGCAGTACGCGTGGTCGTACTCTTGAGCCCAGTAGCGCAGGGTTTCCTCGTCGCGTGGCTGCGCTTCGCTCGGGTCGTCCAGCAGCGGCTTCAGGAAGTGTTCCTCCAGCTTCTCGACCTCGGCCCGGAGCGAGCGCGCCAGCGCGTGAGCTTCCATCAGGTAGCCGCCGAGCGGACCGTGTGGCGCCGTCGTCAGTTGCCCTTCGCGACGGAGCATCTCCTCCTCGCTCAGCGTATCGGGCTCGGGCTTGGCCGTGTGCCACTGATCGCGGCAGGGCTGAACCTCGCCCCCTTGGTTGACCGCCGGGTGCAGCTTTGGATTGACCGATCCGCAGGTGGGACAGTGGTCCGGCACGTGTTCGTTCGTCATGAGTTCTCCCGCAGCGCGGCGCGCGCCTGTTTGCACGCGGCCGAGTGCATGTCGTCGCCCATGTCGACGGCGTCGCACCAGCAGCCGCCCTTCGCGTTCGGCGCTTCAGTGTTGGGCCCGTACTGAGCGAGCCCCAACAGGGCGCAGCGCAGCCGAACGATCCGGCCGGCCAGCTCGTCGCGCAGAGAAATCTTCGCGATCTCCCTGCGGGTGGCGACTTCGTCTCGCAGCACGCGGATTTCGCGGGCCATGAGTTCTGTCTGCCGCAGGGTCGCGCCGAACCCGTCCTCTACGATGCGCAGCTCCTCTTCGCTCAAAAGGTCGTCGGTGGGCTCCCGCAAATCGGGGTTGTTGTCCCAGGTAACCGTTCCATCCTCGATGCGGACGGTGGTCACGTGCTCTGGAGGCTTGCAGCTGCAGAGCCGCAGCGCCGTGTCGCCGATGGTTCCGGGCTTGGGGTCGGCTCGTCTTGGACAGCCCGGCGCGTGTTCGTCAGTCATCGTCTCGCCCTCCCACGTACTTGCACGTGCGCCAGAAGGCGCACCACCGTTCGGAGCACAGGCCGCCCGGGTTGGCCGGCAGGAACACGCCGGCATCGAGCGCGGCCTGCGCCGCTCGGATGCGCTCGACCACTGCGCGCAGCTGGGTGCCGTCGCGCGTAGTCTCCTGCACCACCACCTTGCCCAGGCCCGTCGGCGTCACCACCAGGTAATCGAGCGTCAGCCGGTGCGGCAGCTGGCCCGTCTCTGCGAACTCGGCCAGGGCGTAGACGCTCAGCTGGCCGCTGGCGTCGGCCGTGCCTGCAGCTGGACTCTTGCTCGCCGTCTTGGTGTCGCGCACCACGCGGCCGAACGGCGTGTCGGCCACCACGTCGCGCACGGTCACAATCTCCAGGGGCTCCCCCTTCGCGTCGGTGAGCCCTCGGGGCCGAAACACCGTCTTGCGCTCGACGCCGACCGGGTCCACCTGGACGGCGACTTCGTCGCGGTACATGCCGGCCATCGCTATCGCGTCGTCTTTCGAGCGGCCGCGCGCCTGGGTGCTGCCCTCGGACTCCTCGTCGCTGGTATACGTGATGCCCTCGCGGGCCCGTTCGTCGAACGCCTGGGCAGCGATGTCCTCGACTTCCTGCACGTCGGGCAGGGCATCGTTCAGCTCGGCCTGGCTGTAGTTGCCCGGCCCCAGGTGCTCGCGCACCGCGTGCTGGCGCAGATGCTGCTGCCGCACGGCCTCAGCGACGGCGCTGCCGCGGTGCATGGGCAGCGTGCCCGGCGCGCGTTCGTTCTCCAGGTACTGGCGCCTGAAGGCTTCGCCGCAGTGGAACAGCTTGAACAGTCGGCTGTGGCTCCAGCGTGGCATCAGTGCGGGTCCCCCCCGCAATGAGGGCAAACCGTCAGCTCGGCTGCCACCGTGTGCCGACAGTAGGCGCACCGGACGTGTGGGCCACGGGCCGGGGTGTGCTCGACGCGCGACCCGCCACCGGCTTCGCGGTACTCCAGCTCCGCGTCCAGGATCGCCACCAGGTGCGCGTAGCGCGTGCCCTTGTACGTGTCTCGCCACTTGCGGAGCGTCACCGTGGCGACGCTGTCGATTGGCTTGCCTCGGAATCGGTCGGGCAGTCCGAGCATCAGTCCCCCGCCCCGGGCTTCAGCCCCAGGTCGATGCG
>FUIF01017446.1_pt1 | contig 24984 bp, 36 predicted proteins | sample 1003461 | NCBI WGS metagenome assembly FUIF01 (sample SAMEA80401918, study PRJEB19352) | marine metagenome
TATGTGATTGGGTTTAATGTGCATGGCATCTGGGCAGTGGGTGAGCTGCTGGATGTTCTGGATAATAGGAGAGGGCCTGCAAACATGGCCGGCTCCACAGCATCTCTCAGATCCAGGGTTTTTGATGGTGCCATATATCAATCCTATAACCTGGTGGAGGGCATCCCCTGGGCATGTACCTCCAGTTACCAGGTGCCTGTGGCCTCTGGCCTGGGCAGTGGCTCTGGGGCCGGCATAGGCTCAGGCTCTGGATCTCTGCAGGAGTACATCCTGGCCAGGGCAGGGCAAACTGGATGGGATGGGCCGGCCTGGAGTGTGGGCAGGGGAGCATCTGTGGAATATGATGGCACCTTAACCCTCTCAGAGGCTGTAAATCCTGTTTTATCAATGATTCTACCTATCCAGGGGGCCACACTCAAACTCTCTGGAGAGGATGTGGCCATTACAGCCACCTTTTATGATTGGAGTGAGAACACTCTGGGCAGCACCATCACAAAGGCTGTGGATGATGATGATGCCAGTGGCCAGGTGCCTGATGGAACCTGGAGGGTGGAGTTTGAGGTGAGTGAGGCAGGTGCCCAGCCAGTGGTGGAGATCACAAACCCTGGGGCCATGCTAGATCCCAGGCCAGGCATCTATGTGGGAGATGATAAAGTGCAGAATGGCATCCCATTCTGGAGCAGTTAATGTTTTTAAGGTGAAATCAAAGAGCTCACCTTAAAAAGTAAGTGGGCGCCGTTCTCGAGAACCATGTGTAAAGCATGTAAAATGCGGCCGGCCACCTAAAAAAGTTAAGTTATGAGCAAAGCCAGCAGAGCATATAAATACAAAGTTACAGCAGATGCAGCCCAGGTGGGCAGTGATCAGGCCACAGTGGTACTCTGGTTTGATTTGAGGTATGCACCTCCAGCTCTGTGGGATCATGTCAATACAGATGGATCTGATCTGCTGGTTTACTCCCAGGATGAGGGCACCAGGTTTCCCACTTACCCTGTATTCATAGACAAAACGAACAGGAGAGGGCTGCTGGCTGCCAAAGGTGAGAACCTGGATGCCACCATTGATACTGTGTACACCATTTTCCTGGGGGATGCCACTGCCACTCTCCCAGCTGTGGGTGATGCAAATGGGAGGAATGCTGTTTTTGATTGGAAATTTGAGGCAGTTCTGGATCTGATTAATGATGCAGCCAGCATCACAGATCTCACTGGCAATGGAAACACAGGCACAGGCTCTGGCCTCTCTGTGGTGGATCGTGGATGGTTCGGGAAATCCTTATACAATCCCAGCTCCACAAACCTGGAGGGCATAGCTGTAACTGGCTCAGCCTTTAAGGGCCTGGCTGAGGCCGGCTTTTCCTGGGTGGAGTTTAAGGAGAATACAGCTGTACAGAATGAATCCCCCTGGGGTTTTGATGCAAATAACTCATGTAAGCTCAGCTCACATGATTACCAGCTGAGGGTGAATGGATCGAACCATGCTAATGAGGATGTGATTGATAATGCTTTCATGCACTGGGGCCTCAATTATGATGATGCTGCAGATGAGAGCCAGTATTTCAGATGTGGGGAGGCCGGCACCCTGGATACAGGCACCACTGATGCCTGGTTTAATGGTGCAGCCGGCTTTAATGTGATGAGGGCCAGGAGTTCAGGTGGAAACTGGGAGGCTTTTAATGGCACTATGAGCCTCTGGCTGGGTGCTACCTCCACCAGAACTGAGGATGAGTATGCCATTGAGTATGCCATGATGTTTGATGGAGGTGGCCAGGCCGGCTCTGGTTCTGGGTATGTGCCAGGCTCTGGTGAGATTGGCACCAGGTTCTGGAGCTGGAGTGAGCTGATGGAGAACTGTGAGGAGAGATGCAGCACTGATTTTTCTGAGTATGATGTGGCCACAGGGATGCCTCATGAGTGGAGGAATATTTTCCAGGATGCTAATGTGGATGTGGAGATTGCTGCAGATGCAGGCTCACCTGGTGGAAAGGTTCTGGAGATCAATAAAAGTGGAGCAGGCCGGCCTCTGTTCACCTGGGATGTGGCTGATGGTGAGAACCAGGCTGCCCTTTTCTGTATTGAGAGTGATAATGCCTCAGGGGCACCATCCATCTGGATCAATGCCAGTGGAGGTGATGGGGATTACCAGGGCTATTTGGTGGAACTGGCCATAGGCTCCAATAATATTGGATTATGGGAGGGCACTGGTGGTGGAGCGTTTAATAACTGGGATAATGATGCTTTCACCCTAAATGCAAACACTAAGTACTGGGTGAGGATTGCCAGGTTTGCAAATGGGTTTATAGCTGCCAGGGTGTGGGAGGATGGTGGCAATGAGCCCACAGCATGGAATGTGAGCACCACAGATAACTCCTGGACTTCTGGCCACTGTGGCATCAGTGTTCTGGATTCTACTACCTCAGTCACTAAGGTGCACTATGCCTCTGTGGGGAAAGGTGATAATTATGCCCAGGGCTGTGAGGTACTGCATGAGAACTGGCCCACAGGTGAGGCCCTTTACCTCACAAACACATCAGATGAGAGTGTGAGGATTTTGGAGTTGGATGGTGATGAGAGGCACTTTCTGATCAATGTTTATGGGAATCAGCATGATCCTCAGCAGGTGGCCTGGCACAGGGGAAAGCTCCAGCCATATGTTACCTGCTCAAATGCCTCAGCCAGGGGCAGTGTGCTCAGGTATGATAAGTATGGCCTGGGAGAGGAGGTGATTGTGGCTGCCAGAGCTGATACCTTTGGGATCTGCTTTGATTATGCCAGCAGTGAGATGTATTACTGCACCAGGCAGGCATCTGGTGAGTTTTATAATAACTCAGATGATGGAGGATCTGAGAGCACTTTTCTCACTGGCATTGCATGGCCTGGCCATCCATTTTTTAATCCTGATGATTCCCTGCTGTACATCTCCTATGATTTTGCTGTAAGGAGCTACAACACAGCCGGCACCCTGCAAGTGCAATATCCCACTGATACCTTTGATATATCTCACTGGGTGGCTGTGGATGGCACTAATGTGATGTGTGGATATTGGAATGACCTGAATGTGATGTACCTGCCCATAGGCACCACAGTAGGCCCCTGGACAAATGGAGATAATTCTTATGCAGTTTGGCACGGTGATCTCACTCCAGATAGGGATGTGCTGTATGGGGCATGTTTTAACAATGATCTGATCAGGAGGTGGACAAACCTCCCACCTCCAGCCAGTGGGAATGGTACTGATATAGCATCAGGTACTGGATATGATCAGGTGCACTCAGTTACTTATGTGAACTTTTCTGCACCTGGTTCTGGCAGTGGCTCTGGCCAGGTGGGCAGTGGGTCTGGATTTGTACCTGGCTCTGGCTCAGGCTCTGGGGCTGTGCCAGGCTCTGGCTCTGGAGCTGTGCCAGGCTCAGGCTCTGGAGCTGTACCAGGCAGTGGATCTGGGGCCGGCTCTGGCCAGATTGAGGAGTGCTATCCTACCATTGCCAGAGATACCACATTTAACAGGATGGTGATGTGGCAGCCCAGGAGTGGAGCTGTGGTGGATGTGATGGGCCATGAGGCCCTGGCAAATGCCACTCCAGCTGATAGATCCATTTACTACAGAGGCAGCTCCAGCACTAAGCTCTCAGGATCAAACAGCCTGGCCATGAGAGTGATTAAATCTGATCTCCTCAGGCAGATGTGGAAAATGAAAAACCTGGGCTGTGATATTCAGCTGGCCATGTTTGGATTTTCCAGGCATCAGATGTGGCTGAGTGATTCTAAGCTGCAGATGGTTCCACAGTGGAATCAGGGAGGCAGGATGGCCGGCCAAAGGATTGAGGTGAATATGGCCAGGAGTGCTGCAGCCATCAGCCAGGTTACAAACCTTTTTGAGTTTGCTCCCTGGTACAATACCACAGCCACAGTGAGCCAGGCTGCTGCCTCTGGCTCTGGATCTGGTAGTGGTGCAGGTTCTGGCTCAGCTGCCTCCTATGTACTGTTAGATCGAAAAAACACAGGGTTTAATGGGCCACTGTGGGAGGTGGATGCTGGTGATGCTGTGGATAGTCTGGGCACATTCACTGGGGATGAGGCTGTGCTGGAGTTTATTTTTCCAGTGGGCAGCATGCAAGTGAGGTTTGAGGGTAACTGGGCCGGCTCAATCGTTTGCAAGGATTGGCAGGGCCTCACAGTGAGTACAGATGCCAAAACCTATGGCCAGGATTCTGAGATTACTCTGCCTCTGAATCTGTGGCAGCTCAGGATCACAGTTACCCAGGCAGATGAGATGCCCAGGGCTGTGGTGGTGTATGCCGGCTCCAGCCAGGGAGTGAGAGAGGGTGTGTGCCTGGATTGTTCTGATCCAGATGCTGTGGCCAGTGGGGTGCCTGATTGGGTGCTGGTGGGAGATCCCATTTACTTTGTGGATGAGGATGATGAGCACTTTAAAACCATTGATTCCACTTTTACTTTTGAGACTGATACCGGCCTGGATCTCTCTCCATATAACATCATAGATATTGCCAGGCATTACAGAACTGGCAGGATCTATGGCCTGGCATCAAATGGGATAATCCTGAGCTGGCAGCCAGATGGCTCTGATCTCCAGCAGGTGGTGGATACTGGGTATATTGACCTTGAGAGCATCCATATAAACCAGCTGGAGGATACAATTCTAGTGGGTAATCACCTGGCCAGTTTGTTTAATAATCGTTTTTACTTTTATTCCATCTCTGGTGTGCCCATTGGGAGCTGTGAGGCCAGGAGTGGCCTCAGCTCATTCTCAGGCTCTCCCTCAGGTTTTGGTGAGATGCCTGATGCTGATGGCACTTACAAGGTGCATCATTGGAATAGTACAGGATTCACCAGGTTTGAGGCTAGTGATTGTGATGCTGAGCCTCTGCAGAGTGCCATAGGTATCAACCTGGGGGGAGGTGCTGTGGATTATGTGAACAATATTGCATTTAGGGTAATTGGATCAGCCATTTACCAGTACAATCCCCTGGTAGAAAATAACCCCAGCAATGCCTTTATAGTGGCCGGCAATGCTGCACACCTCTCCTCTGAGTTTTGTGATTTCTTCGAGAATGAGAATGGGGTGATTGTGTGGCTCTGGGCTGGTGGTGGTAAGCTGCAAAAATGGGAGCTAAACAGTGCAGATATGGATCAGAATGTGAGCACATCAAATATCAGAACCCTGTGCACCAGGAGGCCCTCCATCAATCACTAGGATTTTTGTGCCCTGGCTGATTTCACAGAAACTGGCCAGGGTAAACTGTAGATTTTAAAGGAGTGCTATGAGCAATTCAAATAATAAAGGTGATTCTGGCCCTGTGGTGGCTGTGCTGGAGATGATACATGAGGATATAAAGGGCCTCAAGGAATCCCAGGAAAGCATGGGAAAATCATTGATAGAATTAACAGCACAGCAGCTGGCTCCCAGGATTGGGAAACTGGAGGAGAAAGCTCACCAGGCAGAGCTGAGCCTGGCCAGGCTAGATCCTCAGAATGTAAAGAGCCAGCTGGAGAAACTCAGAGAGGGCCAGGTAAAACTCATGATTAAGGTGGCCACCATAGGTGGAGGAGCCGGCCTGGCAGGTGGAGGGCTGCTGTACTGGATCATGCAGATGGTGAATGCTGCACCTTAGTTTTTTAGGTTGTGTTTTGCGTGCACATGCGAAAATACATACTTTTGCAGCTCCTCGAGCAGCTGCGATCGAATTAAAAAATTAGGTGGATCATGGTAAAAACCTTATTAATCTTAAATGGCCACATCTCACATGGGCTGTGGCAGTGGGTTTGCTGGAGGCATCTCCAGGCCCACATTAAGCCTGATGCAGTTCTGGGCCAGGGTATAGGTGCTCTCAATGGGTGGCTGATAGCTACTGGCCAGCATGAGAAAGGGGATAAGCTATGGCAGAAAGCCAGGAGGGATCAGTTCTACAGGCCCAGGTGGCCCCTGGGGATGGCTGCCAGGTGGGTGCTCAATAAGGCCGGCCTGGGGCCTCAGCTGCAATCTGTTTGCAGTGGGAGGCCACTCAGGAGAACCATTAAGAAAATGGTGGGGAGTGTGTTCACCTATGAGGTGCCCTTTTACTGTAGTAAATCGAACCTCAGCACAGGGGTGGCCAGCTGGCTGCTCTCACCTGGTGATCAGGTATGGAGGGATCTGTATGCCTCAGCTGCTGTGCCTGGCCTCTATGAGCCGGCCAGATTCAATGGCCAGGAGTGGATTACTGGGGCAGCATGCATGAGCCGGCCCCTGGCCTATGGTGTAAAAACCTGGGGAGCATCCCTGGAGAGAGTTTATGTGATCAGCTCAGTGCCTAAGAAAGCCCTGGCCAGGCCCAAAGGAGGCACCAGGCTGGAGGATATTGTGGAGCATAGCAGCCTCAGAATGATGGATGATCTGCACAGGATGGATCTGCTGCTGGCTGAGAGGGCCTGGCCGGCTTTGGATGTGCAGCTGATAGCTCCTCCTGAGAGCCTGGGCAGCCCTCAGAGCTTTAATGCAGCCCTTTTGCATAACAGGAGCAGCCTGGCCAGCCAATACATCAGGGCCTATATAGCGGAACATTTAGAGTAAAACACACATTTTACACACACCCATCTGTGATGCTGTGGTAAGTTCATGAGTGGGACATAAGCTGTAAGCCCTGGGCATGTGGTGTGCCCAGGGCTTTCTTTGTATATTGAGATGCTAACGAGAAAAGGCTGGCCTGGGGTTTTGATAAGATTCCCCTGGGCCGGCCTGTTTACTTGAGGCCCAGCATCTGCCTCTCCAGCTCCTCCTGCTGGTGCATGATCACTCTCTGCAGGGTGGTGGTGCCAGTTTCCACATGCCATCCCCAATCATGCAGGATCTCCTTACTGATCCTGATAGGCCCCAGCCGGCCCTGGGTAAATATCTCCTCAGGGAGCTGCTCATATGGGGTGGGCTTAATCTCCAGCCAGTTCATGATTTTGCCTCAGGTTGTTTCCTATTGCAAAAATGAGGGATGTGGCCCCTGATCTCTGGGCCTGGGTTCTGGTGTTTCCAGCCAGATGCATCCACCAGGGGAGGAGAGCCATTGCCTCCCAGGTACATTTTAGCATCCACAGGAATGTAGGTGCCATCCCTGAGCCTGAGTATTTTGATGGGCTGGCCACACTCACTGCAGGCCCTCTCACTTTTGTGCCCCTGAGGCCCTCTGGATGAGAACCTTACTCTCCCATCAGCTGTGGGCACCTCCTCAGGGCTTTGGAGCCTAATCACCTCCTGTGGCCTGGAATCCTCATGCCCAGCTGGCCACAGCCTCAGGGCAGTATCTCTGGCCGGCTTATTCTTGCCTATGGCCAGAGCTATCATATCAGGCTCAGATGGTTTGAGAGCCTTAAAGATGTTCTCAAAGGCCCTGGCTTTTCCAGCTGGGAGCTTTGAGCCTCCTCCAATCCTGGATTTATTGCCAGTTACTGCATAGCACATCCCACTCTCATGGTAAACCACATAAGAGCAGGGAAAGCCGGCCCTGACTGCCAGGGTGTTGGCATCCATTTCAAAAATTTAAAATCATCTGTTTTCATTTTTAGCTGGTGTGTGTTTCAAAAGGTTTTTCTGATACTTGTAGGGTGATGGGTGGGAATCCCGTTTGCCCAGGCTCCCAGGCAATGCCAAAAAGAACCAGGCCACTCTGGAGGAGTTTTTTAAGCTCCTCCTCATCTGGCCTCCAGAAAGTTATATACAAGCCGTTTTCAACATATGCAGGTAAATCACCCACATCCTCAGAACCTGATTTAATTCTGGTATTGCTTTTTAAAAAATCTACTGGAATCATAATTTTCTCATGTATAAAAGTGTTGTATGATCGGCCTGGCCATTTCGGCCAGCCAGGTGATGCATGGCCACCCATGCCTCCACATCATCAGGGATCAGGCCCAGGCTCACCAGGCCATCCTCCAGCATTTTACAGGTAGGGCTGAGATTAATTCCATCCTGAGCCTGCCTGCCTGGCCTGAAGGTGCAGAACATCACACACTCCACAGGGATTGTGATGGCCGGCTGAGGGTGATCCTGGATATACCTGTATAGGATGGCATGCCACTCATCAGCCAGCTCCTTTCTCTTTCTCCAGTTCATACCAGCATAAAACTCATTCATGGATGGCCCCACTGCAGGCACCTCCACCCTCAGCAGCTCCTCACCTGGTGAATATCCAAGCCGTGAATAAATCCCAGATAAAGTGCCATGTACCACCTGCCTGGGTGGGCTTAATGATCGGCTTTCCTGAGGCACCTGCCTGGCCGGCTGCTTTGAGTCGTTCACCACCCTGCTCTGGTTTAAGGCCAGCCACCTCTCCCATTCCCTGCTGTTTTTTCCCATGATTTAATACCTCAGATATTTGAACCTGCAGAACCCCAGAGCTGAGCCTGCCCCTGAGCTGGGTGTTCTCATAATCCAGCTCAGAGAGCAGGGCCAGGATGTTCTCCAGAGGGTGCTTTTTGTAATCCATGCACTCCCTGTGCCCATACTGCTCAAACAGTTTAAACTCCAGGGCCTCCCACTGCACCTGCCTGGCAGCCCATTTCTCATTTCCCTGCATCCTTACTCTCCACCATTGCCACCACATCTGCAGTGAGTTTCAGGGGAGCCAGGGTGCCAGTGCAGTGATCCATCCCACCACTGGTGGCATCTGTGGAAAAGCTGGTATTATAGCTCCCTATGTAGAGATACACCCCAGGCTCTGCATGCTTTTTCAGTGCCTGCAGCCCAGGAATCCTTTCCCCATGCTTTGCTTTAAGGCTGGCCAGAATGGCCTCCTCCTCCTCATCTGGGCCGGCATACCCATTCCACTCCTCCAGAAACTCATCCAGCTCAGGGCACTCCCAGCTCTCAGTGATCACAATAGGCTCCCATTTTTTTGCCAGGGAGAAAGCCAGAATCATTTTAACTCTGATCAGTGTGATGATCGTTTTTGCTTCATTCATATCAGATAACCCCTGATTTTTAGATTGCAGAATATTGATGCCCCTGCTGCAGCTTCTCCTTTTTCACAGGCTCATCCATCTCAGGATCTAGATCTGGAGTCCAGAACAGCCTATGAGTATCTGTATCTCTGTAAATGCAGCTCACTCTCTCCATTTTGAATCCGTTTGTGATGTGCTCAGCCATGAGATCCACCTGGGCCTCCATGTGCTTAATCTCAGCCATGTACTCCTTTTTGATGGTGTCTAGCTCAGCCTTTTTGTTCACAATATCCCTGGAGGTTTGGGCAGATTCCTGGCCCAGTTTCAGGGTTTCCTCCTCAGTGAAGGTGTATTTAAGCATTATCAGCTGCTTTGGCATATCGTCTTTTTTCATACTTTGAGCCTCCATAATGGCTTTTTATTGCCTCCCTGTTCCACCTTTTCAAAGTGTTTAGGCAGATCAGTGGAGAGCATGTGTTTCTCACAATATTTCAGGGCCTCCTTATACGTCAAAGGCCGGCCCCTTTTCTGATTTACAAACCTGGCCACCTGCTGCCACTTTCCCTCTGTAAGCAGCCAATCCACTGAAGCAATCCAGGTTTTATCATTTGCTCCAGAGTACCAGGGGTTTTCCCTCAGCCCTTTCTCCACCTCCACCAGGTGATCCATGATGCCCTCACTCATCACTCTGGCCACAGCCTTTGCCCTGCCTGCTTTCTTGTTAGTACAAACCTCCAGGCCATGCTGCCTGGCTATGGCATTCCACCAGGTAATGAATAACTCATGAGGTGCCTGCCTCCTGAGCTGCTCAAAATCAAGTTTTTCCACATCCCCATTTAAAGGATATATATTATTTTTAAGTATATATCTTATAAATAGGTCAGCCTGGCCGTTTTGGCCACCCTTTTCCTGGCCACTTTGGCCACCTGCCTGGCCGTTTTGGCCATGCTGTGGCTCCTTACCTGTGGATAACTTTACAGCTGGATAATTGATGGCCCAGATGAGGGCACCACCATCCTGAGGCTTTTTGCTGAGCAGGCCGGCCTCCACCATCCTGCCCAGGGTAGTTCTCAGGGTTTTCCTGGGTATGAAATAGAAGATCTCACACCAGGCATCCATGCTCAGCCTCAGCTCCTGCACCCCTGCATCCACCATCACCCAGTGGAACTGCTGCAGAATAATGGCCTCCTTTAGGCCCACAGCCTTTGCCAGCTCTGGGAGAAAAACCCAGGGCCGGCTCTGGATGATCAGATTACTCATGCACCACCTCCCAGCATCTGGGCCTCATGCAGCACCAGGGCTGCCTCCAGCTTTTTGGGGGTGCTGAGATCCTTCTGCTGCTGCTGTGCCCACACCAGGAATGCCCTCCTCCCATTTGCATTCCACCTATCCCTGGCTTTCACCAGTGCCCTCAGTAGCTTCTCAATATTGGGATTCCCCACCAGCTGCAGCTCCACATCCTTAATCCCACAAATATCCTTTAAGCCGGCCAGGGTTGGAAACTGTGCCACCTGCTGCTCCTCATCCCTGGCATTCTCAGGCATGGCAGCTCTCCCAGTGGCCTGGCTATTGTGGGCCTGGTTCCTGGGGTTCCTCACCTCTCTCATGAGCCTCCTCACCTCATCTGGCACCCTATCTGGGTTGTTCCTATTCCAGGGCATGCCGGCCTGATCAGGATCATACTTTGGGAATTGATCCCCATTCATCCTCATCCAGATGGATGGTTTCTGATAGGAGGTGCAGATTCCCCAGAGCCTGGCTGCCTTTTTAAAGGAGGATGTGGCACAGTTACTCACAGGATTCCCATACCCACCATCCACCTGGCCACCTTTGAGCTGGGTGATGCCCACTGCACTCCTGGTGAGCATGTGAACCTGGCCACCTATGAGCACAGGAATGGTGATCTCAGTGGTGCTCTGCACTATGGTATCACTGTAGTTCCTGGGAGGGTGTACCAGCTTGCAGCTCCAGCCAGGTGCATGCTGATCCAGCATCTGGATATACACTGCTTTTGTGGTTCCTATGATGAAAGAGCACCACCCTGGGAAACGTTTGTTTTCCTGGGAGCTGCTGTGCAATCATCAAACGGGATGGGGCTGGCCAGGCCGGCCAGCACCTCTGAAAGTTCTTTTATCATGTTGCTGTGGTTTTTGAGTGAGCTGTATATACAACACTGGAAACCCTAAGGTTTCAGAGGCTCACCAGGTGCCTCTGGATCAGGTGGCAGCTGCAGCTCCTCCTCCTCAGCTGTTTTAATATCCAGATCCAGGCCGGCCTCCTTCAATCCCTGTATAATCAGATCATACTCCATCACCAGGGCCAGGAGCATGGGTGTGAGGCCATGAGGCAGATCAGAGGGAGAGCTGTGGGTGCCATCCTGCTGGTTCCAAAGCTCATGGGCATTCTCACCCCAATCATACCCAGTAAACTCTCCCTCCTCATTAAACCCAGGTTTAACTCCCAGGAGTGCCTCCAGGGCCATCATGGCCTCAGCATCCTGGTTCCTGGTTCTGGATCTCCATGCCTCCACATTGTGTGGAAAGCCATCCTCTCTCAGCTCCAGGCCCATGATGTGCACCAGGGCATCCACTTTGTGGGCTTTCTCCAGGGCCAGCTTTTTCATGGCCTCCACTCCCTCCTCCTGCAGTGTGGTGATCTTTTTGCCCAGCTCCTCCTTAGTATTCTCAATGAGGGCCTGGTGTGTGGCCAGCCTCATGGATTTGCCGGCCTGCATGGCCAGGGTTTTATCCACCTGCTCCAGCCTGGTGAAAGCCTTTGCCAGGGTGCTGCTGTTCACCAGTTTCCAGAGGCCCTCCTGATTGTATGAGCCTCCTGTGATTTTATTGATCTGGGTGTGCTCCATCTGGCCGGCTGGAAAGTGCTCCAGGCCCACCAGCCTCATGAGGAGGATCTGATACCCCTGCAACTGGGTAATCCTGCCCTTATACTCCTCCAGAGTGGTGGCTGTGAGGGCCTCCAGTGCCTGGTGATCCTTTCTAATATCCACCACCTGGCCCACACACCACTTTAGGGCCTCTGTGGTGTCTGTGTGCCGATTGATCCAGGCACCTATCATGCCAGCCAGCCATGCTGAGAATCTCTGGAAAATATTGGGTTTCTTTTTGTTGTCATTCATGATTTAACCTGCTGTTTTTGGAGCTGCTGTGCCAGCTGCTCATCCATTGAAATTGTGAAAATGGGCCGGCTTTAACCTCAAAACAGAGGCCCACAATCTGGAGCCTCCTCTGGAGCCTGTAATAAGGATCTGGATTTTCCTCCAGTGCCCTATTGAGGGCCTGTATTGAGATGCTGAGCCGGCTGGCCACTATGCGCTTTCCCAGCTTCTCACACACCTCATTACAGAGGGTGAGCAGATCAGCTGGCTCAGTGGCAATAGTTACGTTAGGCATAATTGAAACATGATTTAATGATGTGGATAGTAAGAAAGCTGCACTCATACAGCAGAGGCCGGCCAGAACCACATCCACCCTGGCCGGCCTCACCCCTGCTCTGATTAAAACTCCTCATCCAGGGCAGATCTGAGATTTATGAGGGTTCTCTGGTTTGACCAGTGCAGGCCCATGAGGTGATTCATGCCAGCCACCTGCCAGGCACTCACGGCATGGATCTGGGTGCCAGCCTCAGGATCAGGATCGTAATACACAGCCCCTTTAGGGAGATCCAGGATTTTGAGCAGTGCCAGCTCCAGGATCATCACCCCATCAGCTGTGGAGAATTTTGTGGCCAGGTGAGAGATCTCATTTACCATGCCCTCCAGCCTGGCATCCACAGGGGGAACCTCCAGCTCAGCCAGAGGAGGATCAAACTCCTCCAGCCGGCTGATGGAGGCTCTGAGGGCCTCAGCTGCCTGCTTAGTTCTACAGATAAAAGTGGTTTCACCCTCATCTGTATCCTTAATCACAGCCTGGAAAACTGTGCCCAGGCTTTTTGCCATCAGCCTGGTGGCCTGGTTTGTGGTGTGCAGGTGAAAGGAAAACTCATCCAGCTCCTCATTTTCACCGTGAGGCATGTGCTGGATGGGAGTGAGTGTTTTTGGTTCGTGATGTTTCATGTGCTTACCGTTTTGAAAGCATGGCCATAATGGCCACACAGATTAAGAAAAAAAGGAGGGCTATTGCAGCCAGTTCAGTGCTAAACATATTTTCTGAGCTTCTGCAGATGCCTCAGAATGGCTGCAGCCCTTTTGCAGTGCTGCCTGGCTCTCACCAGATCACCCTGCTGGGCTGCCACCTGGGCAAAGGTTAAAAATTCAGTGTACAGTGTTTCGAGTTGAGAGATCATGATGCTGTGGAGATAAGTGAGCAGCCTGGCCGGCTGCCAGGCTTACCTCCTTACATCGACTCTCCTCCTAGAAACTTTAGGCCGGCTCTGGAGCAGCTCATTCTGGTTCACAATGCTCACCACCAGGCCAGTATCTCTCTCCTGCTCCTCAATCCACTGGAGTGTTAGTTTCTTTTCCACCTCCCTCTCTGGCACCAGGCCAGTGAAAAAGGATCTTTTAGTTTTACCAGTGGCATCCAGCACACTCAGGCTGATTACATTATTGAGATTCAGCCAGCCCATATTGTACTCCCCTTTCATGGCATACCTGTAAAACCAATCCACTGGGAGCATGCCCCTTTTTATCCAGGGAAAAGTGGCCTCCAGTGCATGCTTGTTTCCAGGGTCTTTTTAAAGTTCACAGTGTACCTGGTGGGAGTAAGTGTGCCATCATATTTTTTCAGATAGCTGGCTGTAACCCAGTTTGCAGTGTGAGCAATGATGAAAGCAGCTGCAGCCAGCACCCTGGGATCTGAGTAGGCTGGCACCTTGAGTGCCTCATATTCATCATCTGAGAGGTGGGCCAGAGCTTTCCTGGCCAGTTCTGAATACTTCATATTTGATGCTGTGGTTTTGTAAGTGGTGAAAGCTGTATACTACCCCAGAAACCTGGAGGTTTCAATGCCGGCATAGAAACTATGAGGTTTCTTTTCTGCCCAGTATGTATGGGTTTAACTCATTGCCCATCTGCCAGAGTACCTGCCTCAGCTGAGTGGCTTTCTCCTGGGTGGGTGTAAAGTTCTCATCCAGGATCAGATTGTACAGCCAATCCTGTACCTCCAGGAGCTTGCTGCAATCCTTTGAGCAGTAAACCTGGGGCCGGCCTCTGGTGCCTATCTTTTTCCAGAATGGCTGCCCACAGCACTCACAGGCCGTGGGTTCGTAGGTGTGGCCATCATCTGGCTTTGGATGCTGTGGTAATTGGCACATGATTAAATACTGGCACTCAGCCAGCCCTCTATGAAAGCCCAGTGCAGCCTGGTGGCTACTTTGTGAAAGGGGTTGGATTCCAGGGGCCTGCCATTGAGTTTGAATATTCTCCCTAGCCTCCAGGCATAGGGATGAGTTCTGGGGAGATTTTGCCTCTCCTGGATGGTAAGTGCTTTCATGATGCCTCTCCGTTTCTGAATGCCTGGCAATACTGAAGAATGGCCAGATCCATGTGCACTGCCAGGTTCTGCTCTTTTCTGAGTGCCCAGGCAAAAAACTCTCTCCTGTAATCATACTCCAGGCTTTTCACCACATCCTCCATGATCTGGATCATTGTATAAAATCCCTCATGAAACACACCCTCCACCCAGTGATCCCAGGCCGGCTGCCCTGCCCATGCCTGCCAGTAATCTCTCAGGGGGCTGGGGCCTATCATCTGGCATGCCTGGTGCAGCTGTGTGAGCTTGATGAAGAATGGCTGCACATCCACTGCCTCTCTGGCTGATTCCAGCTCCTCCTGAATCGCTTTCTCACCCACCATCCTGGCATCTCTCATGCCATCATCATGGATCTCATTTTGGGCAAATTTCCAGGCAGCTGCATGGATGTACTGCCCTGATTCATCTGCCACCTGGCCAGTAAAGTAATCAGTGGGCTGGATGATGTATGGAGGGAAACCATATTTCACCTCCAGCTCACTAAAAATAGGCTCCTCTGGTGCTGCCTCATTGAGGGCACTCATCCACATTTGCTGAGGTTTAACTGGCAGGATGGTGGTACATCTGCACATGGGGTGATCAGGCACACCCAGGCCAGGGATGGGCTGCAGCTCCTGGGGCACTGAAAAGCCGGCCTCATGTGCCAGGGCTATCTCTACAGGTACAGGGATCTCAAGGGGTGCCAGGGATGCAATCACCAGCTGGTCAATCTCTGCCAGGTGAGGCTGAGAGATGAGGGATTTAAAGAAAGAAACGAGAGAAAGGAAAAGAGAAAATAATGCTTTCATGATGCTGTGGTTTTTGTGATGAAAGGGCTGGGGCTGCCCTGTTTAATTGATGTATAAAGTACCTTCATGCAAGTCGAACCTATCCAGCTCATCCTCATCCTCATATCTGGCCAGAACCTCCAGCACATCCTTTTTACAACCTGGATGTAATGAGGATCAAGCTCAGAATGCCACTGGCTGGCACTCATGCAGGGAGTGGAGTCTTTTGAGGATTTTCCTGATCTGAGATACTTTCATGATGCTGTGGTATTTAAACATGTGAAAAATAAGCTGCTGATTGTATATACACCACTTGAAACTTAAAGGTTTCAAGCTGGATAAACTTTTTTTCATTATTTAGGTATTTTAATTCTGTAACAAGTTTTAAACAGTGAGATCATCATGCCTGGGCCGTTTTACTTTTGCTCCTTTCTAGCAGGGGCCGGCCTGGCTCTGGTGCTGCTGCTTACCTGGCCAGAAGTGAGAGAGATGAGCCGGGATATAAAGCAGAGGCACCAGCTGGCTGCAGGGTTTCTCAGTTTTTGCCAGGTGGCAGTTTTTATCCTGGCACTGGGCATGATCATCACAGGCATATGGGGTGCAGCTTATGGGTAAAAACACAGCAAACAAATCAGTACAAAAGGGCCGGCCTAACCTAACGATCAAAAGCGTAAAGGATAAGAGGATTGTAGATGCAGTTCTGATGGCAGCATTCCAGGGAGATGAGGCTGCCCTGGCACACTTCAATATCACAGCCAGAACCCTCTCCAGGTACAGAAAGAGAACCCTGGAGGTGGCTGAATTGTCTGAAATTGTCTCCTATAGGATGAAAGAGCTGGAGGATACAGGTGCCCTGGATAAGGTGGAGGGTGCCATTAATAAGGGGCTGGAGGCTTTTGAGAGAGCATGTGCAGAGGCCAGGTTTTCTGATCCTGATTCCATCACAGCAATGGCCACCTGGTTTGATGTGCTGGCAAATTATGACTTAACCAGAAAAATGCTACATGCCAGGCTCCAGGGGATTAGCTAAGCTCCAGGCCACAGAGAGGTGGCTGGATAGGTGGCTGCCTGCCCAGGAGGATGATTATAAGGAGCTGGTTCAATCTGTGCCATTTGAGAGGGCACCCCTGTATCCAAAGCAGAGGGCTGTGGTGGATGATCCTGCCAGGTTCACCATCACTGAGGGCACCACAAAATCAGGGAAAACCATGAGCCACCTGGAGTGGCAGCTGGATGAGGCTGCCAGGCTGGGGTATGGAAATCACTGGTGGATTGCTACTGTGTACAAAACCTCTGAGATGGCCTATGATCGTGCTAAGAAAAGGCTTAAGGGATATGTGATGCATCAGGGGGCCTGGAAAAAGGTGCATGATGCAGTTCCTCCCAATCTATACAAAACAAACGATACCAGCAGGATCATCCAGCTGGGTGGTGCCAGGATCTGGTTTCTCTCAGCTGATCGGCCTGATAACTTATTTGGGGAGGATGTGATTACTGCTGTGGGTGATGAGATCACCAGGTGGAGGGAGAAAGCCTATGAGGCTGTATACACCACCCTCACAGCCACCAAAGGCCGGTTTAAAATGATCGGCAATGTAAAGGGCCGGCATAACTACGCCTATAAACTGGCCAGGAGAGCTGAGGGAGGCCATCCAGATTGGGCATACCACAAACTCACTGCCTGGGATGCTGTGGATGGCGGGGTGGTGGATAAGGCCACCATTGAGGGAGCCAGGGCTGATCTGCCTGAGGCCACATTTAAAGAGCTGTACCTGGCTGAGGCTGCTGATGATGGCTCCAATCCATTTGGAATGAGTAAAGTGGAGGAGGCTTTTGAGAGGCTGGATGGAAAGCCGGCCCAGGGGCCTGTGAGTGTTTATGGTGTGGATATTGGGGAGCATCATGATTTCACCTGGATAATAGGACTCAATGAAGCTGGGGAGATGGTGGAGAGCCACAGATTCCACCAGGTGGGATGGGATGAGCAGCAGGATAGGATCATCAGGATTGTGGGCAGCAAACGTGCCCTCATTGATGCCACTGGCCTGGGAGATCCTGTGTTTAATGCAATTAAAAAGAAGTGTAGGAGGGCAGAGCCGTTCAAGTATACAGGAGGAGCCTATGGCTCAAAACAGGAGATCATGAGGAGGCTGGCAGCTGATTTCCACCAGGGAGGTATCAGCTGTTATGGGGAGATGCTGCTGAATGAATGCCTCTCCTTTGAGTTTGAGTACACCAGGATGGGAGTAACTTATTCAGCTCCTGAGGGCATGTATGATGATGGGGTGAATGCCCTGGCCCTGGCTAACCACTGCCTGGCCACAGTGCCACAAAGTGAGCCAGGTTATAGATCAATGAGTGATTGAGGTGGGTGATTTTCGTAACTTATTTAAAGTGATTAGGAACAATAGGAGGCAATAATGCCAAAACCAGCACATGGGGGAACCTGGAACAGACCCAGGCAGGCATGGGAGTTCACATGTGAACAGTGTGGGCATCCATTCTACAGAAAGAGAGTGAGAAGAAAACCAAATTACTGCCAGGATGCATGCAGGCAGCTGGCATACAGGCTCAGGAATGGTCTGAATAAAAAGCCTTTACAGGTTAACCAGGTAGGCCCCACACATTTAAAATAACAGAGTTATGGGCAGAGAACAGCCAGCCAGTTATTATGATCAGAATCTGAAGAAAAACCCCAGGGCATCCTGGAGGGATTACAGAAAGCCCAGGGTGAGGCTTTACACACATGCAGCCGGCCTCCTGCCAAAGGAGTGCCCGCTGGTGGTGGATCTGGGCTGTGGGCCTGGACTATTTGCTCAGTGCCTGGAGGAGCTTAATCCTCCCATGATGTACATGGGTGTGGATTTCTCCAGGGTGGCCATTAAGCAGGCCAGGGCCAGGGGCCTCACTATGCCGGCTGATTTTGTGCTGGGAGATCTCTCTGCACTGGATACAGAGCCAGGCCAGCACATCCCCACTGAGGCAGTTTTTATCATCATGGAAACCCTGGAGCACATCACTGATGATCACCATATTCTTAACCTAGTGCCTGAGGGCTGCCAGGTGATTGTGAGTGTGCCCCAGTTTGATGATCCTGGCCATGTGAGGCAGTTCACCAGGTGGGAGGATGTGGTGGAGAGATACAGTGGCCAGCTGGAAATCAGTGAGCATACACAGATCTGGAAATGGTTCATTTTTAAAGCAATAAGGAAACCCCATGAAAAGGAGAAAATTTAGGCCCATTAAGTGGATGGCTAAAGTGGCCACACGCACTGCAGGCCGGCTAAAAGGTTTAATCATCTGGGGAGCCTCAGCTGCCTCCACATATTTTGTGGGTTTATCGGCAAACTGGAGCAAACCCACATACCAGAACCTGGCAACAAAATCAGGGAGAAATCCCTATGCATCCAGGGCCACCAATCTCATATCCACATCCATTGCCTCAGTGGCTAAAAACCTGAAAGTTTTTGAGCCTGGTGATGAGGGTAAGCCTGTGGAGGTGGATGGCCACCCACTGCTCACCCTGCTGCAATCTCCCAGGAATGAGCATGGGAGCATCTCTGGCCTGTTTGAGGTGATGGTGCTGCATCTGTTTTTCGGTGGTGAGATCTTTATGTGGAACCTGGGAAACCTGGGAGCCAGGTTTGAACCCTCCAGGATCTCCCTCATTCGGCCTGATAGAGTTACCCAGATTGTGAGGAACCAGAGCACCCTGGAGATCACTCAGCTCAGAGGAGTGAATATGAATGGAAAGGGGATGGTGTGGCCCATTGAGGAGGTTCTATTTATTAAAAATATGATCCACTCAATGATGATAGGGGCCTGCCATTGCTGATGCCTGTGCTCCAGGCTCTGGATCTGTTTGATGATCAGATGGAGTGGGCAAAATCTGTGAGCCAGCATAAGGGCAGGATTCCTGGCTGGTTTACCTATCCTGAGAAACTGGAGAAAGGTGATTTTAAGCGCTTGAAAAGTGAGGTGCAGGAATCTTACAGGAGAGACTCCAGCCAGAGCCAGCCTGGCCTGCTGGAGGGTGGCCTGGATTTTAAAGAGGCCGGCATGAATCCCAGGGATGCAGCACTGGAGGGCACCCTGCTCCAAACAATGAGGATGATCAGTGTGGGGCTGGGTGTAGATCCTGCCCTGCTGGGTGATAATGCAAATAAAACTTATTCCAATTATGTGGAGGCTGTGAGGGCACTCATTAAGCTCACCAGCCTACCCCTGCTGGATTGGATGCTGGATTGGATGAATGCCTGGTACATGCCCCAGTATGATACACCCCAGATGAGCCTGGGATATGATGAGAGCATGATTAAGGCTCTCCAGGAGGATGCCACTGAGAAAGTTAACAGGCTGGTGGCCCAGGTGGGTGCATCTCTCATCACTCCAGATGAGGGCCGTGAGGAACTGGGCAGAAAAGCCATGCAGGGAGTGGCAGCCAGGCTACTGGCTAAAGTGGGCACCATCCCACTGGATGATGTGGGCCTGGGCACAGTGCCCCTGAGTGAGGAGGATGAGGAGGCAGCTGCAGCTCTGGAGGAGGAGATTAAGGCCATCCTGAGCCGGCCTGTATCGCTAAACGGTAAACACTAAACTTTAAATCAGTGATTAGTTATGATCCATTTGAGTGTACACATGCCCACATGGGGCAGAGCAGAAACTGTGGGTCTGGTGGTGGCCCACTGGGAGCATCTTAAAAAGGAACTAGCCGGCCAGATTCAGATCTGGCCGTTTGCTATAGTCTCACCTGGTGATCCAAACCCCATTGATCCTGGGATTTTATCCAGGGCCGGCTGGGGCCTGGTTACAGCTGAAAACAAACCCCTGGGCAGGAAATGGAATCAGGGATGGGCCGGCATTCACATGGCTCTCCCCAGCTCTGTGTATCCAGCACAGGCCCACATGCAGGTGGGTTCTGATAACCTTTTAACTGCCAAGTATATCAGGCAGGCCCTGAGGATTCTGGCCATCCCTGGCATCCAGCCTGGTGTGGATCATGTGGGCCTGGATGCATGCATGTTCCTGGATTCCCAGAATGGTGATACAGCACTGTGCACAGCTGGAGGTGATTGGGGCTATGGCCCAGGCCGGCTGCTGAGCACCCAGGCCATGAGGGCACTTAACTGGGCACCATACAAGGATCAGAAAAGCTCCAGGATGGATGGCCAGCTGGATGATAAGCTGGAGGCTATAGGTGCCACCAGGAGAGTGCTGGCCATGAAACCCAGGAGCACAGCCCTGGTGGATATAAAGGGGCCAGGTTCAAAAAATGATTACCAGGCTGCCAGAAAGAGGAGAACAGCCAGCAATGAGTGGGTGGATCTGGATAGGGGCCTGGTGCCTCTGCTTTTCCCTCATCTAAACTGGCCGGCCCAGGTGCTGGTGGAGGGAGATGATGCAGCTGGATAAAATCACTTTTTTGATTCCCACTTATGAGAGGCCAGTGGAGTGCCAGGGTGCCATTAATAACATCCTGGATTTATACCCAGGAGCCAGGATTGTGGTGGCTGATGATTCTGTGCTGCCCACCACTTTTGAGGGCATTGAATACTCCATTACATGTGCCCATGATCAGGGCATAAGCTGGAAAAGGAATAAGCTCATCAGGCAGGTGGAAACTGAGTATGTGGTGCTCATGGATGATGATAACTATCCTCAGGCCGGCTCCATTGAGGCCCTCTGGGATGCTCTCATGATCTCTGATATGTATGCCCTGGCCGGCATGGCTAAGCATGATCTGGGCCGGCATAGGTGGGCAAACTCTGAGGGCCTCTTGGGATTCAGGAATGGGAAGCTCCACAAATATCAGCCAAAAGTAAAACCCTACTCCCTGCAGCCCTATCTCATGGTGGATCATTTGCCCATGTGTTTCCTGGCCAGGAGGGAGATCCTGGAGGCTGTGCCATTTGATGAGAGATACAAAACCTGTGGGGAGCACATGGATTTCTTTCTGAGGCTGGCTGCAGCAAATGGCCACAAACAGGCCAGGAGCCAGCTGAGTTATAGGCAGGCATATGGTACAGCAAATGCACCCCATGAGGTGCCAGATCTCCAGAGCCAGGCCGGCTGCCTATTCGTGCCAGGCCCTTACTTTGTGGATACTGGCAGCAGGAATCCTCAGTTTAAACCCATGAGGAGGAGAGGGAGTCGATTCAGGAGGCAGATGATGGCCAGGTGGGGCATCAGTGCAATTAAGCCCTGGAAAAAGGGAAAGGGCCGGCATATGTATGAGGGGATGGTATGAGCACACTGGTGATAGGAGCAGGGGCTGGGAGAACTGGCACCACCAGCCTGGCACACTTTCTCAACAGGCAGCACAGCTCCAGGGTAACTCATGAGAGGTGGAATCATTCATTTAAATGGGGAAAGCCCAGGGGCCGGCTGGCCAGCCTCCAGAGGGAGATCAGAAAGAACCACCTGGGCATGGGTGGTGATGTGGCCCTGCAGTGGGGCAGCTGCCTCCCTCATGTACTGGATACTGGTGCCAGGGTGATCATCATGAAACGGGATCTCCAGCCCTGGCTCCTCAGCTGGAAACATAAAAGTGGCAGGAGAAATAACTGGCAGCCCAAAGGTGAGGGAGGTACACCTGGGAGGAGTAACTGGTATGGCTCTTTCCCAAAGTTCAAAGGCTGCAGCTCTAAAAGGGAGGCCCTGATTAAATACTGGCATTTTTACTATGATGAGATTGTGCCAGCAGCTCAGGCCCAGTACCCTGGCCAGGTGGAGGTTTTCTATGTGGAGGCCCTCAATACTGAGGCCGGCCAGAGAAAAATCCTGGATCATTGCCAGGTGGCCAGAGATCACCAGGTGATTGTGCCAGGTGGTGTGAGAAAGAACCTGGGCCGGCATAGAAAGCGCAAACCTTAGAAAATTAGGTGCCAGGCTGAGAGATACATGCTTTACACATGGTTCTCGAGAACGGCCGGCCATTAAAAAATTAGGCATCATGAGTGAGTGGCTTAAAAAACAGTTTTTGCTGTGAAAGTTTTTGAGAGGCCCCAGGTGGCCCAGAGGTGCATCAGCTCCATCAGGCAGATGTGGCCAGGTGCTCACATAGTGGTGGCAGATGATTCCAGAAAGCAGCTGCAGCTCACTGGGTATGATGAGCTGATAAGGCTACCCCATGATGTGGGCTGCTCAGCTGGGAGGAATGCCATCATCCAGGCCACAGATCATGAGTACCTGGTGCAGGTGGATGATGATTACATTTTTACAGAGGATGTGGATATTGGGAGGATGATTCAGCTGCTCCAGGATCATGATGAGCTGGTGCTGGCCGGCTGTAAGTGCAGGCACATCAGATCAGCTCAGAGAAAGGGCTGGACAAAATACTATGCAGATGTAAGGCTGGAGGGCAGAAAGCTCACAGCTGATAGGCCCACCAGGTGGGAGCAGGAACCTGATGGCCTCAAGTGGGCCAGGGTTGACACTATAAGCAATTTTTGGGTAGCTAAGAGGAGGCTTTTTGATCATGTGTTATGGGATGAGAGGCTGGTGATAGGTGGGGAGCATGCTGATTTTTTCCAGAGAATCCAGGCATGCAATGGGGATGAGGAGATGCTGAGGAGAATATGGGAGCCATGCTGTGATCCTGCACCTCTAAAGGTTGCCAGTAACCCAGGGATGATGCAGGTGGCATTTATCCCATCCATGTGGATTGATCACAGGAAAAAGAGGCCGGCCCAGTACCAAAAATTCAGGGCCAGAGATCGTACCTATGAGCAGGTATATAGGAGGATGTGGGGAATCAGCCGGGTGGACAGATGGAGGTATAGAAAATGACTTTAACAAAGTGGCATACAGGCTATGAGCAGCCTGGCCAGATCAGCCATGAGCTGCTGGCCTATGCTCAAAAGCAGCACACAGAATCAGAGGCCAGGCTGAGGGCTGAATGGTGGGGAGTGGATCTGGCTAAACGTGAGGGAGAGGTGGCCTATATTAAAACAGGTTTAAAGCTATTCAGGGCACAGAAAAAGAGCACCCTGGATGCTCTCCTGGGCCTGGATCGTTTTAAATCTGATTTTGATCTGGCAGCCCAGATTTTTGATCTGAATAAGTGGTATCAGGAAACCCTGGATCAGTATGGGCCTCTGGTGGCCAGGAGCATTGTGCAGGGGTATAGGGTAGGAGCTGAGAGAGTGGGTTTTGATGTATCCTTTCCCTCTGGTGATTCCAGGGCCAGGGCTGTGGCTCTGGAAGTACTGGAGAAAACCAAAGGAATGAACGATACCACCATGAAACTCCTGGCAAAGCAGCTGGGAGATGGTGTGGAGAATGGAGAGGATGTGAGCCAGCTGGCTAAACGTGTTGAGGCTGTGTTTAATGTGGCACCATCCAGAGCCAGAACCATTGCCCAAACAGCTGCAACTCCTGTGTTTGAATCTGGCCAGCACCTGGCTTTCACTGATGCTGGGATTCTGGAGAGGAGCTGGCTCACCCAGAGAGATGGTGATGTGAGAAAGGGGCCGGTGTATAATCACCAGGCAGCAGATGGCCAGGTGCAGAAAATAGATGAGCCTTTTCTGGTTTCTGGTGAGTCTCTGATGTATCCTGGAGATACTACTGGCTCAGCCGGCAATGTGATAAACTGCAGATGTACTGTTTTAGGTAAGTTATGAGTGATTTGAAAGAGAAATTGAAACCCACTGAGGAGCAGGTGGGTAAAGTGGCTCAGGTGATGGGCCTGCTCAATGAGATCCTTTCTAAGGATGCAGCTCAGCACCTGGCAGGGGAAAGGTGATGGAGGTGAGCAAAATGGATAAAGATAAAACCCACTTTTATGTGGATGTTAAAGTGAGGATTAAAGTATGAGAACAGCCCAGCAGGAGAGGCTCCTGATGCCTCAGATCAGTGCTGTACTAACAAACTGCCTGGCAGCCGGCCAGCTCATCTGCTCAATTAGGATGGCTCCCAGGGATGTAACCAGGCTGGCCCATGAGGTGGGTGTGTGCCTGCCTAGAAAGTTTAGGCAGATCAAAGCCGGCCAGAGAGTTATTAGGAGCCTGGTGTGGGATATTAAAAACGGCTATATTTTGAGATCTGCAGCTGGCCCCATTCAGGTGATGCCAGATTTATCAGTGATGCCTGGCCATATAGAGATGAGCACTGCAGAGAGCATCCCTACACATGGCCTCCAAACAAATAATTAAGGGTGAAATCCATGTTTTTGGATCGTACTTTTTTGAGTGGTTTAATCGTTACAGCCCTGGGGTTTATTCTGCCTGTGGTGTTGGGCCTGGCCGGCTGGGAGATCCCCATTGATTTTCTCAATGATGGGATCATTACCTGGAGAGAGCTGGTGAGGTTTGCCGGCCTGATCCTGATGGCCTGGAGTGATACTGGCCAGGTGCAGCTGAGGCAGGTTTTCCAGAGCCAGGCAAAGGCTAAGATTTATCACCTGAGTGTAACCAAGAAAAGGAGAGCAGCATGAGTGAGTATGCAGCCTATTATGCAGAGGTGTTTTTGAAGGGATTCCCCACAGCCCTGGGGCTGGCAATGGTGCTCCCCTATGAGTTCAGTGCCCATCCTCTGGGCCTGCTGCTCATTGGCTTTGTGGGATGTGCTATGGTTCCTAGATTCTGGAGGGGGGTATGAGCACAGTGGCAGAACATGTGATAGCTGCTTATCCTGGGGCCACTAAGGTGAGGATGAGCCGGCAAACAGCCCTGCTCCTGATGGAGCAGGTGCCCAGGATTACTGATGCCCAGGTGGAGCAGCGGGATCTCCCTGAAACATACCGGGGCCTCCCCATTGAGTTTGATGATGAGCTGCCACTGAAAGCCATTCGAGTGGAGT
>FUIF01010172.1_pt1 | contig 24964 bp, 35 predicted proteins | sample 1003461 | NCBI WGS metagenome assembly FUIF01 (sample SAMEA80401918, study PRJEB19352) | marine metagenome
CAAACTCCACAGAGAAGGTGATAAGCCAGCCGTTGAACGTGCCAACGGTACTAAAGAATGGTGGCTAAACGACAAGCGCCACAGAGAAGGTGACAAGCCAGCGATTGAAAATGTCAGTGGTACTAGACAATGGTACTTAAACGGCAAGCGCCACAGAGAAGGTGACAAGCCAGCGATTGAACATGCCAGCGGTACTAAAGACTGGTGGTTAAACGACAAGCGCCACAGAGAAAACGGCGCGGCGATGGAATATGCCACCGGTGATAAAGCGTGGTGGTTAAACGACGAACAGTTAACAGAGGAACAACACGCCGAACGGACTCAGCCAACCAAAGAACTAACCGTCGCCGATATTGAGAAGTTACTCGGTCACAAAGTCAAAGTAGTTAAGTAGGATCAATAGCGCTTTTTATAGTTCATTAGTATTAGTGGGCTATGTGAAGCAATCTATCAACCAAGAGGAAAAAATGATGAAACTCAATATACTAAACTTAAAGATAACTGGCGCTAATCGTCGTTTTGTTTTAGACCAATTACAAAAGTACGCTGATCGCTTTGCAGACCGTAAATTTTCGTCAGTAGAGTTAACGCCAGTATACGGCGACGGTACTTGTGCTATTCATGCCTACGACGTTGAAGGTAGAACAGCACAGACCAAAGTGTTTAATAGTCAAGATATGCTAATAGGCTACATCTTAGGCGCGAACGCTCACATGGGTACACATCAAATTATTAAGGAACTACATTAAATGTATTACTACTTTAATGATAAACCAGAAAAGAATATGTATTTTGCGACGTTTTGCAGTGCTTTAGAATACTGCTTCAAACATCACATATTCATAATTAAAATAACGAGGTGAATTATGCCTATGAAACCATGTCTTTTTAAGTGTACTGATGCGCAGTATGCACCACCTACACCAACCGACCTAAAGGAGTTAAGAGAACTTTATAAGTTAACGCAAATCGACGTCGCAAAAATAACGGGCGTCAGTTGGAATGCTAAAGGTTCGTCTACCGTTGCCAAGTGGGAGACAGACCAAGGAAAAGCAGACCATAGACAAATACCGTACAGCGCATGGAGACTATTATTAGTCACGCTATGGGTCGTACAAGTTAAAACCCCACATTCGAGGTAAGAATCATGAAAACTAAATATAAAGTATTAGGTATAGTATCAATTTATATAGCATTGCTATTAACCGCGGTTATTATCGCGACCCCTGCTCAGTCTCAGGTAGCAAAAGACAAGTCGTATGGTATCGATGGCGTAGAACGTCCCGCACACCTAATGGACTTACTGAGAAAAGTAAAAGCGTTAGAAGCCGAAGCCGTAGCAGGTAATACAGCCGCACAATTCCGATTAGGCTACTATTACGCTAAAGGTATGCTAGTGGGTAAAGATGTAAATAAAGCGGTAAAATGGCTGTCTTTAGCTCACTCTAACGGTAATATTGAGGCGAGCAACTTATTAGGCGAGATATTAGTAGAATATGGCGCTAATGAGCAGACTAACATAATGGCTATGATGTATTTTACCCGTGCGGCTAAAGGTGGTTTAGCTGAAGGACAATTGAATCTAGGTATAATGTACTACAGCGGAAAAGGTACGGCTCAAAATTATAATAAAGCCTTAGACCAGTTTACCGCCGCAGCTAAGCAAGGCCATACAACCGCACAATATTACATCGGCGTTATGTATGCGCTAGGCCATGGCGTAGATAAAAATCATGCTAAAGCGTTAACATGGTATGAAATGGCAGCGAGCAACGGTCACGCTTACTCGGCTTATAATGCGGCAATATCATATGACATAGGTAGAGGCGTTGACCAAGACCAAGTTAAAGCAACAGAGCTATTTAAGCAGTCGGCTGAAGGTGGTTTCTCTGAAGCTCAATATCAATTAGGTAAACGTTATTATGTAGGCACTGGCACTGATAGAATTTTAGAAGATGCTTTCGTGTGGTTAATGGTGGCGCAGAACCAAGGACATAAAGAAGCGGAAAAGTTAGTTAGAATTATCATGCCTAAAATGACCGTGGCTCAAGTAAGAGAAGCGGCTAAACGTATTGATAAAATCATTGAAAAAGCTATTCAACGGAGATTCTAAGCTTATGCCTGTATGTACTAAAAGAAGATATCACGACAGACAGGCTGCGAAAAAGGCGATCAAGTGGTTCAAAACACGGGGGTTAATCTTCAAGTTTACCCCTTATAAATGTGACAAGTGCCACGGGTTCCATTTAACGCACCATTCTAGTGTATCAAAAAGAGCGATTAGGGAATTAATAGATACGTTTCAAGTAGGCCAAGTATGGCGGGTCATAGGTACTGATATTGAATTCGAGGTAGTATCTCCACCGGCTAACGGTACAGGCTTACATCTTTTAATGAATCAAGTGGAGTTAATTAGGTAAGTATGCTATATTTACGTAGTATATATTTTTAAATTGTGTGTTCCCTGTGTGTGTTTATAGCCCGACAACCCTATTCGTCGGGCATTTTTTTATCTTCTAATCTAGTATACCCGATACCCTGACAGCTTCCGTAATAGCCTCGCTTATAGGCTTATCTTTTGAATTAAGATACCAGCCATCATAAACGGACCCGCAGCTAACACCGACGATACTCACTTGAATGTACCAGTCACCCGTGGAAACATCACGGAAAATATTATAATGGTATCCATCATGGTCGCAGGTTAAGAATTTGAAAGACGTGTCAACATAGCCTAGTAGCGTAGTTATCAACGCTTCTTTAGTACATAGCTTTTTACGTTCGTCTATATAGTTAATTTCAATCATAATTACCCCGCGTTTATTCGTCTGATTCTCTTTTCTCAATACTTATAGGAAGCTCACCGAACGCGCCTACTGCACTCAGCATACCAAGGCGATACGCTGCTACTTCTTCTTTAGAATTTAATTTGAAGTCTACACCGTCGCCAAAATCAACGGTTAAACTTTTTTTACCGTCAATATCAGCTACGACTTTGTATAGATTATCTTTTGTACCATTAAACCAAAGCTCTAAGTCAGCTACCACTTGTGTTATTTCATCGTTTGACATACTCATAATTTAAAACCTTATTGAAAAGCTAAGAACAAAAACCCCAGGTGCGAAAGACAACTTGGGAATGAAATTTTTATTCGCCGTGTAAGCTACACCTACCGACGAAAACAAACAGACCTTACCGCAGTAGTCTTGGTGGTGTTCGTAACCTGTAACCGCACCAATACGAGCGCTGAGTTCTACATTAGCCGACCATTTCCAGTAACGCGCGTAGTCAATCAAGTATGACTGTTCGTAAAAGCTATTACGGAACGACGCCACAGCATAGCCATGTTTACCCGCCCGATATTCGAGACCTATAAACTTATGGTTAGCATTGTAATCAGTGGTGCTGTTAATGCCTGATTCTATATGTTGAGATAACGCTAAGTACGTGATCTCGAATTTAGTATCAGATGCAATAGCCGTAGGCGCACAACTAAACGCCCACGCTGCCGCAACCGATACCAGTAATTTACGTTTTGATATTGTCATAGTTTAACCCCTGTTAGTATTGGCTAGGTTGTTTTACAGCACGATTTTGATAATTACAAACTTTCATATCATTAATAGCTCGCTGTAATCGTTTAGTTTCATCGACAAGCATACACGCTTCGATTTTAATTTCTGCTAGACGTGCTTCGGCTTCTACAATGCTACGATATTTCATACCTTTAATTACCATGATCCCGCCCCTGTACTGTTACTAGTGTGTAATGTTCCCGCCCATTGAAAAGCCATAGCTCGAGCAATACCTTTAAAAGTTTTACTTCTATCCTTTGCGCTGCTCCAAGATTTTCTAATCGGTAGTTTTGATTTTTGGCGTGTGCCATCTTTTAATAGCCCGCCTTGTGTGCTGTTCGAACCCCAATGGTGCGTCGGTTCTACTATGTTAGTTTTTCTTAACGGTTGTAAGCCTTTTAGCCATAGACAAGTACGCTTCATATAAGGGTCGCCAAAATGAAACGGGTGGATGATCTGGTCAGGTTTTCGCCAGTCACTATTTAGCTTGCCAGTGGGGTTTTCAATTGCTATTAATTCGCAGTCCGCGTCGCGTATTTTATACACGAAGTCTAGCGCGGCTTGCTGTCTTCCGTCAGCTTGTTTTTGTTTCCAACTTGGAGCACCAGCAGCAGACAAATGGGTACACGGCGGAAAAGCTATTATCATATCCCAACCGTCGTTTAAAATACCTAAAACGTCTTGCTGTAAGTGCCATTCAGGACGACCACCGCTACACGGCTCAGTGTCACAGCTAAACGCCTCATGACCTAAGTTGCGTAACTCTATAGTTACCGCTTGGCTTTCTTCACATGCTACTAATATTTTCATAAGCACTCTACAGGTTATAAGTTGTAATTCATAAATACAGTTTATACTTTGTAATCGAAACTCTTTAGACGAGCACGGTAATCGTGCCATGTTTTAGCGTTCACATAATAAATGTTACCGTATTTTAGTACTTCATTATCCTTTAATAATGGCGTCCAAATCGGTACGCGCTTATGTGACGTAAAAGGTTTAAAGGGTAAAGAGAATAATCGTTCACCCCATGTTCGTTTTACTAGCTCCGTATGGCATTTAGGTTCTAGTATTTCAAGTCGAATACCACCGGGACCGATTATACTTTCATAACATGAAGTCATATTACAAACCTTGTAACGCTATGAAAACTAACCAAGCAGGAACAGACAAGGCAGTAAGGATAATATGCCAACAATTAGCGGTCTCAGCAGTACCCGCGTCAGTAGACAATGAAGTTTGCGAACGTTTAATACTAAAGAAAACGAACACAGCCAGATTTAACAAAAATAAAATAGTGAAAGTACTCATAATATTGATCTCCAAAATAGATAGTATAATTTTTACCCGAATAAAGGTCCTAATGCTACGCAGCCGATAGCTACTATTAAGAACCCGACATAACCGTGGCCCTTCTCGCTACCCCAAAACAACAGATAAATAAACGCAGCGACACATAACCAGCCCACGCCCTCAATCATATTTATTCGCCTTGCAAGCTTGTACCGACCAGACATAAAACCTGATTAGTAATGTGGCTTCGTAGTACGCATACATACCACATACGCTAATAGTAGTACATACCGTGAACGTCCATAACGGGCTAACTGCGAACACACCTAACAGTGAACCGGTAGCGACGACAGCAAGCAGCGTTAATAGTGCGATAGCTGTTAATAAAAATTTAGGCATTTTCATGGTTTGTAATCCTCTTTGTTTTTAGTGACCCGATAGCTAGCACCCATACGACCAACCATGTCTAGTACTTGCGGAACTGTTACGCCTAACTCTAAGGCCATGTCTTCTTTAGTGAAGTAACCGCACATTCCTAAGAGTTTGCGGCGCTTAGCTTCGGTCCAAATGTGTGAACCTTTTTTCTGCTTATGTATATGTGGTGCATATCCCATATTATTTACCCCCGATTATGGCGTATTCATAGCCGTATTTTTGTGATTCATCATCGAAGCAGAACGTCTGTAACGTTAGCCCTACTAATTCGTCTTGGTACTGACTAAGAAAATAGCCCATGGCCTGTTCATGATTCGAGGCTTCAGTTTTGACGACGCCATCATCAACACATAGAAAGTCGAATTCGTCATGTATGATTAGCCCAAAGGTTTTAACTTCGGATTCGTCGCCTTTACACTTCCGCATAGATTCGAATTCGTCTAACTCTAAGGCCCAGCCTTGAGCAAAGCACATTCTATCGTAATCACCCGTAAGCGTTTTACCGTTGTAGGTGTAACATGGGGCTTCATTAGGTGCGAAACATCGACGGGCTTCACGCATTATACTTTTACGTCGTTTGCTACTCATAGTAGACCCCTGCATAGCTAGAATATTTATTAGTGGATATATAGATTAAATGAAATGAAATGAAATGTCAATATAAAATGTATATAACTATTGTATTGACATTTACATTATAGTAGGGCAGAATAAAGGTCTCAATTAGAGACCTTACGCATTTTGCTACTTTTCCACGGTAAAGGTCTTAAACCTAAAATACCTCGTGAAAAGTAGCACTTCTTCTATACACCGGCATCATTAAAGATATCAAGTACAAAGTCCCTGAATTCTTCCGCCGTGGCTGAATGGGCTAACTTTTGTATAGTATCCTTAGACCATTCGTTAGCTAGGTTATCCGACGAACCGTGACCAATCTCACTTAATGTATGACGTACATAGCACTTAGCATTACCGAAGCGATACGATTTACGCGCCCCGTTAACTTTAACCTCGCTGGTCTGGTCAGCTAAACAACGTTTAAGTATACCCGTCCAATTATCAAAACTTGGTACGCCTAATTGTACAGGATACGAGGCGACCCAATTGGCAATCGTAGCCGTATGAAGTAGACCCCCGCAGTTTTGATCAGCAAATAACAGCGCAGCCGAAGCAATACGGTCTAACGGTTGTTGACCTACTAAACCGCGTACAACGATCTCCTTAGTTTCTTCGGCACGTTGTAAACGTTTAGGTGAAAAACCGTTATGGCGTGATATGTCACGCGTTCGTAACTCATTCCATACGACAGGACGCCAATTAGTTTTACGCCACGCATTAAGCTCTTTGAAGTATTCAGGCGTAGCAGGTCGGATAGTACAATCAATATCAAAAAATCGACGGTCACTTACTGGTATATTTAAACACCCTACACGATTCGTACATATAACCACAGAGCTATATACGCTTTGTGTACTTTGTGATCCGTACTTTTTACGTATTATATGGCTAGTCATTTCAGGATCTATACCTGTTTTCAATGACTCGTAGGCTTTCGCGTCTTCCGTCTTAGATAACTGCGACGCCATAGCTTCAGGCACAGTAAGCCAAGTACACACTAAAAAGTCGTTAAAACCGCTTCCGCTTAGTCCGCCCACTAATTCGTTAAGCCCTGTCGTTTTCATGTTCCAAGAACCCCAGATATCGCCCATTAGTTTTTCTAACGTACCACGACCCGATCCTTGTACTGGCGTAGATAATATAACACACGGCCCACGGTATGTAGGGTCTTGTGCTTTAGCTGCTAAGTGGTCTAGGAACCATGACGCATCGTCACCATTTGGCATTAGGTATTTAACAAACTCAGTGAATATATCCCAGTGGTCGCGTGACTTGTCTAAGCTTTCAGTCTCCCAACCAGGGATACTCCAAGAGTTCAAGCGTTTTTTACCGTTGTAATCGAGGACACGCGGACCCCCAGGCACATTACGATACCCTGATAACTTTAAGAACCCTGGGGATTCTGTTATGCAAGCGTACTGAGTGGCTTTAACGGGCTTACCCGACGCATTCACCCAAAAAACTTTAGTTAAATGTCCTGTTTGAAACCCCCGTTGAGGCTCAGGCTCCGCGTCGGGTTCTCTTAAATCTATAAAACAACTACTAACCTTATCAAAAGCCCATTGAGCCACTAGTAAAGGTACGGGGTCGTGATATGGTACGATCGGCCCACCTTCTTCAGCAATCCATTGTAAAAATTCATTAGAGTGTTTGTCGCTACAGTGATCATGAAAACAATGGAATGATCTTTTAACTGGCTCAGACCCAAAACCTAGAGGACTATAACCAGCGGTATTACCACCACCGTCTGAATGGTCTTTATGCCAAGGGCAAATAACATCTACCCAGTCGCCTCTTTCGTTAACGATTAATTCACGCTCGTTAAGCCATTCTAGGGCATCGTCTACCACACCTTCCATATTACTTTGGTAGACACCTTCACGCCATGAGGTCGTACCTTGTGACCGTCTAGGGTCGAGTTTATCAGCGTTACCGCTTTGTATGTCTTCCCAAGTAACGCCAGCGCGTACTATTTCTAGCAGTTCGCTAGGTGAGAAAGTGTTAAACGGGTCATTAGTGAATAGCCCGTTTTTATCTTCATCGCCTATTCTAAATAGCTCGCCATCTACCGCGTATTTATCTTTTAAGTTAAGACCACAAGGTAAACGTACTAGTTTATTAGGCGTAGCGCCGCCACTATCCCAAGGACCTGCACCGTATATTATTTTAATAAACTGTATAGCGTCGTGGATATTTTCTATAGGCTCGTCAAATACAAAACCATATTGATAGTTATCGGGCGACGTTTCAGTGCGCCATGAGTATTCGTCACGTAGAACGTCGGGCAAGTCAGATATCTTACACTTAGAGCCAAGGCCAGAGCCAATATCATCTAAAACTATGCAATGCATACGATAGAATAACGATTGCCTGTTATATAGCTTACCTTCAGCGTCAGGCGTTATCGTAGACGTGCTAAAGTAACAAGCTTTTTTCACGCTGCGACGTGCTATTAACCTTTGAAATTCAGCTTCGGATTTTGGAAACCCGGGAATAGGACTTGCAGAACCCCAGTAAAGTACCTGCTCGTCTTCGTCTAAAGTCCCGAATATATTTTGTATAAATGTGCGTATATTATTAGAAATATCATTCATCCGGTTTAACCTCAGTATCCTTTAAGTGCACGTATAATTTAGCTAAGCAGTATACAAGTACTAAAGGGCTTATTAATGTAATCGTGAAAACGACTAGTGTACGAAACGATTGATTCTTTTTACCATGGTTAGCAAGGTAAGCTAATAAGGTATAGCAGAACACTAGGATCAGATACGAGGACAATAGCACGTAGTTAGCTCTGCCATTAGAACCCCTAAATTAGTTTATATAGCTTTTCTTGTAGTACTTTCTTAGCTTTTATTGTTTTAGTATCTTGGATTTCATGTACTAATTTTCTAAGGTCAGCCATTAGCTTTCTAGCTTCTAAAGCGTTGAAAGGTAGTTCACGGGCGCAGTTATTACATAAACTTTCGCCGTGAAGAAAATTATATGTAGCGCGTCGTTCGCAATAATCACAACTCATAATAACCCCCGCGCTTCTAACATCATGCGAACATGAATCCAATCAACAAAAGGACGGTCACTAATTTTAGGGTCTACCATAGTCGGACAACCTAAAGCGGTATCGTCAATAATATAGTGTGCATATGTTTTAGGGCTATCAGTCCAAGACCCTTGAGTCGGATTGTAGTTGACGCCGTACAGCGGTATTTTATTTTCCTTAAACCACATTACCGCTTGAGATAAGTAGTTAGTGTCCGCACCTTCCTGACATATAATCTCAGGGTCGTCACTAGTCGGGTTAGGTTTATCCGACCGCATGGTGAATAATATTATTTTGTGACCGTTAGCCACTAATTCGCGTAACACCGGCGCTGCGCCGATATCTTTACCTATGTTCGGGAAGTCGAAGCCAGTACAAGTACCGTCAAAGTCAACCGCGAACACTGTAGGAGGTAATACCTTTAGACTTTTTAGCATAAGTCTCCCCTTAGTATGCTATAGCTTCTAATTTAGCTATAAGATTATTTATAGTATTAAGTCTAGCCCAGTTTTTCGCTTCAAGATCTTTTTCCGCCTGAGTAGGGTAAATAGGATTACCATGTGAAGTAAGTTTCGGTAACGGCTTATTACGACGTTGTAATACGCTGCGGTGCTTCATGAGTGCTTTAATCATACGATTAACTGAATCTCTACGTGGGTCATTTGGGATTGAAAATGGACTGGTCATAATAATATATCCTATGCTAAATGTTTAGTATTTTTTGTTTTGCTAGATATTCATGGAATAAGTCGGCGGACTCTTCGCGCTGTTCTAACTTCGGTTGCATTACGCAGTCTTCCATAGTGTCAGTACAGAAAATTGTATATCGGGTTACTGTACTTGCCCGTTGTCCGCGTCTTCGAATACGCCCTACTAATTGATCCCATTCGTCGGCAGACCAAAAGTATGAAAGACATATTAAGGTACTACAGTTACCGTATTGTAAATTTAAACCGTGACCCGCAGACTTCGGATGCAATAATAGTATAGGTACTATGCCAGCGTTCCAGTCGTCCATTAGCTGGTCGTTGTACTTCTTAGAATTTGTGGCGCTAAAAACAGGTGCATTATATTTTTTTATTAACTCGTCGCGTTGAAAAGAAAATTGATAGGCCACGATTACTGGCGTAGTCATAGTTTTAATTAACTTATCTAAGGCATTCATTTTAGCTTTATGTAAGAATATAGCTTTTTTAGTAGCTGTTTTGAGTACGCCGAATTCGTCGTCTTCCGGTGTACGGTACACGCTACCGCAGCACATTTGAAATAATTTACTCTGTAATGCTGCTTCGTTAGGTGCTTCTAATGCTTGGTGTTTTATGTAAACAAAATTGTGCTTAACCATTTCAGTATAGTAACCGCGTACTATCTCAGGTAATTTTACCGGTACTTTTATATCTTCAAGTGCTGGTAAACCTTCTTCGTATTCCGCGCTGTCTACAGTGTACATAACGTCAGATAACACCGCCGTCAGTCTTTCTAATCCGCCTGGTTGGAATTCCCAGTTATGGCCTAAGTAATCCATTTGCATGAAAAACTTACGCTTGAAGTTATCACGGTTACGACCTAAGCGCTTGCCTTGGTCTACTATTAGCATTTGTCCGTATATCTCTATACTTTCTTGAGCTACAGGGTCGGCAGTCATACCAACACGCCAGCTAAAATGCTTGAGGAATTTACGAATTTTCTTGAAGCCTGTACCGCCTACTGATTTAAGCTTGGTTATTTCGTCTACAAGTAAACCGTCAAAGATAGGATCTTCATAGTTAGTGAATAACCATGCCATTAGCTCAAAGTTACAGATAACGATCCTGGAGTTTTGTTTCATTAAACTATGACGTTTTTCAACGTCGCTACCTGTAAGGCAAACGGCGTCAATACCTTGTAAGTGTTCCCAGTTCTCAGCCTCTTTAGCCCATACCTCTTTACATACTTGGGCGGTAGAGAGTACTAGTACACGTTTCAAGACGTTATCTTTTACAAGGTCCTGAATAGCGGTGAAGCCTACGACACATTTGCCGAACCCCTTGGGCGCAATTAGCATTGTCTCGTCGCTTTCATACAAACGGTCAATAGCTAATTGCTGTGTTTCTTTTAAGTTACTTAGTTTCAACATGGCCCGTCGCCTCTTGAATACTAGCAGCAAGAATACTTATATTTTCTTGGCTAGCTTCTAATATTGCTTCAGTTTCTACGTGCAAATGCCCGTTGTGCTGTAATTCTAAGCCGATTTGAACGAGTGATATCTCACAAATTTTTAGCTGTAACGTTAGCTGTTCGTAGTCTGTCATACTATGCCGCCTCAACTGCTACGCGGTAGCCTAAGTAAATTACTTCGGCTACCACATCACGTACAACATCGGCGCGGTTCTTTTGCATCCAAAAGCTAATACGCGGTATCATTGCGGTATTCAGTTCTTCGATTAACGCTGCGCGTTTAACTACTTCACTGTTAGCTTTAGCTTTAGGTACTTTGCATGGCTTTGCTATCTTACGATACCCAAGCTGTATTACTTCTTTAGCTATCGCCTTTAGCACACCGTCGTTTTTTGTAGCTCCGCAGCTACAATTCATACGCGATTTTAAAAGGTCGATTAGGTCAAGCGTTAATCTTTGTTTTTTCATCCACGTGGGAACATGTTCTTTTGACATAATGATTATCTCCTTGCGGTTGACGGTATAGTCATAAAGACGTAACCGCCGTTCATTGCTAATATAGAGTGAAATTCGTTATTCTTATCGTCTATATATTTTTTAAGCGTTGATCTATGAATATTGAGATAGTTAGCTAACTTACACTGATTACACATAAAGGTCGGCGTTAATAACAACTCTTGGACTGTATAGACTTTTAAATCTTTCATAACTTAGATACCTGTATAATAGGTTATTAAGTAAGTTCTAATGATCTCAGCGAACTTATCATAAGACGCACACTGATACGCGCATGCACCTTGCTTGCGGATTCTGTCTAATTCTAATTCTTGTAACTTAGACAGTCTCCCTTTACCGTTCGGGCGTTTCATTTCTACATAAACGGTTTTTCCTGTTACGGGAAATATTAAAAGCAGGTCAGGAAAACCTTTTCTAGCTTCAGCGTTAACCTTCCGCGCTAAAACGTTATTAGTCTTGGCTAGCTTCATGCATTTGGCTTGTAATTTAGATTCCATAAGCCTACTTCTTAGCTTTGTAGCGTAGCTTTAAATTAAAGTCAGACATTATTAAGGTGTCTTCGCTAGGGTCTTTAACTACCCAATGACTACGAGTAACAAACATACGACCTTGAGGCAGGTTAACAATTAAGCCACCTTCGTCGTCGGTGTAAACTTCGGTTTCACCTAAGAGTTTTTGAAACTCTGCTAAGTTGTCACCGTTCCATTGTACTGCTTCTACTACCTTTGGTTTTTTAGTGAATAAAGCCATTGTGTGTGCCTTTTATAAGTGGGTGTATTCTAAAGCATAGCACTATATGTAATAAATACAAATAAAAAACTTGGTATATTCGAAATGTCGTACTAGTATTAAATTTAGTAATACGAAAACAGCTAAAAACAGGAGCAGACAGTATGTCACAATTTCAGCATTTCGAAAAAGAGTTACCTAGAAAAGTAATTAAAAAAACCAAGGGGTACTATTTACCTATCGACGTTATCAAATTTGTTAAGGCCGAATCCGCGCGGCTATCTATTAAGCCCGATCCCGAAAAGAAAATTGTCGGTGAGCTAGTATCGGAAAATGATGTACTCACTGCAATAGTTCGCTGCTATCAAAAAACGTCTATGATAGACGGTGATGGCGGTCCTGCGTATGAAACTGATCCTAAACTAGATTAAGGAATACACACACTATGAGTTTTCACTATAAATACGGTGGTAGTACCGCTAAGCGTACTTTAAACTGCTCCGGTTGGGCTGCTTTATCTAGCACTATAGATCGTGTAGATAAAGGTAGCGTACACGCGGACCGTGGTACTATGCTTCACACTTGCTGCGAAATACTGGAAGAAGAAGGTATAGAGTACGACGAGTTGTTAGAACGCGGCGTAGAATTTAACGACGCCAAGCTAACCCCTGAGTTGTTGGAAGAAAAAGTTATACCGGCTATGGAAGCTTTAGAAGATTTCGTAGAGGACTATAACCTTACTACGATAATCACCGAAGAGTTGTTAGAATTCAACGAAGTCATAGGCGGGACGCCTGATATCTTAGCGTATGGCGACGGCGTTATAGCATGTGCCGATTACAAATTTGGCGACGGTGTAATGGTCTACGCTGACAACAACGACCAGATGTTCTTTTGTGTGTGGCTAGCATTAGATAGTGATCTATTCGATACTGAATTAGACGCCGAAACACCGGTCCATTTTGGTATCATCCAACCGTCGGATAAGCGCGAAGAAACTTTAGACGTTTGGGCTACAACCGTCGCGGAAGTAGACGCCTTTGGTGATAGATTCCTTGACGCTGTTACGGTAGCTGAAGAATCAGAACCAGGTGAAAACTTATGTGAGGGTGACTGGTGTAAGTTTTGTCCTGCCGCGGCTATATGTCCCGAAAAAGGTAAGACAGCACGAAACGCTTTAGCCTTACTCGACGGCGAATTGATAACCGAAAACAAAGAGTTATCGAAAAAAGGTGCCGAACTTACCATACCTGTGCTAGAATTAGGACAGGCGCTAGAATTAGCCTCGAAGTTGGAGCCATGGATTAAGGACGTAAGATCGTTTGCTTTTGAGCAATTAGAAGCAGGTAACGAAGTCCCAGGGTATAAGTTAGTAAATAAACGTGCTACTAGAAAATGGATTGACCCCGACGCGACGGCGGAATATTTAAAGCGCAAGCTTACTGCTAAAAACGCTATGACATACACCGTCATATCACCAGCACAAGCCGAAAAGGTCGCCAAAAAGCTAAAAGTTACGCTACGTATGAATGGCAGAACTGTTAGCAAAAGTTCAGGGACTACCATAGCCCTTGAAAGCGATAAGCGGGAAGCCGTAGTATCTCAGAAAGCCATTTCTGAAACGCTAAAACAACTTGAAGACTAAACGAAACGAAACGAAACGAAAAGAGGAAATGAAAATGTCGAATAATACTCAACTAGCTGAAATGACCAACCTTGCAAAAGGTTTAGCCCAGTCCGCGCAAAGCTCTGACGCTGGCGGTGACGGTTCTTTTATGAAATTCACTAAATTTGGTGAATGGGTTTGGGGTTCAGAACAAACGGAAGTTGAAGACGATGCACTATGGGCCGTACACCCGCAAGGCTTTCAGCATGGCTGGATAGCGTGGGGCGATAAAGCACACGGTACGAACGGACAGAAGTTAGGCGAAGAAATGGTACTAGCTACTGAGCCTTTACCACCTAAAGCCGGATTACCCGAAGTTAAGGGCGCTTGGGCGCAACAAATTTCTATGCAAATGGTTTGTCTAAGTGGTATGGATAAAGGTACGAAAGTTAGCTTTAACTCATGCTCAATGGGCGGACGTGGTGTATACAAGAAAATTGTTAATGCCGTAGTAACTCAGATAACAGGCGGGGCTAGTGACGTATGCCCTGTAGTCGAACTTACTAACGATAATTATATTCATAAAGAGCACGGTAAAATTTTTACCCCAGTGGTAAATGTTGACGACTGGAAGTCATTAGCCGAACTAAACGATATATTATCTGATATGGAAGATGATGGCGACGAAGCCACGGAAGACGCAAGCAGCGCATTAGCGCAGCTAGACGAAGAATCGGAAGCAGCACGAGCGAAAGCTCAAGCAAAAGGTGAAGCCAAAGCAGCCAAAGCAGCAGAGGCAGCAGAAGCCAAAGCAGCCAAAGCAGCAGAAGCAACAGAAGCCGAAGCCGAAGAAAAACCAGCGCGTCGCCGTCGTCGTCGTAGCGCATAGAAGCTTTTAAAAGCTCCCGAAAAAAGCGCTAGGGACGGCGCTTTTTTATTATAATAACTCAAGGCGACAACCATATGAACCACACTTTAACACCCTTATTAATAGATTTTGAGACTCAGGCAAGAGTACCGATTCAAAACCCGCTGTACACTTCGGATGAAGATACCCACGCATTATGTATGAGTTGGGGTTTCTTAGGTGGTAAAGGTAACTTGTGGTGGCCTGGTGATCCTTTAGATAATGCTATCTTAGACCATATCGCTAACGGTGGCTTAATCGGCGCGTCTAATGCAAAGTTTGACCGTGAGATATGGAATAATATATGTACTGAAGACCATGGCTTTCCTTATGTCCAGTTAGAACAGTGGTTCTGTACTCAAGCACAAGCCAGAATAGCCGGACTACCTAGCGCACTAGATAAAACCGCGAAAGCGTTAGGCTTAAAAGTACGCAAGTCTCACAACGGTAGCACACTAATTAAAAAATGTTGCATTCCGCCATTCAGCCAAGACCCACAGGATTACGCGGACTTAGGCGCGTACTGCTTACAAGATTTCGTGGTAATGGATAAAGCCGCTAGGTCGATCCCACTAATGACCCCTGAAGCGCTAGCCGAATACCATGCAACCGAACGAATCAACGAACGCGGTATACGAATCGACCGCGAACTAGCACTAGCAGCGACAGAATACGCCGAAGAAGAACGCGGCGAGATTAATAAAAAAATTGCTGAAGTTACCTTCGGCGACATTACCAAGTGTACCCAATACAAGCGCGTCGCTACTTGGCTACGTGAATGCTTAGAAGACGACGGCTTAGACAAAGTAATCAAGTTAATGGCTCGCTACAAAACAGATAAAGAAACTGGCGTGACCACTAAAAAATACTCGGCAGATAAAAACGTACGCGCTAATATCTTAGCGGGCCATCATGAAAGCGAGTTCCATTTACCAGGTGATATATTAGAGTTGTTACAACTAATGGATGAAGCGGGCGGGTCCGCGGTTTCCAAGTTCGGTAAAATGGTTCAGAACGCCGACCCTGACGACGATAGAGTCCGTGGGGTAATACGTTATGCTGGCGCAGCTTCGACGCTGAGATTTAGCTCCATGGGGCTGCAAGTCCATAACTTTAGACGTGACGCCTTTAGTTATGAAGAAGTCATGCATCTAAGAGAATTAATGCTAAAACATAAACCGCTAACAGACTTAGACGGTAATATCGTCCCTGTAATGGATACGTTAGGTAAATTACTTCGTGGGGCTATCTTACCCGCCGACGGTAAAGTATTCGTCGTAGGCGATTGGAATGCGGTAGAAAGTCGTATGACTGCATGGATAGCCGGCGACGAAGACAAATTAGATATGTTTAGGCGTGGCGATTGTCCGTACGAGTACGCCGCCGAAGGTATCTACGGGCGCAAGATAACGAAAGCGAACGACCCTAAAGAACGCGACGTAGGTAAAGTAGTTGATTTAGCGTGTGGTTTCCTTGGTGGCGTTGGTGCTTTGAAGTCGATGGCTGCTCAGTACCGTGTGTATATCGACCCTGACAAAGAAGACAATATAGTAAAAGGCTATCGAGCTAAGCACCCTAAAATTGTTGCTTGTGCTGATTCGTTATTAGCTGCGGCGCAACGTGCAGTACTACAACCTGACGTAGAACAAAAGTCAGGTAAAATTCGTTACTTATTCAACAGCGACGACGGCGCGTTATATTGTACGTTGCCGGACGGTCTTACTAAATTGAGATACCCTGAGTGTCGTTTCGAAATGAAGCCCGTACCATGGGACGAGACCGAATCAAGACCTCAGTTAACCGCATTGAAAGCCGCGTTCACTCCACGCGCCGACGTTAAAGAATGGTCACGTCATGGATTATGGCGCGGGATATTCCTAGAAAACGTGGTCCAGGCTTCGTGCTCTATTTTATTGCGCGAGTGTGCGGCAGAATGTGAAGAAGAAAAATTACCGGTAGTTTTCCATGTACATGATGAAATAATCTTAGAAGTAGACGAAGCGGACGCCGACAAAGGGTTAGAAATGCTTCAGGATATTATGGAATATACCCCAGATTGGCTAGACGGCTTGCCACTAGTAGCTAAGCCCGAAATTATGCTAAGATATGGCAAGTAAAAACAACCAAAAAATAAGGACATAAACAATGTCAAGTTTCAAGCTAAGTTTAATCGACGAGCAAATATACAACGACTTATCACAAAAGCACAAAGATTATATAGACTTTTTGCGTAGACACCACACATATAAGGACGCCGCGGAAGAATTAGGCGTGAACATAGCGTCAGTATCGAAAATGGTGGATCGTATACTTTCCCGTGCAGCGAAAAAAGGTATCGCGCCTTACGCTGGTATGACAAAACCTATAGCTGAAGGGTTCGTACCTAAGCGTATATCGACATTCTACAATGACCAAGGCCAAGTTAGTCGCCAATGGGTTATACAAGAACCTGAACGCGCTAAGTTACTTGAAATGCTCAGGGAACTATCAGCCGAACTACTCGAAGGGGTCGAACCGGTAGCACCAACGCCCGCACCGACCGCACCACTTGAAGACGACTTGATGATTAATATACCTATAGGCGACGCGCATATCGGTATGCTGTCATGGGAAGAAGAAACGAACGATAAGTACGACCTCAAGATAGCTAAAGACCTGCATTGTAGAGCTATTGATATGCTAATACATCAAACACCGGCAGCGAAACACTGTACGATTATCGACTTAGGCGACTTCATGCACTCTGATAACTTAGAAGGTAAAACCGCCCGTAGTGGTAACGTCCTTGATATGGATAGTCGTTACCATAAAGTCGTACGTGTTGCGATACGAATCGTTCTTTACTATATCCAGGCGGCGTTAAACAAATTTGAGCATGTAACGTTCAGACCTGAGATTGGCAATCATAACGATGTAGGATCATTATGGATGCAAGAAATGTTAGCCGTGGTATTCGCAAATGAACCGCGGGTAACTATCGGTAATAACGCGGGTAATGTTTTTTATTGGCAACATGGCGACTGTTACTTTATGTCACATCATGGTCACCAGATAAAAGGCGACCGTCTATATCAAATATTCGCTAAGCAGATAATGGACGAACACATCGCCACACGTCACCGTAAAATATACATGGGCCACGTTCACCATAAATCGGTAACTGAGAACGCTATTTGTGAAATGGAAACATACAGAACGCTAGCAGGTAAAGACGCCTACGCTGCTGGTGGTGGTTATTCTGCAGGGCGTAGTATTACCGCGGAAACGTGGCACAAAAAATACGGGGAAGTTTCGAAAGTAAACGTAACCGTGCAAATGTTAGACGACGCTAAAGGGGAATAAAATTATATGATATATCTCACGATACTATTTTTAGCTTTCATTCAAAACGTATCATTTACCATGGTAAGCCGTTCACGTAATCGAGATAACATGTCGTATCATGCTATCTGTTCGGTGTTTAGTAACGGGCTATGGTTCTTAACGATGCATCAACTAGTCGTAGCTGATCTTGAGTACTTGTTAGCTATTCCATATATCATAGGTACGGTATGCGGTTCTATCTTCGGGGCTAAAGTCTCTATGAAGATAGAAAAACTTATCGGCGCTAGCACTTAGGGGCTATCTATGGCTGAGTACCGCAACAGTATCGACCGAAAAATTTGTCATAGGCTTGCTATGATGTTCACATTTTGTAAAGACACACCGGAGACTAAAACCATGGCTGCAGACAACAGAGCTATATTTGTACCTGATAAAAAAATGCCCGCCGGAGAATCGCTGATAGCCTCAAACGCACAGCACCCAAGAGACCAGGCGGTAAAATCTGACGGTGGTAGCTCAAGCTACTATGAATTAGAAGTACCCCAATATGTACTTAATCGCTTAGCTCGACAAGAACGAGATTGTGAAGTTGCGACCATTGAAACGGGCGACGTAATACGTATGTTAGTTGATAACGACTTTGACGCGGGTAATATCATCAAAGCGTTACGTCGAATTATCCAAGCTAAAAAAGGTATTGGCAAAGCGGGTACCGATATAAAGTACGATATTAATAAGGTGAAATACTTTATTAGTGAGATTGAACGTACGCTACCCGTTACGAGTGATTAATCCTGGGTCTTATCGAACACTCGTTTGGTAAGCGCATTTTTAAGGAATGTAAGTCTATCCAGTTCAGCACGTTTATTATCAGCGGTCATGGAACTTAAACGTACAAGTTTCATTCGCTGATTTATTTTGGTCAACTTATTACGCGCCTTGTTATAGAATTTACGTTGCGCTAACTTATCTTTACTTTCATCCATAAGCGCCCGCGCTTTATCAAAGTCTTTTATCTTTTTAGCTTCTCGGATATCCGCATAAGCGTTGTTAATTTCTTCAAGACGTTTATAAAACATGGTCGTATAGTGAGTGTTCTTAGCTGGCGTTGCTTTAACGAACGCTTTAATTAAAGGATACTCAGCAAGCTTAGTTGTTGGTGCCGCCGGTGCGCCTGTCGCTGGCCTAGTAATAAGCATATCCGTTGCAGACAGCGCAGTCGCGCCCGCCCAACCTAGATATCCACGTACTAAATGTTCAATTTGTACCGGTGATAACTCTACTTTACCCCAACTTATTTTAGCGAAGCCCTCGGACGCGGCGATAGCCGTTTCACTAGTCCACGCTCTTTTTCTGTTTTCCGGTGATAAACTTCTCATTGCTTGTGACTCGATAGGTCTACCGGTAAACATGTTCTTATTCATAGCAATTTCAGCGCCAGGTTTGAACACTTGAGGTATTGGGTTCATTGCGAAAGTATCTGTAAGCGTATGGCCTAAACGTTCAGCGAATAATCTACCGTGGACTTTATCATCTACCATTTGTTGAGCGACAGATTCCATCATATAAGCTATCGCGCCAACTTCGAACGGTCTAGGTATACGGTACATTGTTTCGCTACCAGGAATTTTAATTAAATGATATGTACGTTTTTCCCATTCTTCAGCAGCTTTATAATCGTCGTCGTCTTTCATGGCTAAGTATAGCCCGACAGACATGGCAGAATACACGCCTATAACGGCTTTAAACTTCGCCGCTTCCTTGGGGTTCATCCATTCTTTAAACGTCCCAGGAGCAGCACGGGCCGCTTTATCTAAACCTTGCATACGAGCGTTAACAAACGGTACTGTCTGCGATATAAACCTAATCGCATTCGACGTGCCGGTGCGTGTAAAATCTAAGTGATCACGAGAATTGAAAGCAGCTTCTAATAAACTGTCGCCGCGTTCTAATGCTTGGGTATAGTCTGCAGAACGGTTCACGTTCTCCAACCTAGCGCCGAAGTCTTGGTATGCGTCCCAAACTTTAGCTAATTTTTTAGGCGTATCTAAAATAGATGCTTTCGCACTTGCTTCGTCCATACCTTTTCTAACTAAACGTTTTATTGCGTCAGGGTCGCTACCATGAACGTAACCCGTTTGACCGAACGTCGCGCCAGTAGATAACATTTGCGCGGCTACTTCACTATCTTTAGCGGTGGCCTTGAAGCCTTGGGCTAAATTTTTAACGATGTTAGCGCTAGTACCGGTAACAGCCATAGCGTGAATCGAATCTCGAATTAAGTTACGCGCTTTAAACTCAGGGCTAGCAGTCACGCCGTAAGTTAATGCACGTTTAAAGCCACGGGCGACTTTCATTAGTGGACCGCCTAAACCTTCCCAGTTTAACGCGGCTAATGATTCCAGTACTAACGGTTCTTCTATTTCGTACCATACTTCTTTACCGTCCTCACGAATAAAGATCGCGTCCTTACTTTTATCTTGGTGCGTTACTTCAGTAGCCATACCTAAATCAACAGCACTATCAATAGCAGACTTAGCCGCTTGATTTTTTAGTGACGCTGATAGTAAATGGTTCCAGTTGAGCACGGCGTTAGCCATAAGGTCTTGTAATTTAGCGTCGCTACCAGTAAGTTTTTTGTAAGCTTCCTGTCTAACTAAACCACCACGGGCTATAGCGCGTGGTCCTCTTGATTCACCTTCTTCTAATACACGGTAGAACGGTAAGTAGAAACCTTCTTCCGCCCATTGCGCCGCTTCTTCAGCATTCACAAGACCGGTTTTTACAGCGATATCAACTACTGAGTTGTTAAGTGCTTCAAAATCTTGTCTAACTTTTTCGAATAAACGTTCTTTACCTTGGTTTAGTCCGCGTAATACTGCTATATCGGCTTCGTTAAATAGGCTTTCTTTACCTTCTTTAATCAGACGATTAGAACGGTTGCCCGCCATCCAGTAAGTCCAGCGGTCCATGTCAGGGCCTAATTGCTCAAGGATTTTATCTAAACTTTTCTTTTTAGTATCGACAGTGATAACCCCCGATACGTCTAGCTTCGGTTGTCCGTGGTGCATAACTGCTTCAATAGCACCTGACGCGGAACTAGTAAGGTGCGACAACATCCATGACCGTTCGTCTTTCATGATCTCTTTAAACGATGCGAACTGGTCAACGATACGTTGTCTAAATCTAGTTTTAACGTGCTTATTTATTTTCTTTATACGCTTTTCGACTTTCTCTTTGTCCAGTTTCTTTACCTAAAGCCACCTTTTTTAATTTACGTCGATCTCTTCAGGACTGTAGCCATCGTCTTTCATATTTAATGATACTATTTCATCGTCTGAAAGTTCACGAGTAACCTTTTTAGCCTTAACAGATTTTTTAGCTATCATTTTATCTAGCTTAGTTTCTAAACCTGACGGTCTGTAAGTACCACGAATATGCGCTATTTCATCAGCAATCGAATAATCACCGGCTTGCACGTCACCACCTTTGGCGGTGATCTCTTTTTCGTATTTTAATACTGTGTTGTGGGTAGCGTCTATAAGTTCTTCAACGGCTTTGTTCGCGGCCTCACTAGGAGTAAAACCATCTACCATATACTGACGCGCTGAATTAGTTACCGTGTCTATTTCAGCTTTAGTCAATGCTTTACCCGCCTTTTTTAGACACGATGCTAAGCTACTCATAATACTAACCTACCTATAATTTGAACTAGCGCTAAGATTTCTTCATCTTCTTGGCGCATTTGTAATGTTAATGCTTTACGCTTTTTCTTGTCTTGGTCAGCGTAGAAATTTTTACCGAATTTGTTTTCAACGCCTGTGGCACCACCTGTTATAACAGCAGTACCGAAAGCTTCGTCACTGGCAATGCCAGTAGGTGAAAGGTCTTGCGTATCTGTTTGCGATAATACTGCAGTACCGAACGCTTCGACGCTGGCAATGCCCGTGGGGGCGATATCTACAGTGGACGTAATTACAGCAGTACCGAACGCTTCAGCGCCCGCGATACCTGTCGGCGTAATATATACAACGCCTGTAGTAACAGCAGCAGTGCCGAACGCTTCAGCGCTGGCAATGCCGGTAGGTGTGATTTCTAGTGGACCTGTGCTTTTTCCCGAAAAGTCGCCGTATAGGGGGCGAGCACCACCGTAAGCACCTAAACGAGTAATATTAGCCATTAAAAAATCCTTAAAGCTTAGAGCTTGTGTCTATAGTTTAAAGATCTTATTAGCGCCTGAGTCCCAGGTTACTGTAATATCACCGCCGTTTGGCGTAACAGGTAAACCGGTAGCCGTGTCAATGTAAGCGATTAAAGGACTGGTAGCAGCTACGCCCGAATCTTTGTAAATTACCAAGGCTTCGGAAACGTCACCAGATACCGCGCTGTATGTTATATCAGCCGCGTCGAACACGCCTAACGTAACAGTTTTAGAAGACATATTACCTGAGGTCGCTACACGTTCCCCGGCACCGATATCGTCTAAGAATTCGTCGGTATCAATAGAAACTGTGTAAGTAGCCGTATCAACTAGGACGCACTTAATATCGTCTGACGTCATGTCGATACTACCCGATAAAAATTTTTCTCGGCCTAAGCCGTAAATTGCATTCGCCATTATGGTGACCCTCTATATAATAGTTTAGTTTAATGCTACATAGTGTAACATTAAACGATTACGTACGCATCACTCGCGCTAGCTGCGTCAGTAACCGCCGTAAATGTAAATGTCTTAGTACCACCGTTATAGCCCGTGATATCAGTAGCTTGACCAGCTAGTACGCCAGTTCTCCAAATTATCACACGACCATTATAATGATCGTTCGTTGCTTCAGTTAACGCACTATCCGCCATGGTGGTAGTAGTTGGTGTACCTGTAGCAGTACCAAGTACAAGCGTTTCTAGTGAAGCTTCTAAATTATCAGCCGCCGTACTGTCACCGCTAATCGCTGTAACGTCCGCAGTTACTTGGTTCGTAACGTCGGTACAAGTTGCGATAGTACCTATGTTAGTTAAACCAGCGCCAGCCGTGCCAATTTCTGCGGTATCGACAAGGATAGCCGCAACGTCAGATCCTTTAATTGCACCACCCAGTCCAAGAGTAGGTGATCCCGTTCTATTATCGACAATAGCTTTGTAAGTACCTCGTATTTCGACAGTACCATCGGCACCGCCTAAAGTAACGGTACCAAGTTCGCCGGATATGGTTAGCGTATCATCCGAAGATATACCGCTAATTTCAATACCGCCTGACCATCTTCTAAATTCAGCAGTAATAGCGCCAGTACCTAAAGCGATAACCGGACTACCTGTACCTGGTACACCTGATTGACAGTTGATAAAGTGGTAATCTCCTGCCGCGCTAAGCGTGATCGTAACATCGTCAAAAGTACAATCATAAAAATGTGCATGTTGAACGCTAGTTGTTCCTACGATTTCGCAGTCGTGGAACTCCATTTCACCCGCAGCCGTACCGGTACCAGATACCGCACAATCGAAAAAGTGTGTGCCGTCTACATCTTGACCGCCCAAAGCGACTACCCAACCATGACCCGCCATTAGCGTATCGTTTAAAGACGCGGCTAATGTGATAGTGGTATCAGGGGCGCTGTTAAATCTGTGTAATCCTAAAGCAGTACTTAGCGTTAAGGCATCTGCGAAAGTATCGACAGGGTTATCAGCTACACCGTTAACAAACGACTCAGTACCTGCGGTACCGTTCGTTGTATCCACCCATATACTACCTAGTGAGTAACCTACGGATTGAGTAACTATAGCATACGAAGCAATTATACGATCTACTCTTAGCGTAGAAGATGTAAGCCCCGACGCTGCGTAAAATCTAATACGAACTTTACCTAAGTTAGCGCCTGTGCCTGTATGTCTTGTTAGTACTGTAGATAGTAGCGTAGTATCAACTGAACCGTTAGTACCGACTAAAGTATCTATCTGTTCCCAAGTTGTACCATCCCAGTCGTACGCATATACGCCGACGCTATCATTGGAGCCATTAATACGACCGTTAATAGTCACACCGGAGGCGATACCATTGCCTGTAACATCGAATTGATAATATAGGTCTGTTGATCCCGCAGTGTCTGTATGTTCGTGGTACGTCGTGTTTAGCGTTTCAGTATCCGTGACTGTACCGCTTGATTGAGTACCTGTCGTTAATACGTAAGATTCTGCTTCTACACTGATAGCCGACGAACCTGTCGCTAGTGCGGCTACTTGGGATTGTGTCGCAGGGCCTGTATCGTCGGTATACCCTGTACCGTCGTACTGCGATTCTAGGTTAGTCGCCGCAGTAGCATCGCCGCTAATCGCTGTAACGTCCGCGGTTACTTGGTTCGTAACGTCGGTCACTGTTGCGATTGTACCTATATTTGTTAAACCAGCGCCAGCCGTGCCAATTTCTGCAGTATCGACAAGGATAGAATCAACGTTAGTATCTATCGTATTTACGCTAGTCTGAGTTGCTAGTACTGTTAAACCTGCACCAGCCGCGCCAATTTCTGCAGTATCGACAAGGATAGCCGCGGTTTCTGCTTTAATAGCGCCTAAACCGTCAGTGCCATTAGCTAAATCAACAGCCGCAGCCGAAAGACCTAGCGAGAATTGACCCACTACTTCGCCTACTACTGATACGCCGCCGACTGTGCCGGTGGTGATAACTAATTGGTAATCTTTACCTGATTCGAAGCCGTTGCCGCCAGTAGCTACAACGGTAATCATGTTCATACCAGTTACGCCATCATGGTCA
>FUIF01004935.1_pt1 | contig 24903 bp, 39 predicted proteins | sample 1003461 | NCBI WGS metagenome assembly FUIF01 (sample SAMEA80401918, study PRJEB19352) | marine metagenome
AAGCTTGAGGGGTTGGCTAGACAGAGAGATGAGGAGACGGGCCGCCGTCTGTCTGAGGGCGCTGATCGCGCCGAAGAGGCAGAGAGAGAAGAGGATAGACAGAATCTTCTAGCCCGTGCGGACGAGTTTGAGAGACAGGAAAGAGATAGAGTCACAAAACCTGTCACTGACGTGGACTTTGGGATGGGTCCAGAAGGACCGACCCGAGATGAGTTTGATGATTACAGAAGACAGAGGGCTGAGGAGTTGGGGGCTCAAGTTCTGACTCCCGAGGAGCAGCAGATTCAGAGGTTTAGAAACAGAACAGCTGTTCAGGCCCTTAGGGGTGATAGGTCTGACCTCCCTCCAGGCGATACCGACTACACGGCTGGATTTGAAACAACTGGTGCACCTAGCCTTCCAGCAGGCCCTATTAACGAGCCAGCCTTCAGCGCCGATGATCTTATGGTGCCTGCGAGCCAGGCAGGACCTCTTGCTGAAGAAGGCAGGGAGATGCCAGATCCAGATAGACCAGTTATGACTCGTCAGGGTATGGATCTCGACACAATGATCAGGATGGGTGGACGCGGCGGGGCTGGCCTAGCTGCAGACCTGTCAGACTACACCCCTGAAGAAATAAGAGCTTTGTTTCGACCCGATCTTGATCAGGAAGAAGGCGGTAAGGTAGAGTACGGTGTTGGTGGTGCCATCCTCGGTGGTATCAACGCACTCAGATCTGGACAAGGCCTCGGAGGTGCTGCGCTAGCGGCAGGAAAAGGCTTCGTAACCCCAGGAAGCGGTATAGCACAGGGTGCAAAGCTTGCAGGGGGACTGCTTGCAGGTTCACAAAACCCAGCCCTTGCCAAGTTCGGTCAGGTTGCACAGGCTGGATCTAATTTCTTGCCAGGAGGTGGCGGAGCTATGGGGGCTCTGGGAGCTCTCCCAGGACTCCTTTCTGGAGAACAGGGCATGAAGGTCCAGGAGATGAGACAAGGTGGACGCGCTGCCGATCTCAAGAAAATGATTGCCAAGAAATACGGATTTAGATAATGGCTACACTTGTATCAACCATAACAGAGAAGGTAACGCTTAACGGTAAGGAGAGAGGCTCTGAGATCTCGCAAGAGATCGCATCAGTGACTCAAGTACTGCATCGTATCGTAACCTGCCCCGCCAGTGCGGACACCACCGTGGCCAACTTCCACGCGGCAGCCAACACGTCAGACAACTCTCTCGACGTGGAGGATGTCAAGTACATCAGGGTGACGAATCTTGATGCAAGCAACCCCATCAATCTCTCGCTTCAGATAGGACGCGGGGGAGGACGACAGTGCAGCTGACGAGTCTGTAACCATTCTTGTGGAGGCGGGACGCAGCTTTATCATGGGTGTCCCCTCGGATGGATTGGCCGTCAGAGACGACGCCGCCACAATCGAGACAACACTTCACAACTTAGAATCAATACTCGTTGACCCAGGATCTAATGCGGTCAGCGTGGAAGTATTTATAGCCAGCTAATATGTATCACGATAAAAAGAAAATGGCCATGGGTGGCATGAATGCACCACGAGTCATGAAGAAAGAGATGCCAGGAGGCGGTCATGTCGAATACGGCATGGGCGGTAAAATGGAAATGGGCATGGGTGGAGACATGGCGAGAGCATCAAGATCTACCTTATGAAGAAGGGCGGAAAGACCTTCCCTGATCTTACAGGTGACGGTAAGGTAACTTTTGCCGACATCCTCAAGGGAAGACTTAAGAAGAAGTCTCAAGCCTACGGAGGTAAGGTAATGGAGGAGGGTGGTGAAAGCGATCCCCCACGCGCTGACTTTTTGACGAGATCTCCAGACATGGATTCGGCTATAGCTGAAGAGGCTAGAGACCTCTCTCAGGCCGCATCAGACAGAGAGTCCGCCTTTGGAACCTCATCTACAGATGTGTTCATGAATGTGGGTAATGTACCTTCCATGCCAGAGACAGAGGAAGACGATCAGCCTGAGGAGCAGCCTAGACCAGGTTCTATGGATCCACTTCAAAGAAGAGGCCCTAGGCTGATAAGAAGAGGTGGTGAAAAAGATCTGGTAGAGGGTATGCAGGATACCCCAGAAGAGAGGGATGACAGATTCACTGGCTTCGTGACAGCTCCTTACCTCAGAACTGGACAGGTTCCCACCAACATAAAGGTTCGCAACCCAGAGACCAGGCAGTTCCAAGACCGTCAGATGGAGCCTGAAGAGATTGCAGACTACATATTTAAGAACCAAGTGAGGCGCAGAGTTCCCTCTCAAATGATGACTAGAGAGCAAGCCATGGAGCGGGCCCTTAGGATCATGAGAGGTAGATCATAAAAAAAGGGGCGCAAGCCCCTTTTTCTTTTCTACATCTTTTCAAGTCACTCACCAGGGAGCGGAGATGAAAGGTGATTGAGTGTCATAATAGTTTCTACGAGCTGTCCCTGATTCATGCGCATTTCGAGGCGATTTTGCTTTGCCGAGGCGTCGTCCATGAAGAGTGATCCTGCAGCAATCAGGCCGACCAGAGCGAGGGTGAATTGGAGCTTATTCATTGTGTGTGGTATTGGGGGTTAATTAAATTTTCGTAGCTTTGTTGTAGTCGCTGATCTCATTCTATGGACAATTTCTCATATCTGCAAATTTTGGAGTGTGAAAATTCCTTAACGTCTTGAAGAAGTTTTACTTCAACCCCAAGAAAAAAAGAAAGGTCTCTAGTGTTGAGAACGAAAAACGACGCATAAACAATGAAGCTGTCAAAAAATTTATCGCTCGCCGAGGTGACAAAAAGCACCACGGCTAAACGACTCGGTATAAATAATGTTCCAGATGATGAATGGGTTATCGAAAATCTCAAGTCGATTGCAGAGCACATATTTCAACCTCTTAGGGACGCTTTCAAGTGTCCTATATACGTGTCGTCAGGCTATCGTGGACCTGAGCTCAACCGTGCTATCGGCGGTTCGCTTCGCAGCCAGCACATGGAAGGAAGAGCACTCGACCTTGATGCAGACGTATACGGAAAGTGTACAAACTCTCAAATCTTCAACTGGATACGAGAGAATGTTGAGTTTGATCAGATGGTGTGGGAGTTTGGTGATTCAGACAATCCTGATTGGGTTCACGTCAGTTATGTGCATGATGGCGTTAATCGTGGTCGCTGCCTCAAAGCTTGTCGTGACGATGAGGGAAAGGTTTACTACGAAGTAATGTTCAAGCAGCTCTGATATGTTGGGATTAGGATTGATCATAAACTCAGTAAGCACAGAATCTTCTTCTGTTAATAGGGGAGTGTCTTTAACTTCTTGGAGTCAAATAACCATAGGAGCTTCAACAACTCCCGCCATTTCTCTTACAGGAGCAGTAAGAACTACTGTTATTACTTTAATTATAGATGACTCTTCTGATTACAATGGCACTGTCGGTGACTACAGCATAGCTAACGCTACAGTTACCAATCAATCTAACGGTCAGAGCGCATCAAATCAAACTTTTACCTTTTCCGCTGATGCAGGCGTTATACTTGGCGGTAGGTTTCTTACCACAGGCAATAATAATTTTCAATCTCTGGTTGGGGCAGCGATTGGCCACACCGTTGTAGTAACTGGAGATTTGACTTTCTCTGGATATGAGTCACCACAGCTTACGGCAACAAGAAATTACTAATGGGCATTTGGTCACCACCTTCATTATTTACATCAGAAGATATTGTATTATTTTCTGAGATGTGCCAGAGAGTTGTATTTCCTCAAGATTCTTTTCCTGATGAGTACGAATACTTTCAGCAGCTCATAGATGATAACTCCTAAATAACAGCCATGTTAGGATTAGGAACAGAGATGTACAGGGGTGGGGTTACGGAAGAAGAGCCATACCAGAGCTTACGTGCTGTGTCTTTTGACGGCACAGACGACATGGTGTTTTATCAAGACGACGATGATTGGCACGGCGGAAGTAACAATGGATTTACCATAAGCTTCTGGCTCAAGGAGGGTACGTACAGCACGAAGAGCATATTTTCGAAGTTTCAGGATAACAATAATTATTGGAGGATTTTCTTTTCTCGTAACGCCGCCTCTATGAACTTTGAACTGAAAGTAGCGGAAACGTACACGCCGAGATGATAACAGACGACGCCGTAACGTCTTATCAAGGGGCATACACTCACTTTGTAATTTCTGTAAGAACAGACAGTGGCAATGCGTTTCAAACTGGAAGCTATATTATGATTAACGGAACATCTGTAGATGTCACAAATACCGATGATTCAAACTTCGCTCAGTCAGACTTTAACAACACAGGTGCTCCTGCTTGGGCTGCATTCTCAAACAGCAGAATGGAGCTCGACCAACTAGACGAGTTTGCAGCATGGAACAACTATCTTGGACCTCAAGCGGGTACTGCGATGTACAACGGAGGTTCCCCCATAGACCTTTCAAAGTCTTCAGGCCACTATTCAGGTGCTAACGGCCCAAACTCTCTGCATGCCTGGGTCAGGGGCGAGAAAAACTTCAACGGTCTCGACACGGTGGTCAATGGATCAGATGCACTTGATAGCCTGGGAACGGATTCTGCGGGAAAGAACGTCTTTTCACTAGGGGGCCCTATAATCGTGAATGCTGGGTAATCACTCTAGCTCTCTATAGAATCTTTGAATTAGTAGCCTGGCCTTCTGCGTTATAGCGTATCTCACCCTGTAGTTGTACTTCGTCTCGTCTCTAAATAGGTGATCCTCGTATGTGTCTGACGGGGTAAGCTTGTCAAAGTGCTTGTATATGTACCCCTTCTTGACCAGCGGTATATCACCCTGTTGGAAAGATTTGTCTTGTTCATCTCCAATGCATTAGACGCATAGTCTATCGTAAAAAACTGCAGGTCGTAGGCCCACAGCAAAAACTCTATGTGGCTGAATCTTAGACCGCTAGACTCCACCATGAGCCTCTTCACCTTCTTGAAATTCTTGAGATAGTTCCTCTTGATATATTTGCTATCTTGTAGAGCAAAGTCACGGAACATTCTCTTTTTAGAGATTTTGCTTTTGGGCATTTTTACTTAATTAACCTACAAGATATGCAAGAAGACGATTTTTTGATGGAGGTACAGCGTCTTTTCATGGAATACGAGGCGCTTGTAGATCAGTACGAAATGAGGGACCGAGTTCTTTCTATCTTTGTGGCTGGTGTTTTGGAGCCCATTGACGAAAGCATGTCCAACATGAGAGCTATGTATAACTACATTCTCGACAATCGTGAAGAGCTCGATACGCTACTTGATTTTATAGACAAGAGCTACGAAGAGACGAAAGGTCCAGACCTAGACAACCTCTTAGACGGGCTCGGTATTTCATTGAACTGATGAACGGAGTTATTAGAAAGATTATAATCGGCAGAGATCCGAAGGACGCCATGGCATACTATGTGGGTATGCGTGCAGGCTCTGGAGAGGTCAGCGCCATAGTACTTGATGACGAACATCTTTACAAATACGGAGTGAAGCGGTACCTGGTTTACATACAGAATGACGGGGGTCAGATGCTATGGAAGTCTGTGGACTGCATGCCGTGCATACTAGAATACGACCTAAACTTTTAAGAATGGCCAGGTACAAGAAAAGAAAAACAAGAGGCGGGACAAAGGTAATGCCACCTACCACGATATGGGAGTGGTATGCTCCAGAAACTATATCCGCTCAGGTGGGATTTGATGCCACCCCGTATTCTTCGAATGAAGATGTTCAGCTTGACCTCCTCTCGGTGCTTCAGGAGTTTGTAGCGGGCCCCTCAGGAATTTCTTGCAACTTCCCTGTATACCCCAAGGTCTCTTTTTTGGGGACATTTGTCAGGACCAACATACAGGAATTTGTTCAGCTTGCAGGGGCAGATCCCCAAGACATACCTCAGCAGCTTTCTAACAGCTGTAGACTAGTAAGCCAGAAGGACGCCTACATAGGTTGTGGCCCACCTACAGGCAACCTGAGTCAACCTGAAGTCAATACATTCATATTTGACGACAGGCTTAAGATATCCAGTATATTAGATCTGGGGGATGGGACGGTTTTGGTTGCGTTTCAGGTAAGCTTGGTTAGAGCTCAGGATATATTTACCAAAAGCAACACCCAAAACCCTATAGCTTTTCCGTTCTTCCCGTATGACACCAACGTCAACATAGTTAGCGGTGTTTTTGTAATTGGAGGTGCTTATCTCAATAACGGTAAGATGAAGATCGGCGACTTTAGAGCACACTACATGCCAGGTAATAAGTACACTCCCAATCCCCCTTCTCCGTTTATTGTGGACTTTAGCATACTGTAACAGTGGTAAGGGAGAACCTAGTAACCGACGGCACAGAGTTTGCAAGGCCAGACGGGACCCCGTACTCTGGTCCATATCATGTGCACGTAAGTCAGGGTGCTATGGTGGGGGGTAGACACGTTTCTTCGCCACACGACATCCTTGTACCGCTTACAGCAGAGGCTGCTCAGAAGATCGTGTCGATACAGATATCTCTAAAAAATCAGGAATTTGTTGCAAATGCGCCACGTGTTTCTGTATCTTCGTCAAGTGGTGGAGGAGGTGGATCTAGCCCGTCCCCTAGCTATTAATTAAATCAAATGAAAACCTTCAACTTCTTTGTCGTAAAGCTTGAAAAGCTCATCAACGACACCATTACCATGTCCAACGGAACGGAGCTGTACATAGATAGCAAGTGGGATGAAATGGGTGAGTTTAATCACAGAGTTACTGAGGGGCCTGTAGTTGCATCCCCTTTTAAGTATGACACAGGCGTGGAGCTGGAGACACCCTTTACTTCCACCATCTGGTGGTCATGCAGGGTGGTCAAGTTCTTACGGGGGATGATGACCATTACATTGTCAAGTACAACGAGGAGGCTCTCAACAATCAAGCTATAGCGTACAAGAGTAAGAAAGATGGAAAGATTAGACCCCTTACAGGTGGTCACTCTTGGAGCCCGTAGATCAGGAAGAACTAAAAAATCAAGTCAGATGTTGTCGAAGTTGTCGAACTTAAAGAGAAGCTACCTACAAAGGGTCGTGTCGCTTTTACGTCTAGCGGGATTGAGGAGCTTGGATTGAGTGTCGGCGATATCGTCGGCTTTAAAGAAAACCGAGACTACCGCATACAAGATAGACGGTAAGGAGTATTACAGAACCAGAACACAAGATCTGCTCTATGTCGAAGAAGTTCACAACAGTTGATGCCGCCCGAAGGCTCTTGGAGAGCATGGAGGATGCGATCAATAACATGATAGATGAGATTAAAAAGCCAGTGGACCCCGAGATCAACGGAAGTGCACGCAAGGCAGAACTTCAGTCTATCAAGCAGACGGCTACAGACTGCAAGGAGCTTATAGTCGAGAGGCAGAGATTAGAACAAATGATCAAAGACCTGCAAACTAATGGAGGGATCGAAGAAACAAAAGACTACAGCGGAGGTTTCGCTGAAAGATTCTCTAAATGATTGGAAAGAAATAGTATGGCAATACAATAGAACAGATTTCAAGTTCTGGGAAGATTCCTGGAACGATGAGTTCGAGGACTGAGTTGTTGGTTTTCGTCAGGCGGCCCTCTACGCAAATGGGCTTATCAACTGGGGCGTAGTTCAGTTGGTTAGAGCGTCTGTCTTATACACAGGAAGTCGCGGGTTCAAGTCCCGCCGCCCCAACTATGCGCTCGTAGCTCAGCTGGATAGAGCATCTGCCTTCTAAGCAGACGGTCCCAGGTTCGAATCCTGGCGGGCGTACTAAATTTAATATTATGGCTAAGATTCAGGTATCAACTTACAAGGGAAAGCGTGTCCGCCGTAAGGGAGTTCACGCCAAGACTAAGCAGTCTAAAAACAAAATGTCTAAAAAATATAAGAAGCCTTATGCTTCTCAAGGACGATAATTATGGCTAAGTACAAATGCGAGTGCGGGGGCAAGAAAGATGCCTCTGGCGTAAAGATTAAGTTTGTTGACGGGAAGGCTCGTCATGAGATTTCGTGCGACGATTGTGGTGAATACATGGAGCTGGCTAACCCTAAGAGCGGTGCGCCTAGCTTCAGAAGCAATAGGTATGGTCAAGTTTTATAATGTCCGTACTAGTAGACATAGAAGGTTATGATATCCCTGCTATCTCAATTTGTCCCAACGGTACAAAAGGTGAGTGTATTGAACGTGGTGACCTACTCATTTCACTTCCCGCTCAGCCTCCCGAAGAAGAGATTGAAGGATATGGAAAGCCAGACCACTTGCAGTTGTGGCAAAGGCTTCCTATGCCTGAGGAGCTGTCTAGGATTAAGAGTATGGATGAGTGGTCCGAGACGCCAAGAGAGTTTCGACAGAAATTTTCTCCGTATATCGAGGAGGAATTTCGCCGTAGGCGTGAAGGCTTTTGGTTTTTCAATGCAGGTAGGCCTACTTATATTACGGGCAGGCACTACATGATGTTGCAGTGGACTAAGATCGATGTAGGTTATCCTTCGTATCTTAGCTTCCAACGCGACATCTTTCTGCACATGGCAGCGTGTGAGGCAGACCCCCGATGCTTGGGTCAGCTATACACTAAGTGTCGGCGGAGTGGGTATACAAATATCTGCTCTGCCGTCTTGCTAGACGAAGCTACACAGGTAAAAGACAAGCTAATGGGCATTCAGTCTAAGACTGGTAAGGATGCCCAGGAAAACATATTTATGAAAAAGGTTGTGCAGATGTTTAGGCATTACCCCTTTTTCTTTAAACCTATACAAGATGGTACCACTAACCCACGCATGGAGCTGGCTTTTCGCGAGCCGAGTAAGAGAATCACGAAGAACAATAAGACTGCGCAGAAGGGAGAGGCTCTCAATACGGTAATCAACTGGAAGAATACAACTAACAACGCATACGACGGTGAGAAGCTTCACCTGTTGTATCTTGATGAGGCGGGAAAATGGGAAAAACCTACAGACATAAGGGACGCCTGGAGGATTCAGCGGACGTGTTTGATCGTAGGGCGAAAGGTTGTCGGAAAGGCCCTGGTCGGAAGCACGGTAAATCCGATGGACAAGGGCGGAAAAGAATACAAGGATCTATGGGAGGATTCGGATCCGATGGATCGAAACGCAAATGGGAGGACGAAGAGTGGCCTTTATAGGCTTTTCGTCCCAGCTTATGAATCATTAGAAGGCTTTTTTGATGTATACGGACGACCAATCATTGAAGATCCTGATAGCCCTGTGGACGGTCTTGACGGTGATAGTATTGTTCAAGGGGCGAGGACGTACCTAAAGAACGAACGGGATAGCATGAAGCACAACCCGTCTGAACTCAACGAGGTAACTAGACAGTTTCCGTTTAGCGAGGACGAGGCATTTAGAGACAGTATCGATGGAAGCATCTTTAACATAGGTAAGATCTACCAGCAGATACAGTACAACGATGAACTATATCCAAACCCAGTAGTAAGGGGTAACTTTATCTGGAAAGAAAAAGATAAAGAGGTTGTGTTTTCTCCAGACGTTAACGGCAGGTTCCGTGTGGCTTGGATGCCACCATCGGAACAGCGTAACGTCATAAGAAGGGATAGAGGAAAGCTTGTCGCACCATTCTCCGATAGGGGATGCGGTGGTGTTGACTCTTACGATCTTGATGCCACGGTAGATGGGAGGGGGTCTAAAGGAGCTCTACACCTTTACAACAAGTTCCACATGGAGAACCCCTCCAACATGTTTGTTGTAGAGTATGCCTCTCGTCCAGATCTAGCCAAGATCTTTTACGAAGACGTCCTTATGGCTGCGTTCTTTTATGGGTATCCACTCCTCGTGGAAAACAATAAGTACGGTATCGTAAGGTACTTTGAATCAAGAGGTTATGATGGCTACTTAATGAATAGACCCGACCACCTAAAGACTCCGAACTCTAAGGTCAACGTAAAGACCAAGGGTATTCCGTCGAACTCACAAGATGTGATTCAGTCTCATGCTCAATCTATTGAAAGTTATATTCACGATCACGTAGGAGAGAATTACGAAACAGGAGATTACGGAAAGATGTACTTTAATCGTACCCTAGAGGACTGGATTGGATTTAAAATAACTGATAGAACCAAGTACGACTTGACAATCAGTTCTGGCTTAGCTTTGCTTGCCGCACAAAAAGTAAAACAAAAGCCGAAGTCGGACTTTACGGAGAAGGTGTTTTTCCGCAGATATAAGACCATCGGATGATTTATTATATTTGCAAAAATGTATAGTACTGGCAACATGAATAAGAAGGGGAGTTTTCCAGACCCCCTTGCCGACAGAGAAGTTAAGTCTTCGAAAGAGTATGGTTTGCAGTACGCTAAAGCCATTTACTCTCAGTGGGGTAAGCAATCAGATTCTACGTCTCTGATTAGCAAAAGGACTAAAGTCTTTGACAGAAACAGAGATTACGCAAACGGCAATCAAGATACGTCTATATACAAGCAGCTCCTTAATTCTCTGTCTCCAAACAAAGGAGACGGTAGCTTGCTTAACCTGGACTTCACGCCAGTTCCGATACTTCCTAAGTTTGTTCGAGTTGTAGCTAACAAGATCTTGTCTCGTAATCCGTATCCAAACTTGGAGTCGGTTGATCCGCTTTCTTCTTCCGAGAAGAATAAAAAGAAGGACAAGGTTAGAGTGCAGGTTGAAAACAAAGACGCTTTACTTAGACTCAAAGAAAGCACTGGTATGGTGCTTGACTTAGATCCAGATCAGATTCCAGATTCTCTTGAGGAGGCTGAGATTTTCCTGGACACCAACATCAAGACTGATGCAGAGGTGGCGGCGCAGATCGCAACCAACATGACGCTTCAGTGGTCAAACTTTAACGACAGCACATACAGGAGGTGCGTAAACGATATCGTTACTCTTGGGATGGCTGTAACAAAAAGAAACAACGATCCGTCGTATGGCATTGATGTTAAGTATGTTGACCCCCTTGACTTCGTTCACAGCTACACAGAAGATCCAACTTTGGAGACCTCGTTTATGCTGGTCACGTAGAGCGCGTCTCTATTGGCGAGCTAAAGAGAAGGGTTGGTGGGCAGATATCGGAAGAGGAGTTCAAAGAAATTGCCAACAAGGTAAAAAGCGCTAACGGCAATGATGCTGCAGACTATACTAGAACCAGGTATGACGAGCGCATGCAGCGCACCGAGTACGGGTATGACAACTACATGGTTGACGTGCTGTCGTTTGAGTTCATCTCTGTAGACTGCATATACTTCGAAGAAAAAGAAAACAAGTTTGGGAACTCCAACTTTTATATGAAGGGCTACGAATACAGAGAGCGTAAGAACTCTGTATTTGAAAGAACGCCTCATAAGATGGAGGTAGAATCGGTTTACGAGGGCAAGTTCATTATTGGTGCCGACAAGATCTTTGACTACGGCCCAGCGAAGAACGTCCCTAAGAACATTCACGACATTAGCAAGGCTAAGATGTCTTACTCTGTAGCCGCCACGAACATTCGCAGAATGATCCCCAAGTCCATGGTGGAGAGCTGCACTGGGTTTGCGGATATGCTACAACTTACGCACCTCAAGATTCAACAAGCTGTAGCTAAGGCTAAGCCTGACGGTTTGATTATTGACATTGAGGGCTTGGAGAATGTTCAGCTTGGTAAGGGTGGAGAGCTTCAGCCGCTTGAGCTGCACGATATCTATGAGCAAACAGGTGTCTTTTACTACAGAAGTAGAACGCCAGAAGGGGGTCAGCAAGCCCCACCGATTCAGCAAATTCCAAACGCGATTCGGAATATCAACGAAATGATTGCACTGTACAATCATTACATGCGATTGATTCGTGACACAACGGGTATCAATGAGCAGATGGACGGGACTACTCCTAAGGGTGAGGCTCTCGTTGGTGTTCAACAGATAGCTATCCATCAAGGAAACAACGCAATACATGATATCACTAACGCAGCCCTTACTCTTTATAAAAGAGTTTGTCAGGATGTTGTTAAGTGCATTCAAATTGTTCCAGAAGAATCTGTGTTGTTCAATATCTATGCTAACGCTATAGGTGAGTCCAACATGGGTGTTCTTAATTCTTTCAAAGATCTACCTATGTACAACTTTGGCGTAATGGTCGTCAGAGACATGGAAGACAAAGACAAAGAGTATCTGGAACAAAACATACAGATGTCCATTCAGCAGGGTCAGATCGATCTTGAAGATGCGATTGCCGTGAGGAACATGAAGGATATCAATCAAGCCGAAAGACTTCTTGTTCTGAGAAGAAAGAAGCGCATGCAAAAGCAGCAGGAGCAAGCGGCTCAAAACTCGCAAATTCAATCTCAGTCAGCTATGCAGGCTCAGCAGCAAGCAGCGCAATCTGCTCAACAGCAGTCGCAGCTTGAGGCTCAAATAAAGCAGCAAGAGATACAGATGAAGCATCAGTTCGAGATGCAGCTCTTGCAGGCAAAGCATGAAATGCAAAAAGAAATCGAGATGATTAAAGCGCAAGCCACTCTCGGCTTCCGTGAGGATGACCAAAACTTCAAGGAGAAAATCGAGGTCATGAAGGAGCAAAACAAGTCAGCTAGACAAGACAAGCAGATTGAATCTCAATTAGATAGAGAACAAGAGAAAACAGAAGTATATGAGCAAACAGAGCCTCAAGGACAAGCTTAAGAGATATGGACTCTCTGGGCTCAACAAGCCCAAGAGGTCCCCTAAGGGGAAAAAGTCTCATGTGGTTGCCGTCAGAAAAGATGGCAAGGTTAAGATTATACGCTTTGGTGAAAGAGGTGCAAGCACAGCTGGCAAACCTAAAGCTGGTGAGTCAGCTAAAATGAAGGCTAAGCGCAAATCATTTAAGGCTCGTCATAGAAAAAATATTGCTAAAGGTCCGACAAGCGCAGCTTACTGGGCGAACAAAGTAAAGTGGTAATGAAAGTTCTTAAGAAAAAAATATCAGTAGACCCCCCAAAGGGATACCACTGGATGGAAGAGAGAGGTAGGTACTACCTCATGAAGGGAGATTATAAACCACATCCTGGAGCTGTAGCTAAGGCCCAGTTTAAAACAGTTACTCATGGCAAAGGCTAAGAAAAAATTTCCAGATCTTACAGGCGATGGCAAGGTTACTTTTGCTGACGTCCTCAAGGGGCGTGGTGTTGAGCAAATGGCTGGAGGAAAGGTAAAGATCATGAAGAAAGGGGGGAAGAACTTCAACCCCAAGTATACGAGAGGTAGCTCTAATGTGGGGGAGAGAAAGCGGTTGATGACGGAGATCTCCAACATTTATAATAAGTACCGTGGCACTAAAAGCAAAAGAAGTAAAAAAGGATTTCCACCCGCTGTAGCTGCTAGACTTAAGAAGCTTATGGCACGAAGAGATAAAATCTAATGCCCAAACTAAAAAAGAAAAAGAAGGGCGGTATGGCTGGACTGTCTGCGGCTCAGAAAGAAGTGTACCGTAGAGGACTAGCTGCGTACATGAGCTCTGGCAATAGGCCTAAGGTGTCTCAGCATGCTTGGGCTATGGCGCGTGTGAAGTCTGATTTTGGTAAAAAAGAAGCTGCAAAAATTAGCGCAGGCAAGGGCAAGAATAAGAAGAATAAATAACACTTATATTTGCAGAAATAACAAAACACAAAAATGGCTACTACAACCGCAACTATTACCATCTCTAGTGATGACTTGACTGGAGATGTTTTGTCTCTTAGCTCTTCGGCTACATTGACTAAGGCTGGAACTGTGACTGGCTTGGATCAAACTACGGGTGTTGCTCGTAAGTTTTTTGCTGCCGCACAGACAGCTTTTAATTTGATCGCAGCTGCAGACTACACTGCAGATAAGGCTCACAAGCTTTATATCAAAAATACCTCTACAGACGCAACTGAGTTTATTACTATTGAACTCGGTGGCTCTAACGTTTCTCTTGGCCGCCTCTACGGTGGTGACTGGTTGTTGGTTCCTTACGACGGAAATAACGACGTTGACATTGACACGTCTGCAGTCAACATGACTGTTGAGTACTTGGTAATTTACGAAGCATAATGGCTACGGTAAGCGTAACATTAGGCATCAGCAGTCCTGATGTCTTAAGCACTACTGTTGCGTTAAATACCGCTGCAGCTCTGACAGTGGACTCTGGTACTATTATTCGCGCCAAGGTTGCTGCAACTAGCGGCGGTGGCAGTGGGGTTACTGTATACAAGGCAGACGACAAGAAGGTCTCAGCCTACGTCTTCGTTAGAAACCTGGCTGCTGATCTAGAGGATTTTGTTTATGTGTACAACGACACAGACTCTGATGCTTCTGTAGCTAAGATTGGCGGTGGTCAGTTTGCCTTTATCCCTGTTGCGGTGGATAAGACATTCAAGGTCTTCGCCACCAAAGCAAATCAACTTGTTGAATACGGAGTCTTCGGAAACGACGATCCATCTAATACTCTCGGATAATGGCACACCCATCAGAACAACTGCCTAAGAACACGTACTTGATCAGTGCTACCACTACAGACGTAAACGCAGGCCCCAAAAACGCAGATCATTTTTTTGCAATCACATGCAGTGTTGCTGGAACCGTTAAGGTAGAGGAGGAGGTGTCTACGAGTACGTTGACATTTCTGACGCAACCGATACGTTTCAGAACTACATCGACCCAGACACTGGCAGTGCGTTTGCGGATGACGCGACAATGAACACGGCTGGTGACGGATTCTATCAGCGCATTGACACGATAGACACAGACATCGCTATGATTGCAGGGCAAACTGTTTATGGAAGGTTTGCATCTGTAAAGTCTGACGGAACCTTTACGGGTTTCGCGTACGCAGGATAAATACAATAACACTTAAATATAATGGAAGAGAATAACACTCCCACCCCGCAGGTCTTCGATAACCCCGAAGACCTTGCTGCATCTATGGCTCAAGGAACTTCCGAGGTTACTCCCGAGCAACCTTCAGAGCCCGTTCAAGAGTCGGCCCCAGTATCGGAGCCAACTCCAGAACCATCAACTGAGTCTACTCCTTACGTAGACCCAGAGGCCGCTCCAGTTCAAGAGCAGCTAAGTACGACGCTATGGTTGAGACTCCATCAGAGCCTCAGAACCAACAGCCTCAGGATTCACAACAAGACTTTGACAATCAGGTCTTGAAATACATGAGCCAAAAGCTCAATAGAGAAATTAACTCTTTCGAGGATTTCAATCAACCTCAGGTAAACGAGAGTGTTGACGCCATCAACCGCTTCGTCCAAGAGACAGGACGTACGCCACAAGATTGGTTTAGATATCAAACGTTGAATCCAGAGGGGATGGATGATCTTACCGCCGTTAAAGTGGCTGCGGCTGCAGGTTATCAAAACCTGACGCCGCAGGAGATCGATATGCTCGTTAGTGACAATTATAAACTAGACGCTGAAAAGCACGGAGAAGAGACAGCAAGACTTGCTGCTCTTCGTTTGAAGGTTGATGCTGAGCAGGCACGCAACGAGATTCAGGAGATTAGAAATCAGTATGCGGCCCCTGTCCAAAACCAATCTGAAAATGAACCTCTGTTCGATCAGCAATGGATCAACAATATGACTCAGGAGTTTAGTGCAGTCGAAGGGTTGGAGTTTGACCTCGGAGACGGAAGCAATATGACTTTTGGGCTGAATGATCAGTATCGCCAATCCATGGTGGAAAGAGGAGCTAGACTGGATGAGTTCTTCGATCCTTTCTTTAGAGAGGACGGAAGCTTTGACTACGATGGTCTTGCCACACAGATGGCAGTGCTTGACAACATCGACACCATTGTTCGCGCTGCGTACAACAAGGGTCGTGGTGATGGGCAACGCGGTCTTGTAAACAAGGCGGCTAACGTAGATACAGTTCAGCCAAACTCTGGAAGCATGAATGAATCTAATCCTGTTGGCGAGCAGGTAAAAAACATTATGAGTAGACAATCGAATACTCTAACATTCAACATCTAAAAAACTAAACTATGGCTACTATTACAGGGGCAGCTACAGATGTCGCAGCAGCGAATCTCAGACTGACGCCCGAAACTTACACTACTGTTGGTACTCTCGTTAAGACCAACAAAGATTTTGTCCTTCCTGACTTGGTTCAGTCTTACGGCGACCAGGGCATTACTGGATTCTTGAACCTCGTTGGCGCTGTTAAGGCTGGCGGAACTTCTGATCAGGTTGACTGGTGGGAAGCAGGTCGTCGTCACAGAACAATTTCTGTTACGCAAACTAGTGGTAAGTCTGGAGATCAGACCACAATTACTTTTGCCGCCGACACCACTGACGGTGTTCCTTTCGGTGCTAACGACGTCCTTATGGACAGCTCTGATGGTAGAAGATACATTGTAAAGTCAATGGGTCAAGCGACTCCAACTGACGGATCTTTGACTACTGCAGTTATTGCTTCTTTGGACGGGGCTGATGCTATTGCTAACGCATCCTCAACCAGAGACTTTATCGTTCTTGGTAACCTCTACGGTCAGGGAACTGATCAGCCTACCCACTTTCAGGATGCTGACGTCGTGAAGCGTGAAAACCCATTCATGATTGTTAAGGATCGTTACGAAGTAAATGGTTCTCAGGCAACCAATATCGGCTGGGTTAACATGGGTAACGGTGACTACAGATGGTTCATGTACGGAGAGCAAGAAGCTCGCAAGCGTTTTGAAGATCGTCGTGAGATGATGTTGTTGTTTGCAGAAAAGACAATTGCTGCAGACGTAGCAACGAGCGAATCTTCTGCTTACAATGCTGCAGCTGAAACTGGTCTCGGATCTGAGGGTTACGTTTCTGCAGTTGAGAGCAGAGGTATTGTTGTTTCTAACGCTAACGCTAATCCATTGGATAGCTTCGGTGAATTCGACGATTTGATTTTGCAACTCGACAAGCAGGGCGCTCCTTCTGAGTACGCTATGTACTTGAACAGAAAGCAGGACCTCGCTGTCGACGACATGTTGGCTTCTGGTATCGCTACGGGCGTGACCGCAGGTTTGGCTGGTCAGTTCGGCGCGTTCAACAACGACGCTGACATGGCTGTCAAGCTCGGCTTTAAGTCATTCACGAGAGGTGGTTACACCTTCCATAAGCATGACTGGAAGCTCTTGAACGATCCTACGCTCTTGGGTGCTACCAACTACTTGCAGGGTGCTATGATTCCTTTGACTAATGTTACTGACGCTCGTTCAGGTGCTAAGGCTCCTGCACTCGCTATGTACTACAAGGAAGCAAATGGCTACTCTCGTGAGATGGAGCACTGGGTAACTGGTGGTGGTGTCCTCGGACACAGCAACAACGGTGACGCAGGTAGAGATACGGCAACGTTCCACTACCGCTCAGAGATCGCTCTCTGCACCCGCGCTGCCAACCAGCACGTTTTGATCAAGGGATAATTAATCTGAAGTGACGGACGGGGCTTCGGCCCTGTCCTAATCTTCGTTATACAAAGACTATGGCGACATTCAAATCACTCCAAGGCAGTGTTTCAACAGCTACTTGCATTGTAATTGACGATGCTATTACAGGCTCTGGAAACACGGATTTCAGTGTGGATCAACCAGCAAATACTTTGGTTGAAGAGGTGTACGTCCGTGTTCTTGAGGCCCCAACGATCACTTCAGGTGATATAGGGTTGACTATGGGTTACACTCAGTCTGGGTCAGAAGTTGTCGGAAACACTACTGGTGTTGACAACTTGTTGGACGGAGGAACCACCCTTCCCGCAAACACGGTGTACAAAATGACTGGCAATGCAGACACGTCTTTCGCGGCTTTTGCTACGGGAGATGCTGCTTCAGAAACAGCTCATGCAGCATACAAGACAGAGGCTACTGAGCTTTTTGGTCGTATTGCTACGACTACTGCGGCATCCGCTGGAGGTAAGCTGGAGATCCACGTTGTCTTTAGACATTTCCACGGCCTTTAATGGCTTTACTATATCTTGAAATAGGCCCTGCGGGGCCTTTTTCTTTTTAGTATATTTGCAAGAGTTAAATCCAATGAAGAAGTTTTTTCTCTTTAGACAGGAAGCGGTAAGCACAACAAGCGTTCGTACTTCGGACACTGGCGCTGGGCTTAGCGCTTTTGTAGTTCCTGTAGACAAACTGTCTTTCATGACGGCTACAGATGGGGAAGTTCAAATGGTATTTGACGACGCCACCTTGTATCAAGAGTCAGCTCTTTTTACTGGTGAGGCCATTGAAAAAACAGCAGTGTCTATCGCTGCAAAAAAGGGGGACGAAGTTAAGCTTATGGACGATGTGATGAAGTTCATTTCATCCGACAAAGCTGTGAGTCGGTTCATGAGATTTGACGGATTGTCAGGCGGATATACATCAGAATACGTAGACACCGAGAAGGCTGCAACTGTTGTTCCCAAGATTAAAGCCAACCCTATCAACGTACAGACGGGCAAGAGAAGTTTTGGCGACTCCACAACAATTACTGCAAACACGATTGCTGGGATCAACTTTAACTACACACAACCGTTTCTTGATTACAACCATGAAGGACTAGCTGGTCGTGCTGATGGGGATGAAATAGCTCATAGCAATGCAGACAAGTGGGTTAATGCTGGTACTGGCGGATCGACATACGATATTATTAGCAATGTCGGCGACCCCGCATGCGTAGACCCCGCCTCCACAGATCGAGCTTGTCTCAAAAAGCAGCCCAACTTGCTGAAGGTGAGCACTTTATTGTGCCGACTGCTACGATTAAAGATGACTACACTTTATACTTTGTAATAAGTACGCAATACACAGCAGACTTATACTCCCCGTACTTTATGACTCTTTACGGAGATGCGGCTGGAGAGACACTAGGACCTGGTGGAGAACTTAAGGAAGATGGGGCTGCTTCTAAACTAGGGTTGTCAAGAAATCTATTTACGTTTAGGCATAACGGGAAAACAGGCGCCCCTGCTACACAGCGATTTGATACTCAAATAGTTCAATCAACTGGAGACAATGATTTCGACCCCTGTCATGTATTTATAGTAAGAAGAACAGGGGACTTTACCATGATTGTTCATGACAGAGAGGGTGAGGTTATAGCGGAAATTCAAGATCCAGCAATAGAAAGGAATCCAGCTTTTGGGTTAGAGTCTCACACTGCTGGTAGCACAGAGGGAAATCTTGTAATAGAAAGACTTGGGACTACGGCAGACATTCTAACAAATCACTTTAACAAAAGCGTGCTGGCTAGGTTTGGAGTTATCCCGTCTGATATAGGTTTTAACGAGTCGGTCAGGTTGGCCGACGATCTTTATAAATTTTATTCAAAATAATTAATCATGTCACAAACGACAACCAAGCGGTCTCCTGGTAGACCCAAGGCTGTGTCGGCTAACGCCATCCCAGCCACACCAAAGACTGAGGCCCCAAAGCCTCAGGCAAAAAAGCGTAATATCAAGCGCGAAGAGAACGTTATTAACCACGCCGAGTATGAAATTATCAAAGGCGGAGGGGTGGTGTTTATGCTGCCTCAAAAAGGTGTCACCGTGTATGACGGGGAAAAAGACACGGTTCGAGAACTTCGATACTGTCCAAACGAACCTTCAGTTTGGAGAGACGAGCAAAGCGATAATGCAGTAAAACAATCTGTGGTTTTTGATAGCGGTCGTTTGTTTGTCCCTAAAACTAAGCCAAATCTCCGCGTGTTTATGGATAAACATCCAGGAAACAGCGCCAATGGGGGGACTATTTTTAAGCAGGTGGATAAGCGCAAAGACGCTGTGATGGAGCTCGAAAGAGAGTTTAAGCTTACTGAGGCTGTTTCTCTTGTTAGGGATACAGATATCAACGATTTGCTCCCAATCGCTTTGTACTTTAAGGTCGGCATCAATTCTCCTGTTTCGGAGATCCGATACAACCTTTTGCAGATCGCAAAGAAAAAGCCGAAAGAGTTTATCGAATCATTCGATTCTCCTCAGGTTCAGACCAGGGCTTCGATTCAACAGGCTAGTGACTACCAGATCATCAAGCTCAAAGCTGATGGAGCCTTCTGGTTCGACTCCAACTCACTCATCGTGTCTGTCCCTGCTGGACAGGACCCAATGGACGTGATGGTTAGATACTGTCTTACAGAGAAGGGAGCTCCTGTTCTCTCGGACATTGAAGAACGGCTAGACAAGCTAGCCTAATGCAGAGCTGACAACGCAAGAGCCACCTTAGGGTGGCTTTTGTTTTTTGTATATTTGTGTCCATGGTAAGTGTAATAGAAGTATATACTATACTCAAGAATCTAGCGAATAAAGAGCAGAAGGGATTTATTACTCCTGATGTTTTTAATTCATTTGCTAGCGTTGCACAGAGAAAGATCATTAACGAAATGTTTGATGAGCTGGAACTCAACAAGGCCAAGGCCACGATGGGTAGGGACGCAGCGAGAGGTAGGTCTAGCTATCAGTCAATCAAAGAAGATCTAGCTACTTATACTGTAAAAAAGCAGGTTGGTATCAACGAAACTTTGGCGGGATATTCTCATCAGATGGTGGGCAGTAGTGGTTCAAACCCTTCTGATATATACGAAATCCCATCAGACTGCAGAAAAATTATTAGCATAAGGACTCAAGATTTGCGTCCGTGTGCTCTTGTTTACGACTTGGAAAAGATGGACTTTCTTAGAGAAAGCAACTTAGCAAGTACCTCTCGTGCCGCTGATGATGTATTTCCTGTAGCTCTTATATCTAATGATATAGAGATAGTCCCAGACAGAGGAGCTAACGAAAAAATTACTGTTGTGTATTACAGGAACCCGTCTGTAAACCCACAGATAGTAACTGGTCCAAATAATACGTTCGATACAACGAATAGTGTAGACTTTGATTTGCCAGAGGATTACATGAACGAGGTCGTCTACGAGATAGCTAAGCTTCTCGGCGTCAGACTTCGGGATCAAAATATTCAGGTTTTCGGGGATAGAGAAGCACAGCAAGAATGAGTCACAATACAGTATCACTCAAAGCAATAATTAGTGACTTTATGCTCACTATGGATGACTCGGACCACACAGCAAATGTGTCCGACCTTGCTATTTACAACATTGCAAAAAGAGGAATAAGAGAGATTGGCTTTGACATCAGTAAAAGAGTCAAGACAGTAAAGCTTCCTGTGGAGGATAATGACACCGTTACCCTTCCAGATGACTTTGTGGACATCTGTAAGGTTGGAATCATAACAGAAGAAGGGGTCATTATAGCTCTTATATCTAACGAGAATATCACGACTCTGTCGGCCACAGCCAACACCGTTGGTGAAGACGACGAGTTTGACACCTTGATCTTTGAAAACTACCTGCACAATGGCACTCTTGGTAGGCTGTATGGAATCGGGGGTGGGCACGCTCCTGGTCATTACAGAATGAACCTGGAGGACAACCGCATTGAGATAGGGGATGTTTCAAGGCTTTCAGAGGTGGCTTTAGAATATATAGCAGATCAGGGAAGGGGAGAGAACCCAGAAGTTCACGTATACGCTCAAGAGGCGTTAACGTGTTACATATACTATAAGCTGATAGAAAGAAAGTCTGGTATTCCAGCAAATGAAAAAGCTAGAGCCAGATCAGAATACTACAACGAATTGCGTAAAGCTAGAGCGAGACTCAGCTCGTTCAATAAAGAGAACGCGCTGGCTACGATTCGCAAGAACTTTATGCTAGCACCTAAGTACTAATGATAGACAAGCTGCAGCCGCGTAAGCTGGACAAGAGTACCGATTACAAGCTTGTCCAGAAGACGTCGATGATCGACGCGCTCAACCTCTATGTTTCCGATCAAAACGGAGAAGCTAGTGCTGGTGTAATAAAGCCAGTACTGGGCACTGAGGCGCTTGAGTTTACTGACGGTACAACTATTTTGTCTTCAGACGTTAGAGTTTTGGGCAGCACTGTAGATGATCTTACAGGAGTTTTGTACTTCTATGTTTGGACATCTAGGCCTTCAGAGACAGGCGTATATGCCTACGACAAAAGATCTGTTTTGTCTCCAGACGGAGGTCTCATAAAGATTTACACGAGTGAAATGTTCAATTTCCCTCCAGACGGATTTGTCAAGGGAGACATTGTATATAAGAAGGAAAAGAATAGGCCTCAGGATAGTACAATCCCAGATGTAGATTCTCTTCTGTACTTCACCGACAATGTAAACGAACCTCGTAAGCTTGACGTTTATAGAGCTTTGTTTGCTGACGACATGCCACCATTGTCAATTCCGAAGATTATTACAAAGTTCATGACGTCCTCTGCGCGTGCCCTAAGGTCCCTATGGGCAATGTCGATTACACATTCGAAGCTGACACCACAAAGGAAGTAAGCAACTTTGAAAACATCCCTGGTATTCAGTTCGCTGTTCAGGGCGTGTATACGGATGGGTCGGTTACTGCAATAGGCCCGTACTCCAAGATCGCATTCCCTCCTTCTGTTGTGAACAGAGGGGCTGCTCCAGCCGCTAAGGTTCTAAACCATAACGTCTGCAAGATAAAGATACCACCGTATCAAGAAGACTTTGAGTTTGTAAAGATTCTGTTTAGGTACGGCAACAAGGCTTCGTTCAGGGAGCTAGCCGAGGTCCCAAACCAAGGCAGCTCATCTGACGAAAACTGGAACTCATCAACCAGAGAGTACAGCTTTTACAACGATCAGGTAGCCAAGGGGGTTTCTCCCTCAGACGTAGCAAAGACGTTTGACAATCTGCCTCGTCAGGCGAGAGCTCAAGCTGTCGTTAGCAATAGGCTTGTCTTTTCAAACTTCAGAGATGGGTTTGATCCATACAAGCCAGAGGTTACAACCACGGTGGTGTTTAAGAACAGGCCAGCTGAAGGTACAGACTTTACGATTGACATCATACCTACGATAGAGACAACTAGCGGTCCCGCTGGAAGTCCAGGTACTGTTAATGAGGCCAATGTTTTTAATAAGGTTATGGGGTTTGAAATAGACTCCGAACAAATACCTGACGACATCCCTGCCGATACAACGATATCTGTATCGTTTTCTTTTTCTCCAGATAAAACTTTCACGTTTTTGATTCTAGGGGTTCGTATCAGCAGTCGCAGCATAGAGGTCCTGTGTCTGGAAACTTTAGAGGATTCCCAAATCAAGTAAGTCAGGAGACAGATGATCAGGGTACTCAAAGATTTTTCTTTGGAAGAGACGGTAATTTTGAAGACGTCCAAGACATAACCGAAGCTACCTTTGTCGCAGAAGAGGGTTCTGCAGGATATCTTTTAACTGACAACGGCGGGAGCGAAGGATGGATAAGCGCCCTTAACTCTGGCCAAGGCGGGGAACTCAGCGGCAACAGCTTGAACGGGTTGAAGTTTAACCTAGATAATTTAGGCAACCCTCAACCCGCTGTAAATGCTTTCTTTGGAAGAAACTTCGGCGTAGGGTATCGTCTTGATAACGGGGCTGATTCTAACAACTATGTATACAAGGGTGTTGACGGGGTTCAAGTTTCTCTTGCTCCAGAGTATCAGTATGTAAGCGGCTTAGGGTCGGGTACAATAAGATCTAAGGCTGGTTACGGAACAAGTGCGGGCGCTCCACTTATTATACAGGGAGGCAAGCTTAGCTTTAACGTTTCGTTTAGAATAGAAGAAGCGGTAGCAAACGGCAGGGTTGTGGTTGCCCAAACCATCGAAGACATTATGGTCAGAAGGGCGCCTCAGTTTGGAAATGTCGTAACGGTTCTTAACTCACAAAGCTCAGACACTCTTTCTGTAGACGTTGGCATAAACGACGGGGACAAGATATATATGTCGGAGGCTAAGGCTAGTTTGATTTCTGCAGTAGCGGATATCGGGAATGCAGACAATCCCGATGCATGATGGACTTTAATAACATATTGCAGATAAACCAAATAGATGGAGGCCGAAACAGGAGGGTGCCTATGCACTACTTTATTCTCAATAAAGCAGATGTAAAATTCTTTTTCGAGCCCTCAGACAGGCCAAACCCTTAATGCGCCTCGAAAGTCTTTTCAGCTTGCAATAGCCAACATTGTACCAGACGCTGATGAGGGATTGATTACGTGCATAAAGAGGCCAGAGCATACTGCTCCGTGGTACTGCATGTCAAAGCAAACTGTAGATTCTATCATTGATAACAATCAATATGACAACGTAGTAGATGGCTACGTAACAGAAATAGGAGACAATGCCTTCCTTGACTTTGACGGAATAAATTTAGATATAGAGTCTTTAGAGGACACCAACTCCTACAGGATAAACACAAAGAGTGTAGGTCGGATAAAATGTTTTGAGACAGATGGTGAGGGCAACAGCAAGTTCTTTCCGCACTCAATAGACATTGATGCAGAGGATTATGTTCCTGGAGCAAACTATTTGTTTTCTCTTCTTGATGGCGCAGGGGGTCCTGGAGGGACGCCTCCTGGCGCAAACTCTGCCTATGGAAGGCATCGTAATGATTCCTTTGGGTCAGTAGCAGCTCAAATGATTGCTACGTTCCACGGAGCTCACGGAGATGGGGCGCAAGTAAGAAGTAAGCTTATAAACATGGTTCCATCTCTTGGCGATGGGTATGGAGTCGACGTTAATGGATATGTGGATTCTGCTCCTGGCATAAAAGACGTTTCTGTTGTAGGCGGTGTATATCTAGTTGACAATGCTAACGAAGCAAGCATACCTTCAATCGGAGGTGGCAATGCTTTTGGAAATGAAATTTTAGGCCCAGTGAGAACCAAGATGGTTCCAAGGGTTGTCAACTCAGACATACCATCTCAAGCAGATATATTTGATCAGTTCGGTGGCGTTGCTGATGTCGACGACAGGACTCTTGTGACGTACGTTTTGACTGGTCCGTTTTTTACAGGCAGCATAGCCCTTAACCCTATCGCCACAACTCCACTCAACAACACTGGAGCTGTAAACAATCAGAACAATGACGATCAAGGTTTTCTTAGTGGGGATCATGAGACTCAAACAAA
>FUIF01016829.1_pt1 | contig 24725 bp, 32 predicted proteins | sample 1003461 | NCBI WGS metagenome assembly FUIF01 (sample SAMEA80401918, study PRJEB19352) | marine metagenome
TGTCGAAACGGCAGTATGCGTGTTTCTTCGACTCTCAGTTTGACTACCGCAAGGCCAATCATGCCCATTCTTCACCGAAGTCCGTCAAGGACTACGTGGAAGAGCTGACGGAGTCGATCGCCCTGCACGGGCTAGCGAATCCGATCATGGCAGTATGCAACGGCGGGCTATGGACGGTACATCCCGGCAAGTGCCGGTGCGCAGCAGCGAAGATGCTCGACTGGCACGCCCTGCCGGCAATTTGCGTAGCGTACGGAATGCCGGCATACCCGGTCCCGGAGACGGGGTACACCATCGTCGACGAGGACCACCTACGTCAGCACCTGATCGGTGACTGCGAGGCACAGATGACACGTCGATTCGTGAAGATCAGCAAAAATGCGCGTAGCTAAGCGCTGGCGGGTTGATCCTACCACCGGCTTCAACAGCCGAGTGGCGCAGGAAATGCAGTCTGAGGCCATCAGGGCCAGCCTGGTTTTCGGCAACGCCTATCTAAGATTTGACGGGGAGAGGCATTTCGAACTGCTGCTTCCCTGTTTGACGGACTCTGGAGCAGATACGGGCCAAAGCAGCGAACTTCGTGCGTCGAGTAGCTCAAAGTCTGGAGAGGACAAGAATGATATTTGATCTTGCAGTGTTCGTTGGAAAGGCCGCGGTAGCGTCCTGGCTCGTCCTGGGGGCCTTGTTCCTCGGATATCCGACGCTGAAGCGCCTCGCGCCGATGCGCGACGAGCTGCATTGGACCGTGAAAGTCCCGGCCTACTTCGGTTTCGCCATTGGCTTCGTCGCCGACGTGGTGTTCAACGCCACATGGGGTAGCGTGATCTTCCGGGAAGCTCCGCAGGAGTGGACGTTCACCGAGCGGGTGAAACGGCACTACTACGCCGACAGCGCAGGCTCTACGAAAGCGTTCAAGCGCTACCAGGCGGCCGAAGTCTGGCGTCGTCGCATCAACCTGATCGATCCCGGCCATATCTGACCCTTATGGGTCGGAAGCATTGACGGTGATGTCCGGGATGTGACCCCGGAGGAAGCGGGTTCGAGTCCCGCCCGTCCCACCACACCACCTGTCAAGCCATATTCGCAGATCGTAGCCCCTGCCCGCTTTAAAGCGCAGACTAAGTCCAACAATCAGCTTTAAACGGCTTCCCGGCAAATAGCCGGGTTGGGCTTCGCCCAGAGCAACAAAGGCGCAGTTTGTGCTGCGCATCTCCCCGACTGGGCACAACCAGGGCGGGGAGGGTCTATTCTGGCTGGGGGTTCCCGGCCATTGTGCGCGCAGCCCCGGTGCAATGCCGGGGCATTTTCCTGCTCGAAAACACCGTAAACGGAGATCAGCATGGCAGACCGGATTAATCCGCAACAGATTTCATGGCAAGCACCGACCGAGAACACGGACGGTTCCCCCATCACCCAAGAGCTGGCCTATCAACTGGACGTTGACGGCCAAGCCTTCGCGACCTTCCCGGGTTTTCTGAACCCAGACGGCTCATATAGCCAGCAAGTCGCCGACATCACCGGCTTGCAGCCGAACGTAGAGTACACCCTCGCTCTGCGGGCCTTCTACACGGCGCAGCCGGCTCTGATCTCAGATCCTTCGAACACTCTGACGATCGTAGTAGGTGTCGCCCGCCCAAACCCGCCAGCCGCCTTCGACGCATCCTAAGCGCGATCTGGCGGTGGATTAGGAGCTTGTTTTGAGACTGGCAATCGCGTTTTCTAGCCCGTTCACGCGCGCACAGGCCGTTTCGGCCCTTTCTGACCGCCTCTTTGGCGGAGCAAACGCCTCTCTGCCACAGGGTGTGGACATCACGCTGGCGGTAGAGGCCTCAACTTCGTCGATCGGCGCGACGGGCAATGCCGACAACGACAGTGTGAATGCTCTGGAAGTGGACGGATTCGCGTCTCTGGCCGAGGTCTGCACCTTCCTGGAGTCTCTCCCCACAGCGGTGGACACTCGCCTGCAGCAATTACGGGTATATAACTCATGAAGCAAAGCACCGATCACATGAACAAGGGCAAAGACCCGAACGCCGACCTGGGCACCACGTCCAAGTCGCCGAAGACCACTGGTTCTCCTGCCTGGCGCACTGACGCTGACGACAACAACGGCCACCACGGCCGCGTCACGTCCGTCAAAGAGCGTCCGTTCAACGACTAATGCCTATCCCGCGCGGACTTTCGCGGAATGATCCGCGCCTGAGATATGCGCTCGCCAAGCGGCGTAGGCTGATGCTTGAGGAAAGCGGAGGCTCTTCGATCGTAGTGCCGGACGTCGACGCCTACACCGCGACTGGCGTCGAGTACAATGATGGAGGCACCGGCGGAGCCGGGGACATCTCGACTATCGACGATGCTCTCGGCAGCGAGATCTACGGATTCGACTTCAATGACGACGGCACAGTCGTCTTTGTGTGCTCGTGGGGCAACTCGAATACTCACGCCTCCTTCACCTTGTCGACTCCCTACGACCTGAGTACGGCCACACAGAGCGGCAGCACCGAGACGCAATTCATCAACTTCACCGGCATGCGGATGGCTGATGATGGGACGCACTATGGGTACTTCAATGCGGGAAGTGACAAAGCTGATGCCCACGCCCTGACGACGCCATTTGTCATTGTCGGCACAGACGTCCTTACCAGCTCCATTCTGGACACTGAGATCGGCAGTAACGACTCAACGGACTACGCCATGGGCATGTCCGGCGACGGTCTCTATGTGGCCGGCCTTGTCGAGATTTCGAACGTCAAGCATCTTGGCATGGCCATCATGAATACCGCCTGGGACTTTGACGATGTCGCGTCATTCGCGACAGTCAACGTCGCCACGGAGATGGCTGCGGTTGGGGGCGGCGCTACGTTCCAGCAGAATTGCTACGTAGTCAACGGTGGCGGAACAGTGCTGTTTTTCAATAACGGCACCCTGTACAAGATCGACCTGACGACTCCTGGTGACCCCTCCGGCGGTGTGACAGTGACCAGCCAGGCATACGACAACAACTTGTGCGCCTTCTCGCGGGATCTGACGCGCATGTGGACGATCAACCGGACTAACAGCGCCATCAAAGAATACTCGACGGCCGCATGACCGAAGTTGCACGAAATCCCGACGGGACGTTCCCGAAGGGCGTGTCCGGCAACCCCGCCGGCCGTCCGAAAGGGGGCAAGAACAAAATCACGGCGCTCAAGCAGGATCTTGAGATCGCCGTCCGCGAGCATATGACGCCCAGCGTCATTCGCGACATCGTACACAAAATGGCCCTGCAGGCGCTCGAAGGAGACGTCCAAGCGGCCAAACTCATCCTCGACAAGACCATATCCAACGTCAAGACCGAAGAGGATGCACAGAGTTCCGACCGGAAAATCGAGATTGTCATCTCGCACTCCAACGTAGGAATAATCGGGCAGCCGTCCGAAACTCCCCCAATCGAAGCTGAGGTAATTCCCCATGAGCAAGATGAAGAACCAGACGCGGACTGATCAGTCGGGCGGCGCCCAAAACGTCGGCCACGTGCCAAAAGCACGGCTGCATCAGCCCCCGAAGTCCACTTTCGGCACCGACGGCAAGTCGGGCCAAACCCAGTCAACCAACCGCGGTAAGGGCAAGTAATGGCTATTGAAACAGCAACCACTGCAACCGTCACCCAGGCGAATCCGAAATTCCGGAAGCAGTTCCAAGCGATGTTCGACGTCATCACGGCACGCCTTGTCATCGAGGAAGACTCGATTGCGTCCGGCGCAAGCTCGGCCGCTGTCTACACGGTTCCGGGCGTGAAGCAGGGCGACTTCGCCTTTGCCTCCCTGATCGACGATGCCGGCGACGGCATGCTCGTCAACGCCAATGTGACGGACGACAACGAAGTGACGGTCATTTTGACCGACGCGACTGCCGCCACCAATACGACGCTGGCCACCGCTGTCAACGTCAACCTGCTCGTACTGCAAGCGAAAGACAGCCTCTTTACTGGCGGTGCGTAAGCACGACGGGCTCTGGTACCCGGATACCGAGACTCGCCTCTGCAACGGGCACGCTCGGGTCCGGGATGTCGCCGAAGTCCTGAAGTACGTCCCGCGCAAGCGGGTATGCATCCAAGCTGGCGGGGCCGTAGGCGCCTGGCCGCTTGAGCTGGCGAAGCACTTCGACAAGGTCTACTCGTTCGAGCCGAACCAGGCTCTGTACGACTGCTTCATGAAGAACAAGATCGAAGCCAGTCGCGCCGGGCAAGACACCCTCAACCTGAACACGTATCGCATGGCTCTCTGGAACCATTCCGGGGATGGTCGTATGTACGATCGTGAAGGCAAGCCTCATAACATGGGAAGCTGGGGGGTCCAAGTGGTGGCCCACGAAGGGGCCGATACGTTCGCCCTGTGCCTGGTCGACGAGCTGTTCCAGACCAAGCTCGACCTCCTGATGCTCGACGTTGAAGGCGGGGAAATTCCCGCGCTCGAGGGAGCGGAGCAGACTATCGCCCGGTGCAAGCCGACGATCGTCGTAGAATCAAAAGAGGCGTGCCAGCAGGACGCTGGATACAGCCTACAACAGCTATTTGACTACCTCGAGAGTCTGGGGTATCGGCAAGTGGCAACAATCGCGAGGGACACAGTATGGCAGACGAAAAGGAAACAGTCCGAGACCTGACAAAGATCACCGCGGCAGACTTCCTGACTCAGATCGTCACTGATCTACAGAAGCTCGGGGCGGACGATCACTTCTACCACGCCAAACTGGTGCTAGCCGGGGAAGAGATCACTTTCGGCATTCAGATCCTAGACGACGAGTACGAAGACGAGCCTGACGTTTTCGATGATCTCGTCAACGAGCAAGTGCATTGATACGCTTCGTCTGCGCCAAAGTAGGGAAGAAGTGGCCCGACGTCTGGGTGTATCGCTTGCTGGCGATGCTCGAGGCGACGTGCAGTGAGCCGTTCGAGTTCTACTGCATCTCGGAAGAGCCCGTTCCTGGTGTCACGACTCTCCCGCTATCCCGCGAACTGATCTGGACCGACAAGCACGCCTCGCAGTTGCGCGACAGCTACGCGCTGCAGATGAACGAGACCAAGCCGCAAGGCTGCTGGGCCAAACTCGACGCATTCCTCATGGAGGGCGATGATCCCGTTGTTTGTCTTGACCTCGATGTATGCATAGTCGGCGACCCGGCCGATCTGGTCAGAAAGGACCTGCACATGGCGCCCGGCCCCAACGGAAGCGTCTACAGTTTCACGCCAAGCGCCCTAAGCGCAAAGCTCTATCCCGAAAAAATCCCGTTCAGCACGCGGTTGCGCGGCGAACAGGAATGGGTCGCAGAGACGCACGGCAACGTCCAGCCCCTGAAAGGGTGCTACAGCTTCAAGAGGCACCTCAGCCCAAACAAGCCGAACCTGCCGCACGATGCGATTGTGGTCTTTTTCCACGGTGTGCCTACCCCGGCAGCGGAATCTGTGCAGCATTTGCCGTACGTCCGGAGGAGCTGGGAGGGCTTCCAGAGAGTTGATCGCCAGAGCGGCTAATGAGCACGTTCAAGGTCGGCTTTCACCCCGGGCAGATGGCCATCCACCTGTCCGATGCTCGCATCAAGATATGCGCGGCTGGCCGCCGCTTCGGCAAGAGCCATTACGCCGCGCTCGAGCTGATCATCCATGCGCTGCTCGACAAGAACAAGTACGGGTATGATCTAGGGGCAGAGGCCGGCGTTTACTACGTCGCGCCCACGTTTAGCCAAGCAAACAGGATTATGTGGCCCAAAATCCACGAACTGGCGGGTTTTGAGCGACAAGGCGGTCTCATCAGGAAGGAGAACGTCAACGACGGATGGATAGAGCTGATCAACGGCCGACGGATCTACATCCGCGGTGCCGACAATCCCGACTCCCTCCGCGGTATCGCGCTCGCGTACGTCGTTCTTGACGAATTCGCGGACATGAAAGCGAACGTCTGGGAGGAGATTATCGAGCCTGCCCTCATGGATTACGAGGGCGAGGTGCTGTTCATCGGCACGCCGAAGGGCAAAAATCACTTCTACAAGCTCTTCATGGAGGCAGCCAACTACGTCTTCGAAGAGTCGGACGACCCATACCCGATGTATGAGGCGTTCCACTTCAAGTCCCACGACAACCCCTATCTGAAGCGCCACGAGCTAAAGCGCATTATGACGCGCGGGACGCGCGACACGGTACGCCAGGAGATCGAGGCCGACTTCGTCTCTGGCGGGGGCAAGATCCTGAAGCCTTCGGACTTTGAGATCGTCGAACGCCTGCCTCATGCGGGCGGGTACGGACGATTCTACCAGACCTGTGACCTCGCTGGCTTCGACACGAGGCAGAAGAAGGTCGAGCGTAAGGACGAGCACGCCATCGCCAAGACCTTCGTTGAGGACGGGTCGGGCGATTGGTACATCAAGGACATACAGCACGGCCACTGGAACACTCGTGAGTGCGCCCTGCGAATCGTAAAAGCGCTCGAGCCTGGCACACGCCTGGGCATCGAGCAAGGCATGTCTCGCACTGCCGTACTGCCGTACCTCGAGGACTACATGCGCGAATTCTCGCGCTTTGTGAACGTCGAGGAATTGAAACATGGCGGTACGAACAAATACTCGCGCATCGAGTGGTCCCTCGCTGGCCGGGCCGAGCGCGGCAAAATCAAATTGGTGCGCGGACCGTGGAATGATTGGTTCCTGGATCAGTGCGCAGACTTCCCCGACCCACTCGCCCACGACGATGGCCTTGATGCTGTCGCGTACGTGGACCAGATGGCCACGCTCATCATGGTGGATGATGCGGACATCGAGGAGTGGGAAGCCCTAGACCCTGACTCTGGATATTGATGAGCGACCTGCCCACACAAGGCCAAGACATTATCGTCCCGACAGAGGCCGATAAAGAGACTGAGGCAAAGGTGACCCCTGCTGACAAAGAGCTGACCGGCTTTGTCATGGGCAAGGTTACGCCGTGGGAAGATCACCGTAACCGCGGATGGGAACGGAAGTGGAAGGAATACTGGCGCCTGTGGCGCGGGTTCTGGCACACGGACGACCGCACCCGGCAGTCTGAGCGGTCCCGCCTGATCGCTCCGGCTCTGGCGCAGGCCATCGACGCCAGCGCAGCGGAAGTCGAGACCATCCTCCTGGAGCGCAGCGACTGGATTGACCTGTCGGACGATGTCCAGGATCAAGACTCGAGTGATATCGAGGCGTCCCGGAACAGTCTGCTGGAGGACATGGACCGCGTAGGGACCAAAGACGTCATCTCGGATGTCATCCTGAACGCGGCAATCTTCGGCACCGGCATCATGAAGCTGAACGTCGTCATTGTCGAGGACCTCAGCCTGGCCCGCTCTGCCTCCGGCAAGGTGGTCAGCCAGAAGACCAAGAGAGTCCTGGTACAGCCTGAGCGGTAGTCCCGACCAGTTCATCCCGGACCCGGCAGCCCGGACCATTGAAGAGGGCCTAGGCTGCGCATTTAAAGTCGAGAAGCCCTTCCACTGGGTGCTCGAGAAGATCGTCAGCGGAGAGTTCCGCAGAGAGGCGCTTGCAGAGCTGGCCCCTCCCCCAACAACAAGCCCGGCGCTGCCGTAGACTTTGGCACCGACGTGGCTGCTACGCTCATCGTAGCGGAGTCTGAGCCCGTCACGATCACGGAATGGCACGGCAAGGTACCGGCCAAGGCCTTCCTGAAGCTCCAGAACGCTGGTAAGGAGATGCTGCCGGAGGACGAACTCCTGCTCGCGTCGACGACCGATTCGGACATGATCGAGGCTATCGTGACCGTCGCGAACGATGGCACGCTTCTCCAGGCCAAAGCCAACCCCTTCGTGATGCACGACCGCAGCGTCGTCGTCACTCCCTGGGAGCGGGTCCCGGGACGATTCTGGGGACGTGGCGTAGCTGAGAAGGGCTTCAATCCACAGAAAGCGCTGGACGCCGAGCTACGCTCGCGCCAAGACGCCCTGGGCTTCATCTCCGCCCCGATGATCGGTGTAGACGCTGGTCGACTGCCCCGCGGTATGCGCATGGAGGTCAAGCCTGGCAAGGTCTGGCTGACCAACGGCAACCCGGACGAGGTACTCCGGCCGGTCAAATTCGGCAACCTCGAAGCCAGCACGTTCAACCAGACGCAAGAGATGGAGCGCATGGTGCAGATGGGCACCGGCGCATTCGACACGGCTCAGGCCCTGAAGAGCGGCCAGACCCAGAGCGGCGCCAACAGCGTCAGCTCCAACTCGGCCATGATGGGCTCTTTCGTGAAGCGCGCCAAGCGCAGCGCCCGCACGATCGAGAACGGCCTGGTCAAGCCCATGGTGCGCAAGATGCTGAACCGCTACATGCAGTTCGCTCCGCGGCGCTACCCGGCAGACTTCCAGTTCAAGGTCAACGCGGCTATGGGCATCATGGCTCGCGAAGTCGAGTCCATGCAGCTAACGCAGCTCCTGGGCATGATGCCACAGGAAGTTGCTCCGCAAGTGGCGCTGGGTGTCACAAAGGGCATCGTGGACCTGTCATCGGTCACCAACAAGACCGAGATCAAGGCCCTCATCGACCAGGCCCTGCAGCCACCGTCAGAGGAAGACCAGGAACGCGCCAGGCAGATCGAGGAAGCACGGGTTGCCCTCGAGCTGGCATCGCTCCGAGCCGGCGCAGAAGGCGCCTTCCTCGAGAACGAGAAGACCATCGCCGAGACCAAGAAACTGCTCAACGAGGGCTTGCTGGCCCTGGAGAAGAGCGGCTTCGAGGCAGAAAAGCTCAATCAAGAACGCGCACGCATCATGCTCCAAATAGAAGAACTGAACGAGCAGCGTAACGCCAACCAACTCGACCGCGAACGCCTACGGCTTGACGCCCGGCGCGTGGACATCGAGGAAAAGAAGGTGTCACAAGGCACCACCAATGAGTAAGGGAGAACGGAATGATAGACCCGGAACTGCAGGCGCTCCTGCCCCAAGAGGACTTGGGCAAGCTACGCGCTCTGGAAGACCTATTCGGTTCAGCAGGATGGACCGCTATCAAAAACGACTTTGCCATGGAATTGGACGTCGTGGAGGATGGAATGCTCCGCGTATCCAACTGGGAAGACTACGTGTTCCTCGCGGGACGACGTACCCAGCTCCTGGCTATGAAAAATCTGGAAGCCGGCTATGCCAAAGCCTTCGAATCGACGGCGATAGGCGAAGCAGAGCTTCAAGATGACGCAGCGCTGGACGCAGAACTCGAGTTTGAGTGATGCCAATCCATGATTACCGTTGCGGCTCTTGCGGGCACGAACACGCGGAACTGGTCAAATGGGACGAACTCACCCATCAGTGCCCCGTGTGCGGCAACGTCAGCGAGAGAGTGTTCCTCACCCCGCCGAAACTAGACTGGGCAGGCATGGCCATGGGCGAAAATGCCGGCCCCGAGTTTATCGATCGGTTTGAAAGGAATCACAAAAAGCAGAAGGAAAAGGAAGCAGCGTTCGAGCGTGAACACGGTGAAGGTGAGTACTTCAACCGAGCACCTGGAAGCTGAGTCACTCCGTCTGTCATTCGTTAATCCCTCGACAATCATAGACCGAGAGGAGTCAATTATGTCACTACTTGTCGACACGCAAACACTTGAACAGGAACAGGCCGCGGTAGACGCGGCGAAAGCAGAAGAGCAGGCAAAGGCGGAAGCCGACATTCCGGAGAAATACCGGGGTAAGTCTGTGCAAGAGATCATCGAGATGCACCAGAACGCCGAGCAGGAGCTTGGCCGGAAGGGCAACGAGGTGGGACAACTGCGATCGCTAACCGACCAACTCCTGGGACTGAACGAGAAGCGCCAGTCCGACTTAGCCAAGGGTGGAGCACAGAACATCGAGGAGAACACCCCGGCATTGCCGGCGGTCACCTCTGACGAGCTGTTTGACGACCCTAGCGCCGCAATTGGGAAAGTTGTCTCAGCGACAATCGAATCCCAAGAGCAAAAGCGCAAGCAGGAAGCTGAGGCAGAAGCGGCAGCGGAAGCTGAAACCGAATTCAATAGAAAGCATCCTGATGCGGTAACGATTGTTCAAAACCAAGACTTTGTGAACTGGATCAACGAGTCTCCGACTCGGAAGATCACAGCAGCTCGAGCAAGCACAGGCGACCTTTACGCCGGAGCCGCTCTCCTGGACGAATGGAAGGACCTGCAGAAGGCCGAAGAGCCCGCAGAGGAGTCTCCGGAGATCCAAGCAGCGCAAGCAGCCAGCACAGTCGCGGTCAATCAACAGTCCGAGCCCCGGTACGGCCCCCGCCGGTAAGGTGTGGTCTCGCGCGGACTTATTCAGATGAAGATCCATGACCCTGTCAAGTATCGTAGTCTGTCCGACGAAATCACTCAAGCCTACCTCGAGGGTCGTGTGAAGTAATTCACTCCCATTAACCCCCCTTTTCGAGGATTAACAAATGACACTCGGCACTCGCCACATCATTGCAGCTGATGTGGACAAGTTCATCCCCGAGTTATGGTCCGACGAGGTCATCGCTACGTACAAGGCAAATCTTGTATACGCGAACCTCGTCCGCAAACTGAACCACCGCGGCAGCAAAGGTGACACGATCCGTGTACCGACGCCGACTCGTGGTGTTGCGACGAGCAAATCAGCCGATACGGCTGTAACGCTCCAGGAGCATGGCACGGACGCAGGCGTAGTTATCTCAATCGACAAGCACTACGAATACTCGCGCTTGATCGAAGACTTCGCCAGCACTCAGGCTCTGGAATCACTCCGCTCCTTCTACACGGACGACGGCGGCTACGCCATCGCTCGTGAAGTTGACCGCCAACTCATCTACGAAAACCTACGCGCCGACATGACGCTCGTCACGATCACGGACAACGTGATTCAGGACGACGCCACGGTCACGGGTACGGTCTACGAAGGTGATGGCACGAGCTGGGACGGTTCAACGTCTACGGACATCTCGGATGCAGGTATCCGCACCTTCGTCAAGGTACTCGACGACGTCGATGCCCCGATGATGGGTCGTGTGATGGCCATCCCGACCATCGTCAAGCAAGACCTTCTGGGTCTGTCTCGCTTTACGGAGCAGGCATTCGTCGGCGAAGCTGGTAGTGGCAACACCATCCGCAACGGCCTCGTAGGCGACATCTACGGCATGGAAGTCTACGTGACGACCAACCTGCCGGAGATTGACAACTCAGCTGGTTCTGCACAGGTTCAGCTTGGCCAGGTCTTCCAGCGTGACGCTACAGTGCTCGTAGAGCAGCTGGGTGTTCGCTCGCAGGCTCAGTACAAGCTCGAGTACCTGGGTACGTTGCTCACGATCGACATGATCTGGGGTAACAAGAATGTCCGCCCGACCTCGGTGGTTAACTTCGTAGTTCCTACTACGTAAGTCGGCCCCATCCGCCTGAATGGGCATGAAGCCGGACATTATCGAAGACGTAGACCGCTACGCGCTTTGGTTTTGTCCGGCTTTTCCTATTGGGCTGCCTATGCGGCGCCCTCGAGAGAGGGCGTTGCCTTGGCGCCAGAACCTACTGGAGAGTGTTCGCAAAGAGGGACTGCGCTACCCGGTCCTTGTTTACGGTCACTCACCGAAAGGCTCGTTCAACATGGCCCGCTGGGGCCACGCCCAGGAAGGGCGAGACGAGCGCATGTACATAGCGTTCGGCACCAACAGATACTACTGCCTCGAGAAGCTCGGGGCTGACACATTTCCGGCGATCCTTTCCTGGAACAAGGGGGACACGCCCCCTCCCGAGACCAGCGCAGAGTTCGTCATCAGTCCTTGGGAGTTCCGTGAATACGCGCCTCCTGGCCGAGTCATTGTCCAACGACATGGCTTTGGCTGGCAGTTGGCCCAGATCCCCGAGGATGAGTTTGCATGTCCGATCGCCGCTACAGGTTAAGCGATGCAGCCCGCGACGGCTCTGTCTACGCGCGCAAAGACGGTGATTGGGTAAAGCTCCAAGACACGGCGCTGGAGGAGCCAGAAGCGAGCCTGTCGTCGCAGTTGGTCTTAGCCAACAGCAATGGGGATGCTGAGGTAGTTCTCAGCCTAGATACCGTAGGTAATCCGGCCACGGGAACGCTGACTGTAGGTAACGACAATTACACTACCCAGATCGACGGTAGTGAGATTGTGCTGGACGCACAGACGCGCATTGACGGCTGCTTGTTCCTCCAAGAGCGTGACGATGCCTGCACGGACATCGCAGGATATGGCCAACTCTGGGTAGACAGCTCTGACAGCTCGCTGTACTTCACCGGGGATGATGGAGTAGATGTTCCCCTTACGGGAACGGGCGCGTCAGGTGTCCAGGATCTGGACGACCTCAGCGCTGTCACGGACGCCACCAACACCGAGCGCAACGTGCTCGTCGCCACCGGGAACGCGGTGTCCGAGGATCCGCCGGCCTCTGCCGGGACGGTGCTGGTCGATATGCGCTTCGAAGGGGCTACTGGCCTTGAGAATGCCGGCACCTGGGATGACATGGTGCTGGCCGGCACTTGTGCGATCAACGGCAGCAATCCGAAAGTCGACACGGCGTCTCTCGACAATCCAGCCGTCTCGGGCCTTGGACCCTCGATTTCGGTAGGCAGTGGAACTACGCACGGCTGGCGTACGAATGAATTCACTGTTGAGTTTTGGTGGTATCCGGAAGATGCCCTTGGAGGCAACCGGCTTTGGGGGACGGTTCAAGCCATTGGAGGCGGCCAGCAGGATCTGAGCATCCGCTACGACCTCGGTACGAACCAGCCCATCCGAGTAGTTGGCCCGTCTGAAGTTGAGTTCATGCGGAGTACGTCGACGTTCACCGCCCTAGACCAATACCATCACATTGCTCTGACGAGAGATTCGGCTGGCCTTTTTACGCTGTGGGTTAACGGCGTAGCCGAAGATACGTACGACGCCAGCAGCCAGACCTGGTCCACTAACGACCAGAACGTGATGCGCGTGCTGTACACGCATGCGGGTCAGCTCGACAATCTGCTAGTTGTCGACGGCGAGGACTTGTACGGCAGCACGACGTTTACGCCGTCTGAACGCACTGAGGACTATACGCCTGCCGGCTCCGAGGAGCAGGGGTGGGTATCCCGCGCTCTGGGAGCAGACGACATTCAGTCCGGCACCTTTGCAGATGCCCGCATCTCTGAGAGCAGCGTGACGCAGCACCAGTCTGCTCTGACGATCGACGAAAGCCAGATCGCGTATGCCGGCACCTTTGCCCGCAGAGCCTTCCCGGAAGAGATCAGCGCAGCGTGGACGTTCCTGGATACGGTCAATTTCGGAGATCCGGGCTTTGAGAGCGGATCCATCACGCTCGACAGCAGCTCCTATGACGCCGTTGTCAAGATCAACGAGTTCGGAGGAGCTAACGACGCAGCTCTGATCCTGCACCGACACGATGACTCCGCTGCCGTCGCGTCTAATCTAGTCCTGTCCCGTGCCCGAGGCGAGGACGCGTCGCACTCCGACGTGCAGGATAACGACGTCCTCGGTCGAATCCGGTTCGCAGGATACCATACCGACAGCTACTGGTCTGCAGCGAGCATCGAAGCGCGCGTAAATGGGACGCCCGGCGATGGTGACATGCCCACCGAGCTGCGGTTCCTTACTACGCCAGACGCCTCCAACACGCCGACAGAGGCGCTCAGGTTGGAGCAAGATCAGTCGGCTACGTTTGCGAGCAGTGTCACCATAGAGAACGGAGGCACGCTGACGCTCAACGACTCGACAGATGCCGACTCGGTATCGTTCTCGCATGACGGTACAGATTTCAACACGACCTTCGTCGGTACGACAGACTGGAACATCGGCAGTGCTGGGCTGTCGAGAGTCGCATTCGACCTAGGCGGCGGCTCAGGTATCATTGACCTGCTCAGCGGGGCCACGCTCCGCATATTTGACAGCACCAACAATGACAGGTGGGAGCTGTACCACGACGGGACCGATGTCATCAACATCGTGTCCAATGCTACGACCTGGAAAGTGGTCAGCCTTCCGCGCTTCTGGCTGGCTGACGGGGCCACGCTCCGTATCTCGGACTCTGGGGATACCGACTACGGCGAGTTCAGCCATGACGGTAACGACTTCGACATGTTCTTCACGAACACGTCCGTTGTCACCATGGCCGGTGCGTCACGCCTCGACATCAAAGGAGGCATGGATCTACGTATACGTGACGACGGTAATCTGACGATCAACGATTCGACGGATACCGACAGCGCAGTATTCGATCACGACGGCACGAACTTTAACACGTCGTTTATCACCACCGCAAATTGGGACATCGACGGACTGACAGGCGCTGCCCGGTTCCTTAACGGCAGGCTAATGGTAGACGGCGAGGCTAACGCTGCCAGCTACATCACCGTCGGGCCTAGAGACGGCACGTCACGAGGTAACAGTCAGGACGGGTCACTGTACCTGTTCGGTGACAGTGGCGGTGTCGTGTACGGAGCACAGTGGGCTGTCATATCGAGCAACGCTGCGCTGCTTGGATCTTCGTTTGGCGGGGCCACGCCCATTTCTAACTGGCAGGTCTCCGTAGGGCTGCAGGTACTCAGTGGCAATACGTTTACTGTCTTTGACAGTACGAACGTTGACAGCATTCGGTTGTCGCACGACGGGGCCAATGCTGAATTCCAATTTACTGGTACGGCCAGCGCGTTCTTCGACAGTATGGACCACGTCGTGTTCCGGCCGAACAACTCCGGATCACCTAACCCCGCGCTGTCGATCGTCACACCAAGTCACTCCGTCGGCCTGACCTCCACGACCAGTGGGGACATCCTGTCATTCACGCTCTATAACGTGGACGGCGCGAACAATCCGCGCGCCGGCTTCTTCTTAGACGACACGGGCGGACGTTGGGGGCTGGCCCACACGTGGTCATCTGGCGCTGAGCACGACTTCGTAATCGCCTCAGCAGGTACCGCGTACCTGACTATGGACTTCACGAACAACCTCAACACGTTCGCAGGGAGTCACGAGGTGTTCATCGACGGCGGACCTCTGAGCATCAGCGATGGCATTACTGCCCCGAGCGCTACCGCGGGGCGGGCAAAAATCTACGTCGACACTGCCGACGGAGACCTAAAGGTCATCTTTGGAGATGGCACTGTTAAAACAATCGTAGTGGACACTTAATAGGGAAGAGAACATGTTTACGAAAGCTGAATTGAACGTATTGGGCGAGCTTCTTTCGCGAGTCGGCATCAAGGGCAGCGAAGCCTATGCGGTGGCAGTGCTGCTGCAGAAGATTCGCGACGGCATCAACGCAGCCGATACGCCGGCAGATCCGGAGCCTTCGGAGGGCTAAATGGCAGTCACCTTTAAACAGCTCCTGAACCGCGCCTTGCGCGTCACAGGTGAGCAGGAAATCCCTGACGCGACTACGTCGCTCAGTGACACCAATCATCTGCTGATCGCCGAACTGGCGAATGACATGCTCGAGGAAGTGCAGGAGGCTCACAACTGGCGCGCTCTGCGTCAACGGGTGACTGTGGCCCTGGCTTCGGTGAACACGGCGGTTATCACCGAGGCCAACGAGACTTCTCGCATTGTCCGGATTCAGGACCAGTTCCACGGGCAGATGATCCCTCTGGCGTTCGACATTACTGACGCGTCCGAGGCTCACCCTCTGCGCGAAATGGACTTGCCGGAGCTGCTCTATCGCAGGACTATAGACCCCGACACCACCGGGGACCCGGAATTCTTTGCCCTGGACAATACAGCATCAGGCGTGCTGTCCATCCAGGTGCACCCTCTGCCGGACACTACCCGCACCATCCAGCTTGACCTGATCATTCCGCAGGACCGTCTCGACGGGACTCAGGCTGCCGACCTGGCAACGAACATATTGGTCCCGGTACGCCCCGTGTACATGAAACTCGTGCGCTACATTCTCGAAGAGCGTGGCGAGGAGCTGGGCATCAACTCGCTGTGGTCCGAGGAGAAGGCTGACCTGGCACTGCAGGACCTCATTGCACGCGATGTCGCTGAGCAGGGCGGCCTAGACCTGGTCCCGGCCTAATGCCAGCGCAAGGGCAGCTCTTTGACCTGGTAGCACCTGGCTCCCGCGGTCTCTGGACCGAGGCAGATCAGCGCATCCTGTCGCCTATCTACTGCACGAAGGCCACCAACCTGCGCCTGTCTAACAGTGGAGCCCTGACCCTGCGCAACGGCTACGACGACCAGACCACCACGGAACTGTCGGCAGACGTCAAGTCTCTACACGAGTACCGCAAGGCCAATGGGGACGTGGAGATGATTCTCGCCTGGGATGGCGGTATCTCGAACAACATCGACAGCCCGGCGGCTAACGACATCAGCGGTAGCGTCAGCGACGGTGACGGCGCCTGGTTCTTCCAGAACTTCAACGACAAGTGCATCGGTCTGCAGGACGGGGAGACGCCTATCGTCTACTCGGGCAGCACGTTTGCCACGATCGTAGCAGCCAGCGGCACCGCACCTTCCGGAGGCGTAGGCTGTGCAGCCTATGGCAGGCTCTGGGTAGTCAACACTGACGGCCAAACCATCCAATACTCTGGCCTCCTAGACGAAACAGATTGGGGCGGAACTGGCGCAGGCCAGATCGCCATGAACAACATATGGACTGACGGGCAGGACACTGTCCAGGCCATCCGAGGATTCAACGGGGCGCTGGTAGTCTGGGGCAAGCGTCACGTCGTATTCTTCGCTGACGCTCAAGGTACCGAGATCGGCGTCAATCCGAACAACCTTTTCGTGCAGGACATCATCGCCGGCACCGGCTGCGCCTCTCAGAACAGCGTCCAGCTCATCGGCGAGGCTGACATCCTGTTCGCCTCGAGCCGAGGAATTCAGTCCCTAGGCCGCCTGATCCAGGAGCGATCAAACCCGATCGAGACGCTCACGGCCAAAGTGGAAGCGGAGATCGTTGACCACATCCAGAGCGTCACGGCCACAGACAACATCCGCAGCGTCATTCTCCAGTCGAAGGGCTGTACATATCAGCTTCCCGACGAGCAGCACGACCTGGGCACTCGAGACTCGCCACTTGTACCGGGACGAAGAGGACAACCAGGCGCTGCGTGCCCCTGTGTTCAAGTGGGACTTGGTCCCGTTCAGTTGGGCAGCCCGAGACAACGGTGACGTACTGATTGGGGTCACCAACAAGGTTGGCAGAATCACCGGCCACAATGACGATGGTACCGACATCTCCTGGGCCTACCGCTCCCCCTGGTTTGACTTCGGTGAGCAGGTCGCCAACCGCATCAAAATCCTGAAGAGGATAGGCACCATCATTGAGACAGGCAGTGCCCAGACCATCGCAGCCAAGTGGTTCGTGGACTTCGACACTGCGCAGGCCGGTAATTACACCCTGACCCTCAGCGCTCCCGCGGCCGGATTTGCCGAGTGGAATCTCGACGAGTGGAACGTGGCCGAGTTCGGCGGGGCTACCTTTAACCGCTTCGACAAGCGTCGTGCACGCGCCTCGGGGCAGTACTTCCAGACCGAGCTGTCTGGTTCGGCGAACGCTGCCCTAACGCTGCTCCAACTGGAGCTATTCATGAAGATTGGACGAGTTGCGTAAATGTCAGACTACACCCAGATCACAGACTTCAGTGCCAAAGACGCACTTACGACCGGCGACCCGGAGAAAATTATTCTGGGAGCTGATTTTGATGGCGAATTCAGCGCCATCGCTACGGCCATTGGTACGAAATACGATTCCAATGACCTTGCATCGCAGGCTGCTGCCGAAGCGGGTTCGTCCAACACGGTCCTGATGACCCCGCTGCGCGTCCAGAACTGGGGTGATGCGAACGGGGGCATGGTCGGAGACATTCAGGCTCTGACCGATCCCAACGCAGACACTATCCTCGGCTGGGATGACTCTGCTAGCGCAGCCATCAACTACACCATCGGTGCCGGCCTGACGACCAGTACTACGACGATCAGTGTATCCCTCCTAGGCATAGAGTCCCTCACGGACCCCGGTGCGGACCGGATCCTGTTCTGGGATGATAGCGACAGCGCAGTCGAGTGGCTGCAACTGAGCGGCCTCACCATCACGACGAACACACTGGCTGTTGACGCTGCCACGACCAGCGCGTCAGGCATCGTAGAGCTGGCCACTGACGCGGAAGCGCAGGCAGGCTCTGCCACAGACAAGGTGCTAACTCCGGCCAACCTGGCATCTGTCACGGCCACTGACGCACGGGCAGGTGTCATCGAGCTGGCTACTCAGGCAGAAGTAGACGCCGGCACGGACACGGATCGGGCAGTCACTCCGGCCACCCTGGCCTCAGCAGTAGGCGTCGGAGGCATCGCCACGGGCACGTTCACGCCGACCTGGACTGGCTTCAGCGCCGCCCCGTCAGGCGACATGACGTACGTCGTTATCCCCATTTCCGCAACCCTGGACCTGGTCTACCTATACAACGCAACGGGCAGTGCCATGACCGGCACTTCCAATGCCACAACGATGACCATCTCCAACCTGCCCACAGCCATTCGCCCGAACGTGGCCGCGTACACGAACGCAGGCCCGGCTACGAACTCCGGAGCCAACCGTGCTGCGGTAGGATTCATCAACGGCGCCAGCACTCCAGCGGTCATCTCCTTCGGCATCAACGAAAGCCCGGTAGACCCGGAGCTGTGGGATTTCAGCGCCTGGGCAAACAGCGGCACTAAAGGCCTGCCGGCAGGCTGGCAGTGCAGCTACCTGCGGCCGCATACGTAATAGAGGATAGAGCATGCCATTCCCCATAGGAGCAGCACTAGGAGCAGGGGCCAGCGTCCTTGGCAGTGTCCTGGCCGGCAATCAGGCCGATAAAGACCGCGCCCTGATGCAGCAGCAAATCGACCGCCTGGCCGGGGTACAGTTTAACCCCTTCAGCGTGATGGGTCCCGGCGGGGCAGGGGTGTCGTTCAACGGCAGCCAGGCCAACCTGAACCTGGGCAGCTTTGAGCCCTTCCAGCAGGCCCTTCAGCAGCTCGGCCTCTCGAACCTGGGCTCAGCACAGGCCTTGCAAGGGGCTGCCGGCAGCACGATCCCTGGCACTCTGCAGGCTGCCAACTTCAGTAACCAGTTGGCTGGCACCTTCGGTGGGGCTACCCAGAACCTGGCCACCACCGGCTTCCAGCGGGCACTGCAGCAGCAGCTCTTTGGCCAGGCCGGGCAGTTCGCCAATGACGTGGGGAGCTTCGACCAGGTACGTGGGGATACACTGAACCTCCTGCGGGCGCAGGCTCAGCCTTTTGAAGAGCGTGCCTTCAGCAACTTGCAAGACGCTCAGTTCGCCCAAGGGCGGCTCGGCAGCACGGGCGGAGCCCTGCAGACTGAGGCATTTGCGCGTGGACTAGCACAGGCTGACATCGGCCGGCAGGTTGAGGCTCTCAACCAGGCCCGAGCCACACAGTCACAGAACGCCAACCTGGCGCAGCTCTTCTCAGGGCTGGGGACCAACCTGGCAGGCACGGAGTCTGACCTCCTGAACGCATCCCTGGGACGCTTCGGAACTGCAGCTACAAGCGCCGCAGGCCTATCCGACCAGGTATTCAACCGGGGTAGTGGCCTCTTCAACCAGTTTGCACAAGGTCTGGGAGCGCAGCAGAGCATCCTGGACAGCGTCCTAGGCCTCGGCCAGTTCGGGGCCAACCTGGGAGCACAGCGCGCCAACACGGACATCGCCGCGGCAGGCGGGGCAGCCAACGCCGTAGGCGCTCTGGGGCCGTCAGGCCAAGACCTGGGGGCAGCCTTCCTGTCTACTCTCGGAGGCAACTTACTCCAGAGCAACGGCGGAGTCGCTGGGCTGTTCAGCGGCCTGTTCAATCGGACACCCGCAGCTACAACGAATAGCGGTATAAATACGTCCAGCCTCGGCGGTGTGTCAGGGGCTAGCTTCAACCCGTTCGCGGGTATGTTTGGAGGAGGGGGTCCATAATGGCAGGTTTCCGAGGATTCGGATTTAAGTCACCTGAAGATGTCATTACGGAAGTCCAAGCTGGCTTCCAGAACGCCCTTCAGAGCGGCAATCCTAACGCTATGCGTGCTGCTATCGCGCAGCAGACTGCCTTTGCTCTCGGCGGTAGCCCTGCGTTGTCACAGGCTCGCCGTCGTCAATCTGTGCTCCAGGACGCGTCCAAGGAAGCCGGAGGCGCAGCCGGAGGACTCGACAATGAAATCGAGTTCCTCGAGAAGGCGTTCCAGAAAGCCAGGGACGAAGGACTGACAGACATTGCCAGCCAGGCCGCGGGCCGGCTGACGCAGCTCCGGCAGGAGCAAGCCGAGCAGGCACGTCTCCAGGCCAAGGCACAGCGAGAGCAGGAAGAGGCTGACCGCAAGGCACAGACGTCACAGATCCAGCTCGTAGAGTCCCTGTCGACGGAAGAGCTGCAAGAGATTGCTGCCAGTGACCCGGACGAAGACTTGCGCCGACTGGCTGAAGGCCAGATCGAGGAGCGCGAGAAGGAAGAGCAGAAGGCGTCCGACGCCCTGTCTCGGGCTCAGGACGAGCGCACCAAGCTGCGCATGCAACTGGCTGAACTCCCTCAAGGCAGCGCTGAGGCACAGCGTATCCGGAAGGAGCTGGAAGAGCGCAACAAGCAGATTAAGAATTCACTGATCAAGGTGGGTCGCACTGAAGCGGACGCAGCAGTCGAGGGTATCGACCTCAGCACGCGCACCGAGGGAGACGTGCAGGCCAAGATTGTGGCGGCTCAGGAGAGTCTGGCTGCGTTCAACAATATCATGGAGAACTTCGACGACCGCTTCCTGCGGATTCCGACGCAGTTCCAAACAGCCGCTTACTCCACTATCGAACGTGCCGGATTCAACATTCCTGAAGACCAGCGCCAGCAGATCACTGAGATTGTTACGTTCAAGCAGGATGTCATGGACCAGCTCAACCGTGCGCTGGCCGAGATTTCCGGCGCAGCCATTGGCGAAGCCGAGGAACGACGTCTCATGGCGGGTATGCCGAACATGAAGATGGGTCCCACCGAGTTCAAAGCAGCAGCTCTCACTACGCAGCGACGTCTGCAGTCAGCCATTTCCCGCAATGTCGCAACCCTGGAGCGAGGCATCACCGATGATGCTTCAGCACCAGCGCAGCCCTCTGCCCAGCCGACTACCTCCGGCCTGACTGAGGAAGAGCTGGCCCTCACTGCTGAGTTTCTCTAATGCCGATCGAATCCCAAGAGCAGGCGCAGGCCGTCGCTAAAGCTCTGCGCGCAGGGGCCATCACTGACCCCCAGAAGAGGCAGGCCGCCCTGGATCAGCTCAGGGCCTTCAAGGACAGCCAGACGGCACAGTTGCCTGACACGACAGCCGCGACACAGACGGCCCAAGACGGGCCGGGCCTGGTCGAGGGGGCTGGTCGTATGATCGTGGGTGGTATGGAAGCCCTGGTCAACGGTGTGCTGGACCGCGGGGCCGAAGTTGCTGACTTCGCTGACCGCGTGACGGGCCGCATGACTCCCGAAGAGATAGGCGAGGCCAAGGTACTGCGTCGTCTGCAGAGCCTGGAGCGCCGGGAACGGCGCGAGGCGGCCGGAGGGCTGCCTGTAGGGGCCACTGGATTCTTCGAGGGGGTAGGTAGCTTCGCCCCAGACATCTTCGCAGGCAGCCGCCTGGGCAAGATCCCCGACGCTTGGGGCCGTATAGGCGCCGAGACGGCGTACTCTGCAGCCACCACTGCTGCCAGCCAGGCAGATCGGGACGACATGATTTCGTATATGGCCACAGGTGGCGCTGTTGGCGCCGGTATGGCCACCTTGTTCGAGATCCCCAGCTTTATCGCAGGGCGGCGTTTGGGGCGCCTACGGGACGTCCGGGCCTCGTCTACGTTCGAGGAAGCGCAGCGGGTAGCTGACGCTTTCGGTGTCGACCTGACTATCGCCGAGTCTACCGGGGAACAGTGGGCCAAGCAGCTCGAGTCCGCGGTGCCGGAGTCCTTCGTACCTGGCTCCCCTGGCTTCAAGAAAGCCCAATTCTATCAGAACCGCGCGCAGCAGGTGCTCGAGGGCTTTGCTCGCGAAGTTGACGTCCTGACAGAGGGGGCAGACCCCACAGCCATCACGCGCAGGGTACAGACGGCCGTCAATAGAAACCGGGACAACCTACGAGCTGCCCGGAGGGACGCCTACCGCTCTGCTCTGCGTGACCTGGCTCCCTCAGTGGACGCTACAGTGACCGAGGGAGGGGACATTATCGGGGGCCGTAAGATCGTATCCCCGGACACTCTGGTAAGGGAGTATGACCGCCAGATCGCCCTCCTGCAGGACACTCCTGGCAAGATAGACCCGGCAGAGGTCAACAGCCTGCAGCGTGTACGGGACCAGCTCGCACGAGTGGCTGAGAACGGGGGCATGGACCTAGGTCAAGTCCAGCGCCTCGTCTCGCAGCTCTCAGGCGACACAGCGCCCAAGGGCTCACTCCCCAGCCAACTGCAGCAAGCGCAGTCACAGCTCCAGTCGAGCCGTCTGCTGGAGGCATTCGAGCAGGACATGCTGGAAGGGGGCGGGGCTCAAGTTCCTGTCCGCCAGGCCCCGATCCAAGACGGACAGTTCCGGTCCCTGGACGAAGTGGATGTCGACCCTACGCTCCAGCCTGCCACAGAGGATGTCACAGAGGGCCTACAGCGGGCCAACGACCTGTACCGCAGCATGACCCAGCCCATCAACGAGCTGGATCGGCGCGTAGCCAACCGTCTCATCCATAACCTGGAGAACGCAGGCCCGGATGCCATGGCTGACGCTCTGCTGTCCATGCCTACCTCCGAGCTGAAGTTTGCCTTCCAGGCTGTCGAAGCAGGCGGGGTAGACCCCAAGTATTTGCGGGGTCAGCTCTGGGGACGACTGCTGTCGAAGCATACGTCCTCGACGAAGACTGGGCCAGCAGCTACCTCGGGTCCTCTGCAGCGTCGCCTAGACGTCAAGGGAGTGCTCCGGGACTTGGAGAAGCAGGGGGATGACCGTCTGCAGACGCTCCTGGGATCGACCAACTCGGAAGGGCTGACGAACGGCGTCAAGGTGCTGAAGGCTATCCGCAACCTGGGGCCGGAGGGCATGAACCTCCTCGTGAAGGACGGCAGCATTGCTGAGCAGGGGCTGGATGAGATTGTCCGCGGGAATATCACCGGGGGCATTCCGATCGGCCTCGTCTCACGTGTCGTGCGCATGGAGCTAGGACCTGCAGAGCTGGAACGCATCCTCTTCACGGAGCAGGGGCATAAGATACTGACGTACCTGGGCAAGCCCCGTCGTACTGCCGGAGCTGTCGCAGCAGCGTCAGCGCTGAACCAGGTCCTGGCAGGGGCAGAGGCTGACAGAGAGGCGGCACTCCGTCTGGCTGCTCAGCAGCAGCAGGCAAACGATCCCGAAGCACGTAAGCGCTTCGAGGAGTCACAGCAGAACATCATCGAAGGACAAGTATTCTAATGGAAGGGATTACATTATCGGCACTGATCGGCCTGGGCACCGCCCTCGTAGCGGGAGCTGCGTCATACGGAGGTGTGCGCACCTCGCTGAACGGGACCAGGAAGCGTGTCGAGAACATCGATCGCAAGATGGACTTGCATATTCAGGAGTCTCGCAATCACCGTGAGGAGACCATCCAGCGCATCACGGCTGTTGAGACCCGGGTCGACCACATCAAGGATCAGATATGAATCTACTAAAGATCATCAAGGATATCTTCGAGCCAGCGGTAAAGCTGGTCGACGACCTGCACACATCTGAAGAGGAGAAGCTGGCAGCAAAGGCCAGCACGCTAAGCACCTATGCAGAAGCTATCGAGGTTGCGCTCCGAGCGGAGCAGGCACAGTTGGAAACTCGTGCCCGCATCATCGAGGCCGAGGCGAAGAGCGAGCATTGGATTACGTCGGCATGGCGCCCGATCACGATGCTTACGTTTGTCGCGCTCGTCGTGGCCGACCAGACAGGGCTATTGGCGTTTCGTCTGGCGTCAGAGGCGTGGACGTTGCTTCAACTCGGTCTGGGCGGGTACGTGGTTGGTCGTTCGGTAGAGAAGGTCGCCCCGACTGTCGTAGACGCACTAAAGAAAAAGGACGAGACCTAAACTAGGCCCCGTCCCACAGTCTCTCCCCCGCTTAGCCCGCTTTATGCGGGCTTTTTTTATGCCTCACCTCGGTATGATTACTGGAACCACCGTAGTGTTTTTGCGTCCAGATCGCCACATGGCTGTGCACTCGTACTGCGGACGCTCTTGCAGGCACTCCTTCATGAACTCATCCCTGGCCTTTGTCTCCTGGTAGACCATCGCGGGGATACCGACCACGAACAGCAGCACGCAGAACCACAGCGCACCGTGCAAACTAACGTCTTCCCAGTCGATCCTTCCTCGGTAACTCATGGTTGCGGGTCCTCGTTACGCAACTCTGCCAGCTCGTCGGCGACGCTCTCGGCTAGCACCTGGCAGACAGCGTTGACCTCTCCCTGGTCCATGGTGTGTGGGTAGTAGAAGAACGCACGTTCAACGTCGTGCCCGTCAAACTGTGCGAATACCTTGCAGCAGGCGAGCCCGTCGCTCCCGAAGGCTGCGATGATCCGCTTGATGGGGATCTGCACTACGTACCTGTCGAATACTTCTGCTTCCATGTCAGTCTCCTCCTCGTGTGATTAGTGACTTTACGAACATCAAGGCGACACCCATGACCAGGTACTGACCCAGACCGAGATCAGGTACGGGAACCCCCAGGATCTCCAGGGCCAGCAACATCACTGCTGCCGCAACTGCCCACA